>JAESFN010000076.1_pt1 | contig 145369 bp, 156 predicted proteins | sample 9269411 | NCBI WGS metagenome assembly JAESFN01 (sample SAMN14505399, study PRJNA617100) | algae metagenome | isolation source: Iphinoe sp. HA4291-MV1 and co-occurring heterotrophs from trail next to... | place: USA: Maunawili Falls, Hawaii | collected 2009-07-25
GTTCATCGTCATGAGCGGCATGTCGCCCATGTAGACGTCCTGCTCCTTGATATCGAGCACGGAGCGGGAATCCGTATCCGGATCCACCTCGAACACGATCAGGCGCAGGGTGACGCGCATCGGCGCCGCATAAGTGATGCCGCGTTGACGGCACTCCTCGGTGTCGAACTTCGGCGGCTCCAGTTCGTAATGCACGAAGTCGAGCTCTGCGGTGCCGGCGAAATCGCGGATCGGGAACACGCTGCGCAGCGTCTTTTCCAGTCCCGAGACATAGCCAGTCGCCGGATCGGACCGAAGAAACTGTTCGTAGCTTTCGCGCTGGACCTCGATCAGGTTCGGCATCTGCACCACTTCGTGAATGTTGCCGAAGACCTTGCGAATGCGCTTGGACGCGCGGCCAGCCGAAGCCGGAACTGCCTTAGTCGCCATGAGATTATAGTGCCTCGCCGTTTGAATCGGGACGCTGGTCAGGACACGAAAAGCCGCGTGCTCTCAAAGTGAGAACCGCAGCTTCAAGCGTCCCGGGCAACCAACAGTCTTCCATTCGTTCGGCACGCCGCGCCATTGCGTGCCATGTCCCGAAAACTGTGGTGAGATGCGCGATATAGGAACCATGTAGGAAAGTGTCAAAGGGCTAGCGTAGGAATTGCGCGTATCGAAATTATCGAACGCTTTCACGCTTCACCGACGATCCGCCACTTTTGGTCGCAAGCGTTGCGACCGCCGGTGCCATATGGCCGTTGCGCCGAAGCTATGACACACAATCACATCGCTCGCCGGGTCGCTTTGAGTCTGCTGCTTGCAGGCGCCTCGATCCCCGTGGCCGCGCAGGAGACGCAGCCCGTCACACCACCGTCGGTGACTCCGCCGGCCGCAACCGCGCCTGTAGAGACGGCGGCACCGACGCCGGCGCCAGCCGCATCGCCGAGCATCCAGTTCGCGCCACAGTCGCCGGTCGTGCAAACCCAGCTGCCGCCGCCCCCTCCGGCCGACTCGGTTCGCGAGCCTGCGGCCGAGCGCACGGCGGCACGCAGCGCCACGCGCTCATCGGGCAACCGCCCAGCCGTGACGCAGCGCGCGGCGCCTGCCGCTGCCGCGGCTCCGGTGGCCGCCGCGCCGGCGCCCGCTGCCGTAACCCCGGCTCCGGCGCCCGAGCCCGTCGCCGCTGCTCCAGCACCCGCGCCAGACGCGGCCGTATCTCCCGCCGCTGAAGCCGACCAGACCGCAACCGATCAAGCCGCCGCAAACATGCCGGCCGAATCGTCGGGTGGCCTGCTGATGTGGGCGCCGATCCTGCTGGGTGGCCTGATCATTCTCGGCCTGATCGGCTTTTTGATGGCGCGCCGCCGGACGAACGAGGCCGTTTATGAAGAGCCTTATTATGCCCCGGCCGAGGAAAGCGTCGCCGCTGCTCCTGCCGCCGCCTTCATTGAGGATCCGGTTGCGGCCGCGCCGATCGTCGAAGACGCGAGCCGTCCCTGGATCGACGTTGGCCTGCGACCGATCCGCGCCGGCGCGACCGACGATGGCGCCCGGGTCCAGCTGGAGCTGACCGTCAGCAACTCGGGCGACCGCCCGGCGCGCGACGTCCGCGTCTCGACCTGGATGCTCGCAGACGCGCACGGCTCGGACAATGAGCAGGCGCTGATCGACGCGCGCACCAACGCTCAGACCGCCGCCTTCGATCTGGCGCCGGGCGCCGACCGCAGCGTCGATACCACGCTCGACCTGCCGCGCGCCGCCGTCAATGGCAGCTTCCGCCCGCTGGTTGTCGCCGAAGCGCGCTACCCGCTACCGGACGGCACCGAAGGCCGCATCGCCGCCACCTTCGAAGTGGGTCAGGGCGACGAGGTCGCGCCCATCGCCACCGACGGCATGCACGATGACGTAGGCGCCCGCCTGCACGAAGTGCTCGAACGCAGCTAATCCAGAAACGGAGAGGATGAGAGAGGGCGGTCCGCAAGGGCCGCCCTTTTTCTTACAGCACGTATTTCGAAAGATCGGTGTCGCGCGCGATTCCGCTGAGCTGGGTTTCGACATATTCGCGGTCGATGACGAGCTTCTCACCCGCGCGGTCCTCGGCATCGAAGCTGACTTGTTCCAACAGCTTTTCCATCACCGTCTGGAGCCGCCGGGCGCCGATATTCTCGACTTGGCCGTTCACTTCGGCGGCGATGCGGGCGACGGCGGCGATGCCATCTTCCGTAAAGTCGATCTCAACGCCTTCGGTCGCGATCAATGCCTTATATTGCTGCGGCAGGCTGGCCTTGGTGTCGCTGAGGATACGGACGAAATCCGCTTCGGACAGCGCCTTCAGTTCCACGCGGATCGGCAGGCGCCCCTGCAGCTCGGGCAGCAGGTCACTCGGTTTGGCGACATGGAACGCGCCTGACGCGATGAACAGGATGTGATCGGTCTTCATCGGCCCATATTTGGTGGCGACCGTCGTGCCTTCGATCAGCGGCAGCAGGTCGCGCTGCACGCCTTCGCGGCTGACCGATCCGCCACGCACGTCGCTGACCGCGATCTTGTCGATCTCGTCGAGAAAGACGATGCCATTGGCTTCCGCGTCGGCGAGCGCCTGGCGGCTGACCTCATCCTGATCGAGCCTTTTGTCGGCCTCCTCCTCCAGCAATTTGTCCCACGCGGCGCGGACGTTGATCTTGCGCTTCTTCAGCTGCCCGCCGCCCATCGCCTTGGACATCATGTCGCTGAGGTTGATCATGCCGACCTGGCCGCCCATGCCCGGCAGCTCGAACGGCATGTTCGGCTGAGCCGAAAGTTCCAGCTCGACTTCCTTGTCGTCCAGCACGCCTTCGTCGAAACGCTGACGGAACGCCGCGCGGGTCGCTTCGCTCGATCCCTTGCCGGTCAGCGCATCGAGCAGCCGGTCCATCGCCGCGGTGGTGGCCTTGTCGATGACGGCCGCGCGGCGTCGTTCTTTCTCCAGCCGGATCGCTTCCTCGACCAGGTCGCGGGCGATCTGCTCGACGTCGCGGCCGACATAGCCGACCTCGGTGAACTTGGTCGCCTCGACCTTCACGAACGGCGCGTCGGCCAGCTTCGCCAGGCGGCGGCTGATCTCGGTCTTGCCGCAGCCGGTCGGCCCGATCATCAGGATGTTCTTGGGCGTGACCTCGTCGCGCAGATCGGGCGAAAGCTTTTGCCGCCGCCAGCGATTGCGCAGGGCGACAGCAACCGCGCGCTTGGCGTCAGCCTGGCCGATGATGTGCGCGTCAAGCGCGGCGACGATGGCTTTGGGGGTGAGGAAATCATTCATACGACGGAAGCGGCTTTCAGATCGGGATGCGCGCCGGGCGCGGCGGCGAGCGCGTTGACAATAGGCATGTCCGGCACCCAGGTAACGCCGGTCGCGAAATCGGGCGTGCGCGCGGTCGCCTTCTCTAGCCTGGCGAGCTCGTCTGGAGTCAGCGGCAGATCGGCGGCAGCGAGATTATCGTTAAGTTGCGCCAGCTTCGACGCGCCGAGCAGCACGCTGGAAACGGCAGGCTTGCTCAACAGCCAGGCAAGCGCGACCTGGGCGACGCTGGCGCCATGCGCGTCGGCAATCGCGCGCATGTCCTCCACCAGCTCGAAGCCCTGATCCTTGTCGAAAGGGATCATGTCGAAGCCCGACAGGCGGTTGTTTGGATCGTCGAGATTCTCGCGCGTGTATTTGCCCGATAGAAAGCCGCCGGCGAGCGGACTCCAGGCGGTTAAGCCGAGACCGTAGTGCGCGCACATGGGCAGGATCGCATCCTCGATGCCCCGGCCGAGCAGCGAATACATCATCTGGACATGGGTGAACGGCGCCCAGCCGTTGGCGCGCTGGAGCTCCAGCGCGGCAGCGATTTTCCATGCCGACCAATTCGATACACCAAGATACCGCGCCTTGCCCGCGCGCACGATCGCATCGAGCGCCATGAGCGTTTCCTCAAGCGGCGTGTGCGCATCGTCACGGTGGGCGATGAAGATGTCGACATGATCCGTGCCAAGCCGCCCAAGGCTCTGGTCAATCGACCAATTCAGATGCGCCGCCGACAGGCCCGAGCGATTGAGCGGCTCGCCAGTGCGCCAGCCCGCCTTGGTGGCGAGCACGACTTCGTCGCGGCGCTTGCCGAGCGCACGGCCGACGATTTGCTCACTTTCGCCATTGGCATAGACGTCGGCGGTGTCGATGAAATTGACGCCGGCATCAAGCGCGCGGCCGACAAGCGCATCGGCGTCTGCCTCACGCGTGCGGGCGATCGCCGCATTTCCGCTGCCCGCGCCGAACGTCATAGTGCCGAGTGACAGGCGCGAGACGATCAGGCCGCTGGTGCCAAGGCGCGAATAAAGCATGGTCTGTTCCTCAAATCGCGCTGTCGAGGCTCTCGATCGTAAGCTGGTCATTGGTGTAGACGCAGATGTCCGCCGCGACCGCCATCGCTTTGCGTGCCAGGGTCTCGGCATCGGCTTCGTAGTCCGCGAGCGCGCGGGCGGCGGCGAGCGCGTAATTACCGCCCGATCCGATCGCGGTAACGCCGTTCACCGGCTCCAGCACATCGCCATTGCCGGTGAGGACGAGCGTCACCTCCTTGTCGGCGACGATCATCAGCGCCTCGAGATTGCGCAGATATTTGTCCGTCCGCCAGTCCTTGGCGAGTTCGACCGCCGCGCGCATCAGCTGGCCGTGATGCTGTTCCAGCTTGCGCTCCAGCCGCTCGAACAGCGTGAAGGCGTCGGCGGTCGCGCCGGCGAAGCCGCCGATGACGGAGCCGTCGCCGAGCTTCCGCACCTTCTTCGCATTGGGCTTCATGACAGTCTGGCCCATCGAGACCTGGCCGTCGCCGATGATGACGACCTTGCCGCTCTTGCGGACCGAAAGGATGGTAGTGCCGTGCCAAACGGCCAAGCCGTGTTCATTCCCGCTCATGGGGCGGGATATGGGAGGGCTGTCGCGGACACGCAACAGGGCCAAATTTCCGCTGGCGGCAGCGGCGTCCATGTGCAACCTCGGCCCGCCGTGTGGGGAGCATTTTCTTGAATAAGTATCTGATCGGGATCGCGGGCATCGCGCTGATCCTGGGCCTGGCGCTGCTGATGTCGACCAACCGCCGGGCGATCCGGCTGCGTGTGGTCGGCCCCGCCTTCGCGCTGCAGGCGGGCTTCGCGGTGCTGGTTTTGGGAACGAGCTGGGGCCAGGGCGTGATCGGCGCGATGAGCCGGGGCGTTTCCAACCTTCTCGGCTATGCGAAAGCCGGCACCGATTTCATCTTCGGGCCGCTGGCTTCGCCGGAAATGGGCGCCAACAGCTTCGCGATCGCGGCGCTGCCGGTCATCATCTTCTTCGCCTCGCTGATCTCGATCCTCTATTATCTCGGCGTGATGCAATTCATCATCCGCTGGGTCGGCGGCGCGATCCGGCTGGTGACGGGCATCACCCGGGTCGAGAGTTTGGGCGCGGCCGCCAACATATTCGTCGGTCAGTCCGAAAGCCCGCTCGTCATCCGCCCCTATCTCGCGGGCCTGACGCAATCGCAGCTGTTCTGCATGATGACGGTCGGCATGGCCGGCGTCGCCGGCACCATCCTGGGCGCCTATGCCTCGATGATCGGCGCGCAGCTGCTGCCCTATCTGTTGGCCGCGAGCTTCATGTCGGCGCCGGGCGGGGTGCTGATGGCCAAGATCATCATGCCCGACGAACGCGAAACGCCCGAGCCGGACGACGTGACCCTGCCCGAGGCGCGGATCAGCGCGGAAGGCCCCGCCGCCCTGCTGCCCGAAGGCGGCCATCCCCCCGTTCAGATCGCCGATGCCAGCCATGACGAGGAACGCCCCGCCAACATCATCATGGCCGCCGCCCAAGGTGCGCAGACCGGCGTGAAACTCGCGGTCGCGGTCGGCGCGATGGTGCTGGCGTTCGTGGCTTTGGTCGCGCTCGCCAACGGGCTGCTCGCGGGCATCGGCGGCTGGTTCGGCTATCCCGAGCTCTCCTTCCAGATGCTGCTCGGCTATGTTTTTCGCCCGGTCATGGTGATGCTGAACGTACCGTGGGACGAGGCCGGCATCGCCGGGGGCCTGTTCGGTACAAAGATCGTGCTGAACGAGTTCGTCGCCTTCATCGAATTGGGCAAGCTGCAGGGGACACTGTCGCCGCAGACAGTGGCGGTGGTGACGTTCGCGCTGTGCGGCTTCGCCAATTTCAGCTCGATCGCGATCCAGATGGCGGTGACGGGCAATCTCGCGCCCAACCAGCGCCCGGTGATCGCCAAACTCGGCCTGCGCGCGCTGGTCGCCGGGTCGCTGTCCAATCTGATGAGCGCGGCATTGGCGGGGCTGCTGGTCGGCTGAAATCCCCGCTTGTGCTTGACCTAACGTCAAGCGCTACACCGATTCGCGATGGATGCGATCGATATCTCCGAAGTGGCCGCGCGGACCGGTCTGACGCCGCGGGCGCTGCGCTTCTACGAAGCGCGGGGCCTTGTGCGGCCGCTCAGGACCAGCTCCGGGCGGCGACTATATGGCCCGGGCGAGCTGGCGCGGCTGCACGCCGTCGTTGCGCTGAAGCGCGCGGGCTTCGCGCTGTCGGCGATCGGGCGGATGCTGGCGGATCGGCAGGTCGACCTCGGCCGCCTGGTTTCCGTGCAACTCGAGGAAATCGATGCCCGCACCGCCGAACTGGCGCAGGCCCGCGCGCTTCTCACTCAAGTTCATTCCCGCATCGATCGCGGCGAGCCGATTACAACGCCAAGTGGAAGGATCTAGGCGCCCGCATCAAGGCGGCGCTGCCGCTCGACCCGGCCTCCGCCGAGGCCCGCGCCTTCGCCGATGAATGGGCCGCTCTGCTCGCTCCGTTCAACGCCGTCGCCACGCCCGCCATGAAGGCCGGCGTCACCCGCATGTACGAGAATATGGGCAATTGGCGGGGCCAGGCGGACCCGGGCTTCGATGTGGACGTGTTCCAGTTCATCAAGGCGGCCCGTCGCCGCGCACCGGATGGGCTGCGGCTGACGGAATCGATTAAGCCTCCGCGACCAACGGGGCGACCTGGCCGGCGAACTCGGTGCGTTTCATCGTGAGGCGCGCCAGTTCGTTCAGGTCGCCCTGGATGCGTGTCGGCGTGATGCCGGTGAAGCGCTTGATCTCACGGATGCAGTGCGACTGGTCGTAAAAGCCTTGATCCAGCAGTTCCGCGGCCGTCGCCTCGCCCTTTGCCAGCACCACGGCGGCGCGCAGCGCGCGATATTTGCGCGCAAGGAGCTTGGGCGGCGCGCCATAGAGCCGCTTGCACAGCCGCTCGACCTGACGTCGCGACAGGTTCGTCGCCGCGACAAGAGCATCGACCTCGGGGCTGAGGCCGCTTTGCAGCCAGTCATCGACGGTGCGAGTGAACCAGCGCGGCTGCTCATGCCCGCGCGCGACCAGATTGCGGACCAGCGCATTGCCGATCACGACTTTCTCGTCGAACGAGCCGGCGGCGCGCAGGCGGTTCGCGACCTGACGGATGTCGCGACCGAACAGCTCCGTCGCGTCGATCACGCGGTTGCTGACCGTGGACGCGTCGATTCCGATCATCGCGCCCCAGCCGGCGGGAAGCAGTCCCGCGCCGAACGTCTCCGACGGGCCATCGACGATGATATGGGTGGTCCCCGTGGTCGGGCCGACGATTTGGATTTCCGGCCCTTCCTGAACATGCCCGTCGGCGAAGCGATATTGCCCGCGCCCGCTCAGCATGAAGCGGATCTGCGCCAAGTCGGCGCGATCATCGTCCTCGAACCGCCCGTCGCCGACCTGAAAGTCGTAGAAAACGGACACAAAATCCTTCGACGCCGCGTCGGGCGCGGCATAGTCGAGCGAAACCGCCACCATTTGCGCGTCCCTCAGGGCTTTCCCTTTAAGACGGCATAGCCCATCAGCGCGAAAAAAAGTAGGCTCGGCCGAAATTGCTTTCAGCCGAGCCTGTAAAGGCAAGGAACCCCCAAGAATCTCGGGAGCCCTTCGGGTCGCGCACCGTAATTACCGAATCTCTGCCCGACTCGGATAGGACGGAATCGACATTGGCGATTTTAGCTGCCGGAAAGGAGCCGAGCGCGGGAATGACAGGCGCGTCATGCGGGTCTAAGGAGCCGCGCATGGCCACCGCACAATCGCTCGCCCCGGACACCCTGCCCGTCACTCTCGCCGACATCCAGGCAGCTGCCGCGCGCATCGCGGGTTCGATCGTGCGCACGCCGACGCTCCATTCGCAGACTCTGTCGCAGCTGACCGGTGCGAGCGTCTGGCTGAAGTTCGAGAACCACCAGTTCACGGCCGCCTACAAGGAGCGCGGCGCGCTCAACACGCTGCTGCAGATGGATGAGGCATCCCGCGCCAAGGGCGTGATCGCCGCCTCGGCGGGGAACCATGCCCAGGGCCTGGCCTATCATGGCAGCCGGCTGGGCATCCCGGTCACGATCGTGATGCCTCAGCCCACGCCGACGGTGAAGGTGACGCAGACCGAGAGCCACGGCGCCACGGTGATCCTGGAAGGCGAGACGTTCGACGCCGCCTATGCCCATGCCCGCGAACTGGAGGCGGAACGCGGCCTGACCTTCGTTCATCCGTTCGACCAAGCGACGATCATCGCCGGCCAGGGCACGGTCGCGCTCGAGATGCTGGCCGACGCGCCGGGCATCGACACGCTGGTGATCCCGATCGGCGGCGGCGGCCTCTTTTCGGGCGTCGGCACCGCCGCGCGTGGTCTGAAGCCCGGCATCGACCTGATCGGCGTCCAGGCCGAACTGTATCCGTCCATGTACGCGGCGGTGAAACGTGTCGAGCTCGCTTGCGAGGGCGACACGCTCGCCGAGGGCATCGCCGTCAAACGGCCGGGCGATCTCACCCGCCGCTTCGTCGAGGCGCTGGCGGACGACGTGCTGCTGGTGTCCGAGGCGGATCTGGAGCGGTCGGTCAGCCTGCTCGTGCAGATCGAGAAGACCGTGGTGGAAGGCGCCGGCGCCGCCGGTCTCGCCGCACTGCTCGCGCATCCCGAGCGGTTCAAGGGCCGCGAAGTGGGCATCGTGCTGTGCGGCGGAAATATCGATACGCGCCTGCTCGCCAACGTGCTGCTGCGCGACCTCGCCCGTTCCGGCCGCCTCGCCCGGCTTCGCATCCGCCTCAAGGACCGGCCCGGTGCGTTGTTCAACGTCGCCCGCATCTTCCACGAGCAGCAGGTCAACATCATCGAGGTCTATCACCAGCGTGTGTTCACGACGCTCCCCGCCAAGGGCCTGATCACTGATATCGAGTGCGAAACGCGCGACCGCGCCCATCTCGACCGGTTGATCGCGGCCTTGCGCGCGGCGCATTACGAAACCAGCCTGGTCGAACTCGACTGAGAAAGATCGTAAACGCGCTTTTCATTGAAGCGCGGGTAGCGAATAAGCGTTTTCGGCCATGCGGAACAGAATTTCCGCGTGCGAGAGGGAAATCACGTGAGCGCACCATTCCGGTTTCCGCGATTCTTCGTGACCAGTCCCAATCCGTGTCCCTATCTGCCCGGCAAATTCGAGCGCAAGGTATTCACCGAACTGAACGGCGCGCATGCGTCCGAGCTGAACGACGCGCTGGGCAGGATCGGCTTCCGCCGCAGCCAGAGCGTCGCCTATCGGCCGAGCTGCGCCGATTGCAGTGCGTGCGTGTCGCTGCGCGTCGTCGCTGACGAGTTCGAACCCAGCGGCACCCAGAAACGTATCCTGAAGCGCAACCGCGAGCTGGAAGTGATCGCCTGCCGGCCCTGGTCAACCGACGAGCAATTCCAGCTGCTGCGCAAATATCTGGCCACCCGGCACCCCGGCGGCGGCATGTCGAACATGGACGAGATGGACTATGCCGACATGGTCGAGCAGACGCCCGTCAACACCCATCTGATCGAATATCGCGAGCCGCGCCAGGGCTTCGCGCCCGGCCGGCTGGTCGGCGCCTGCCTCACGGACCGGCAGGGCGACGGCCTCTCGATGATCTACAGTTTCTACGATGCCGATCATGAGAGCCGCCCGAGCCTGGGCAGCTACATCATCATGGATCATATCCTGCGCGCCCGTGCCTCTGGCCTGCCCTATGTGTATCTCGGCTATTGGGTGCAGGGATCGCAGCGCATGGCCTATAAGGCGCGCTACCGCCCGGTCGAACGGCTCGGCTCCGACGGTTGGGTCCGGTTCGATCCCGACGCCGCCGCCTCGTAGTTAACGGCCTTAAAATGAAGGTTAATCGGCTTTAGCCATATCGCTGGCGATGCTAAATCATGCGCCTGTCAGAAGTCCCCGCTTTAGGAGGTGCTGATGCGTACGGCGAATGTACAGCCGATCAACCTGGTGCAGCGCGGCTATCAGGTCGTCTATCACCCCGGCGAGACCAACCGCTGCCCGGGCTGCGGCCATAGCAATTGGCTTATCGGCCGCGTGACAGCGCAATGCGGGTTCTGCGGGACGGCTTTGGCGCTTGCGCTCAACGCTCCCGGCATGAACCTCAACGACGATTATTTCGCGCTCGCCAGCTGATCTCGAACGAAAAAGGGCCGATGCGTTTCCGCACCGGCCCCCATCAATCGATTTTCAGCGATGATCAGGCGGCAACCGTTACCGGAGCCGTTTCTTCCTGCGGATCGCGCAGCACATAGCCGCGGCCCCAAACCGTCTCGATATAATTGTCGCCGCTACAGGCAAGGCTCAGCTTCTTGCGGAGCTTGCAGATGAACACGTCGATGATCTTGAGTTCCGGCTCGTCCATCCCGCCGTACAAATGGTTGAGGAACATTTCCTTGGTGAGCGTCGTGCCCTTGCGGAGCGACAGCAGCTCCAGCATCGCATATTCCTTGCCGGTCAGGTGCACCCGAGCGCCATCGACCTCGACCGTCTTGGCGTCCAGGTTGACCGCCAGCTTGCCGGTGCGGATGACCGACTGCGAATGGCCCTTCGAACGGCGCACGACCGCATGGATGCGGGCGACCAGCTCGTCGCGGTGGAACGGCTTGGTGACGTAATCGTCGGCACCGAAGCCGAACGAGCGCACCTTCGAATCCATCTCGGAAATGCCCGACAGGATCAGCACCGGCGTCTGGACCTTGGAGGTCCGCAGCTTTTTCAGCACGTCATAGCCGTGCATGTCCGGCAGGTTCAGGTCGAGTAGGATGATATCATAATCATAGAGCTTGCCGAGATCGAGGCCCTCCTCGCCCAGATCGGTCGAATAGACATTCAGACCTTCGGCATTCAGCATCATTTCGATCGCTTTCGCGGTCGTCGGCTCGTCTTCGATCAGCAACACGCGCATAAGTGCGGCCCCTCGTCTTGTCGGAACACGCGGCGACCCCGCGCGCGCCCAAGCAATGCATTAACCAGTTAACCTTTGGGCTCAAAATATTAATATCGAGTTAAGTCAGTAGGTCAGCCGAACTGTGCGCGATTAGGTGCGAACCGTTGCCGCCAAGCCACGGTATGGCAGATATTCCGGCGCGGATTTACACACACGGGCTCGGCAGATGCCGCGTGTGACGCTTATCGACAGGCGCCGTGCATTCGTCCTTAAGGCCTTTCCAGTTTTTGGGTGATTCACCAGTTCAGCGTATCTCGACGTGACACTTGCCGGCCTTGAAGCGGTGTTCCTCGCGCACCGCGACGCGCTTCTGCGTTTCCTCCGCGCGCGCGGCGCCGGGGAGGATGCCGAGGATTTGCTGCAGGACCTGTGGTTCCGCGTCGCCGCCACACCGGTGGGGCCGATCGCCGAGCCGGTCGGCTATCTGATGCGCGCGGCCAACAATCTGATGCTCGATCGCGCGCGCGGCCAGCTGCGGTCGATGCGCCGCGATCATGACTGGTCGGAAACGGCGCCCGGCGAGACCCCCGATGCCGAGCGCCGGCTGATCGGCCTTGACCAGTTGGCGCGGACGGAGGCCGTGCTGGCTGCACTGGGCTCCCGGACCGAGGCGATTTTCCGCCGCTACCGGCTGGACGAAGTCACGATCGACCAGGTCGCGCGCGAGTTCGGGGTCAGCCGCAGCACCGTCGAGAAGGATCTGCAGAAGGCGTATCGCGCGCTGCTGGCGTTAAGGAGCGAACGCGATGCGTAGTCGGGCGATCGGCGGCGTCTGCGGGGTGGAGGACCGATGACTTCGCGCGTGACCAGTCTTGTCGAGGAACAGGCCATTCAGTGGCTGATCCGTACGCGCGACCCGGCTTTTGGCGACTGGGAAGGCTTGACCGCGTGGCTGGAAGCCGATCCTGAGCGTGCGCGGCTGTTCGACCAGCTTTCCGCCGCTGACGCTGAAATCGCCGATCATATCGCCGCGACGCCGGCAGCGCCCGTGCGCCACGCTAGGTGGCCGGTCTGGGGCGGCGCTATCGCGGCGGCGCTGGCGTTCGTCGCCTTATTGTTCCCGTTGCTTCACACACCCGGTTTCGCGCCACAGACAATCGCCAGCTTGCCCGGGCAGAAGCTGAGTGTGCGCCTTGCCGACGGCAGCCGGATCGACATGAACGGCGGCACCAGGCTGATCCTCGACGGCCCGCGTCACGCCCGCCTGGAGCGGGGCGAGGCGCTGTTCGCGGTCGTCCACGATGACGCCCGGCCGTTCGAGGTGGTGAGCGGCAGCGCGGTGGTGCGCGATGTCGGCACCACCTTCAATCTTGTCCGCGAACCGCAGACCTTCACGGCGACGGTTTCCGAAGGCGAGATCATCTTCAATCCGGACCGCGAAGCCGTCCGCGTGCCTGCGGGCCGGCAGGTGCAGGAAACCGGCGAACAGGTGCTGGTGACGATAGTCGATCCGGCCCAGGTCGGCACCTGGCGCCAGGGACGGCTGATCTATCGCGGCGCACGGCTTGAGCGCGTGGCGGCGGATCTGTCGCGTGGACTCGGCATGCCGGTCGCGGCGGACGACAGCGTTTCGGCGCGGCCGTTCAGCGGCATCATCCAGATCGAAGGGCGCGGCGAAAATGCGCTCCGCTCCGCCGCGCTGATCCTGGGTGTCGATGTCCGCCGCGCCGGCGACCATTGGCTGTTGACCGCGCCCTGATGCGATTGCCGGGGGTCATCGCGGCCGCGATCCTGGCAGTGCTGGCGGCTGCGCCCGCTGCAGCCGGGATCGATGCGCCCGCCGCCCGGCTGGACAAGGCCGCGATCCTGCTCGGCCAGCGCGCCGGAGTCAGCATTGGCATCTCCGATCCCGCGCTCGCCACGCTCCGTACCCGGCCGGCGAACGGCGCGACGGATGTCGCTGGCGCGCTGCGGCAGATGCTCGCCGACACGGGTGCAGGCGCCGTGCAGGTCGGACCGCGCAGCTGGCGAATCGTGCGGCTGCCCTCCTCGCCTTACCGCAAACCGGAGCCGGTTCGTGCGCCGCCAGCGGCAGCGGTAGACGAACAGAGCGAAACCGAAATCCTGGTCATCGCCAGCAAGCGCGGCACGCCGATCAGCCGCTATCCGGCGTCCGTCAGCACACTCGCTGCGGACATGCTGGCGCCAGGGCTGGAGGGGCAGGGAACGGAGGCGCTGACCGCCTATCTTCCCAGCCTCAATTCCACCCATCTTGGGCCGGGCCGCAACAAGCTTTTCGTGCGCGGCCTCGCCGATTCCAGTTTCAACGGCCCCACCCAGGCGACGGTTGGCGAATATCTGGGCGAGGCGCGGCTGAACTATAACGGCCCCGACCCCGATCTCCGCCTCTATGACCTGCGGTCGGTCGAGGTGCTGGAGGGGCCACAAGGCACGCTGCATGGCGTCGGCACGCTGGGCGGCGTCATTCGCCTTCAACCGGCACCACCCAATCTCGACCGGATCGAGGCGTCGATGACCGGGGGCATCAGCATCACCGAACACGGCGCGCCAGGCGGCGACCTTTCCGGCATCATCGACCTGCCGATGTCGGACAATGTCGGCCTGCGCACCGTCGCCTACCGGGTGCGCGAAGGCGGCTACATCGACGACACGCTGCGCGGGCTCGATAACGTCAATCGGGTCGACACGGTCGGCGGCCGCGCCTGGCTCCGCATCACGCCTGGCGACGACTGGACGGTCGATCTCGGCGGCGCGCTGCAAGACATCAAGGGCCGCGATTCCCAATATGCCGACCGCGACGCGCCGCCGCTGACCAAGGAGAGCCCGATCGCGGAGGGTTATTCCAGCCGCTACGGCCTTGGCCAGTTGGTCGTCCGCAAGGAATGGGATGGGCTGGTGCTCACCTCCGCCAGCAGCTTCGCCGAGCAGCGCATCCGTGAGAGCTTCGACGCTTCGCTGCCCGGAGTGCCGACGCGCTTCGACCAAAACGGCCATGTCCGCTTCTTTTCGAACGAGAACCGGCTGGTGCGAAACTACGCCGACGGCAGCGGCTGGGTGATCGGCACAAGCCTGGTCGAAAACCGCTATGTGCTGGAACGAAGTTTTTCGCCGATCGCGGCGACGATCCGCCTCGGCGGCATTTCCAATCGCATCCGCGAAGCGACGGCGTTTGGCGAGGGCACATTCGCGTTGGGCGATCGGCTGTCGCTGTCAGCCGGCGGACGGCTGACAATTCTCGACCTGTCGGGATCGGCGGAGGGCACGACCACGCTCGCCTTCGCCCGCGCCGCGGCGGACAAGGCGAGCCGCAGTCAGGTGGCGCTGTTGCCGTCGGTATCGCTGAGCTGGCGGCCTGTCGGCGGCGTGCTTGCCTATGCGCGCTATCAGCAGAGTTTTCGCCCCGGCGGCATCGTCGTGCGCGACGCGTTCGTGCAGCGCTACCGGCCCGACGATGTGAAAGCGGGTGAAGTCGGCGTGCGATGGGATACGCCCGGCCTGCGTCTGTCTTCCGCTTTGTCCTATACCAGCTGGCGCAATATCCAGGCGGACCAGATCGATGGCGGCGGCCTGCCGACCACGATCAACATCGGCAATGGCCGGATCGTCACGGTCGACGCAAAGGCGAGCATCATGCCCGCACCCGGCTGGTCGATCGACCTGGCCGGCGTTTTCACGGACAGCCGGCTGACCAATCCCGGCGTCGTCGCGCAACGGCTGATCATTCCCGCGAGCCTCGGCCCAGTCAACGCTGCCGACATTCGCTTTCGGCGCGATCTGCCCAATGTCGCGCGGCTGAACGGGTCGGCTGCGCTGCGCTACGTGACCGTCGTCGGCGACTTCGACCTGAACCTGTCCGGCTGGGCGCGCTATGTCGGGCGCTCGCGTCTCGGGGTCGGGCCGGTGCTCGGCATGCGACAGGGTGAATATGTCGATACCGGCCTGTCGCTACGGGCGACGCGCGGACGCTACGCGGTGTCGGCGACGGTCACCAACTTGGCAGATCAGCGCGGCAACCGTTTCGCGCTGGGCTCGCCGCTGATGCTCGGGCGCGAGGAACAGGTCACGCCGCTCCGCCCGCGCACGCTGCGCATCGGCCTCGAAGCCGCCTTCTAGAAATTTCCGTTACGCACCTGACGCCATGACGGCGTCCTCTCATCGCGGGGAGGGTGACGCGGCGGACCGCGCATCGCCCCCAAATCAAAATGGGAGTCCGTTCGTGCGTCGTCTGCTTGCCTGTTCCTGCCTCACCCCGATCCTGTTCATCCCCGCCGCGCTGAAGGCCGAAACCACGGTCGAGGCGAAGCGCACCACCGGCGTCGCCACTTCGACGATCAGGAGTGGCGCACGCGACGATATCCGCATCACCAGCGCAGGCTCGATCGAGCTGACGGGCGGCACCGCCGTCGCGCTCGATTCCGCCAACACGGTGAAGAATGAAGGCACGATCTCGCTGAAGGATGCGAACGACGCGTCCGGCATTCTGGCGACCGCTTCATCCGGCGACATCAGCAACAGCGGCAAGATCACGATCGCCGAAACCTATGCCGGCGCCGACGACGACAAGGACGGTGATGCCGACGGACCATTCTCGAAGCAGGCGCGCAACGCGGGTATCAAGACCAGCGGCGCCTTCACCGGCAATGTCGCCAACAGCGGCGCGATCAGCGTCAAGGGCAACGACAGCGCCGGCATCGCGCTGGGTGGCACGCTCACCGGAAACCTCACGCAAAGCGGCACGGTCGATGTGCTGGGCGGCAACAGCATCGGCATCCGTACGCAGGCCGTGAGCGGATCGGTGAAATTGCTTGGCGCCGTCTCCGCGCAAGGCGCGAACGCCGTGGCGGTCTCTATCGACGGGCCGATCGGGGGCGCGCTCCAGATCCAGAGTGTAATCACCTCCACCGGTTATCGCGCGTCTAGCCCGCCTGCCGATGTGTCGAAGCTGGATGCCGACGATCTGCTGCAGGGCGGCCCGGCGCTGCGGGTCGCGGGATCAGTCGCGGGCGGCATCCTGTTCGACGTCCGCCCCAAGGACGCCGACCCCAAGGACAATGACGAGGACAAGGACGGAATCGAAGACGCCAAGGAAGGCAATGCTTCGGTCGTATCATACGGCGCGGCGCCCGCGGTGCTGATCGGCTCGACCACCGGTCCGGTCTCGATCGGCGCGGTCGGCACGACCGGCTTCGGCATCGTGCTGCTCGGCGAGGTGGCCGGCTCGGGCCAGTATAAGGGCGTTGACGGCACCGGCATGCAGATCGGCGGCACGGGCGGCGCGGTGACGGTCGCGGGCGGCGTTTCGGTCGGCGGCAGTCTGAGCGCCAAGTCGCTCGACGCCAATGCGACGGCACTCAGGATCGGCGCGGGCGCGACGGTGCCGAAGCTGCTGGTCGGCGGCACGATCAACGCCACCAATGGCGGCGCCGCGACGACGGAAGCCCGCGCGGTATCGATCGAAGCGGGCGGTTCGCTCGCCTCGATCGCGAATACCGGCACCGTCTCCGCGATCGCGAATGGCGATGCGACGGCGACGGCGATCCGCGACCGCTCCAACACGTTGACCCTGATCGAGAATACCGGCGCGATCCTCGCGACGTCCAAGAAGACGGCGGTCGCGATTGATCTGAGCGGTAATACCGCCGGCGCGACGATCCGCCAGAACACCGTCGCCGCCACCGCGACCGCACCCAAGATCACCGGGGCGGTGCTGTTCGGCTCCGGCAACGACGTGTTCGAAGTGAATGACGGCAGCGTCATCGGCGCGACCCGCTTCGGTGCCGGTAACAACCGGTTGGCACTGGCTGGTGACGCGGTGGTGCAGGGTGACGTCTCGTTCGGCGCGGGCGCCGACACGCTGACACTGGCCGGCACTTCGGCGCTGACCGGCGCGGTCGATTTCGGCGGCGGCGCTGACGCACTGACGATCGCCGGCACGGCGAAGGTCAGCGGCGCCCTCGCCAACACCGGCGGACTCGCCGTGACGATGACCGGCGGCACGCTCGACGCGCGCAACACCGGCGCGGTCGCGCTCACCAGCCTGAACGTCACCGGCGACAGCACGATCGGCGTGACGATCGATCCGTCCACGAAGGGCGCGACCCAATATCAAGCGACGACCGCCAGCTTCGGCCAGGGCGCCAAGATCGCCGTCTCGGTCGCGAGTGTCGGCAGCGCCGAGGGCGATTATGTGGTGGTGAAGGCAGGCACGCTGACCGGCGGTTCGAACCTGACCGCGACCGGCACGTCACTGCCCTATATGTTCAAAGGAACCGTTTCCGCGAATGACGCGGCCGGGCAGGTCTCGCTGAAGGTCGCACGCAAGTCGGTGACGGAGCTGGGCCTCAGCCGGTCGCAGGGTGCCGCTTATGACGCGGTGTTCAAGGCGCTCGACAAGGACGCGAAGGTCGCCGGGGTCTTTCTCGGCATTCGCGAGCAGGGCAGCTTCCAGGACGCGGTCCAGCAGATGCTGCCCGATCATGCCGGCGGCGTGTTCGAGACCGTCACGCGCGGATCGCGGACGCTCGGCGGTTACATCGCCGATCCGAACGCGATGGTGGCGGAGATTGGCGGCAATGTCGGCTTCTGGCTGCAGCAGGCGGCCTGGGGAACCTCCAAGAGCCGCAGCGACAGCGCCGGCTATCGCTCCACCGGCTGGGGCGCGAGCGGCGGGCTGGAGCTGGACAGCGGCATCGGCAAATTCGGCGCCTCGATCGCTTATCTGAACGGCAAGGCCGAACAGCGCCGGGTCGAGCACCAGGTCGATGCCAACCAATATGAAGCGGCGGTCCACTGGCGGAACAGTTGGGGCGGGTTCAACACCTTCGCCCGCGCGTCCGCGGCCTATATCAACTTCTCCGGCTCGCGCCGCTTCGAAGGCATGTTCGGCACCGAAAAGGTCGAGCGCACCGCGACCGGCGACTGGAACGGCCAGCTCTATTCGGCGGCGGGCGGCCTTTCCTACGAATTCCGCACTGGCCGGCTGACGCTCCGCCCCGGAGCGACGATCGATTATTATCGTCTGCGTGAAGACAAGCATGCGGAGAAAGGCGGAGGCGACGCGTTCAACCTGACCGTCGCCGCACGCACCAGCGACGAGCTGGCCGCGACCGGCACCATCGCCGCCGGCTATGACCTGACTAAATCCGAGAACGGCTTCACCCGGATCGAGCTGGAAGGCGGCCGCCGTGAGATGGTTGGCGGGTCGCTGGGCAAGACGGTCGCCAGGTTCACCGGCGGGCAGAGCTTCACGCTGATCGCCGACGAGCGCGAGGCCGGCTGGCTCGGCAAGCTTAGGCTGACCGGCGGCAACGAGGCCTTCCGTGCCGGCGGCGAGGCCAGCGTGCAGGAACAGAATGGACGCGCGGCGCTCAGCTTCCGCGCGACCGTCAGTGTCGGCTTCTAGACCCTTGGAAGCCGTTGCGCACTCACCTACCCTTCCCACGGTCCGTGCAGGGTGAGTGCGCAGGCGAGGGCGGGCAGATACCCCCGCCCGCCCTCGCCCATATCGCGGAAGGTGCCTTATACGGACAGCTTCGGATCGCCTTCCAGAATGCGCTGTTGGAGCTTTGGAGCTTGTCCGGGCTTCCAGAGCGGCGCGCTGTGCGAGACACGATAGCGGAGCGGGCCGCCGTCCGGTGTGGACGCGCGCGTGATTGGACGGACGATGCAGACGAACTCGGTCTCGATCGCATGCGCGTCGGCGCTGACCACCGCATAGCCGTGTCCGGCCATATCGACGAATTCCAGATGCGGCGCGAGGTCTGGATTGGTCAGCGCCCGCGCCTGCGCGATGTCGCCGCTCGCCGCATATTCCAGCGCCGCGCGGACCCCGCGCTTGATCGTCAGATTGATCGTGTGCTCGGGCGGGGCGCCCTCGGTCTTGCGGACAAACAGCGGCAAGGTGGAAGATGGCTTCATATATTCCGCGGCCTCGCCGAGCCCCGGGGCGGAGACCGAGCCGGTGATGAAGCTCAACCCGACCGGAGCGAAGCCGGCAGGCGGAAGCCTGGGAGCGGCATAACCCGCCCAGAAGCTGTGGCGGTCGCCCGAGACAGTGACGAAGCCAGCAATCTTGCTATCGCGCACAAGGTCGTAGATTTCCGCGCGCTCGGCGAACGCGCCACTGAAATCGCCACCGCCGAACGTGCCGAAATCCTTGCCCATCCACGGAGCCTTCACGAGCCCAACCGGCAGGTTCTGCGGATCGGTGCGCATGTCGAGCGGACCATTGGTAACGCCCCAGATTTTCCAGGTCGCGGTCGATCGGCTCAGCCTGTCCTTCAGCCACGCCTTCTGCTCGCGGCCGAGCACGGTGAAAGCGGCTTCGTCCTTACGGAAATTGGGGATGGTCTTGTCACCGATCGCGATCGTCGCGGGCGGCTTGCCGCCAGCATAGTCCCTGCCGCCGTCGACGATTTCCATCCACTCTTGCGGGAGGACCGGATAGTCGCCCGAATCGAGTGCCGCCGCTTCGGCCCGGTCGGTCGGGTCCGACGCCTTGTAGCTGTGGTGATCCGTCAGGATCAGGTCGACGTGCTTGCCGTAGCGCATCGCCCGATAGGCGGTCATGCTGCCCACTGCGGCGCGATTGTTGGCTTCCGTGCCGAAACCATGATCGTCGAATGCCTCGATCGGCGCCTTCGCCACGGCGGGCGGCCGGAACTGGTCGAGTCCGTCGCCCGATGCCTTGCGGACGCGTGACGGAATATATTCCCACCACGCCTGATTGGCGGCGACGCGCAGCGGCTGCGCCGGCTCGACCTTGCCGCCATATTTGATGAAGCTTTGCCAGCCCTGCCACGAGAATTCGTGATTATCGCCGATGCACACGAAGGGGAAATGCGCGCGGGCGTCCTGAATATCGGGATCGTCGATATGCGCGCGATAGACGTGACGGTAGCCGGCGAGATTGGTCGGCACGTAGAAATTGCCGACCTTGCGCGCGTCGGGAATGTGGCCGAGATCATAGACGGTGCGCGCATAACGATGCTGCACTTCTTCCGGATATTCGACGACTTCGTAGATGAAGTCGCCCAAGTGCAGCACGAAGCCCAACCTTTGCTCGGCGGGCGCGCGCTCGTCTTCCCAGATCATCCGGCGATAGGCGTTCTGCGCGCCTTCGTTGACGCTGTTGCATGACACGAAGGCGAAGCGGACCGGGCGCGGATCGTCCGCGCGCGGCGCGGTGATCGTCCGGCCGACACGGCTGCCAGCGCCGCTGTCGTCCGTGAACCGGTACCAATAGACAGTCGCGGGCGACAGGCCGCCGACCAATAGGCGGCACGTCCAGTCGGCCGCTTCCAGCACCGGCGCCCGCGTCGTCGCGACAACGCGACGGAAATCGGGGTCCATCGCGACTTCGGCCGTCAGATCATGGCGGTCGCCTTGCGTGAATGGCCGCCTGGTCCACAGAATGACGCTATGATCGTCGGGATCGCCCGACGCGACGCCCTGCGGATAGCTGAGGCGGTCCTCGCGCCACGCAACACGCGACGGCGCCGCAACGGACCGTCTTGCCCAAACACCACTGACGCCGAGCGTTGCTGCCCCCGCCAGGAATTGTCTTCGGTCCATGTCTCAGTTCCAGCAAGCAGAGACCAAATCGTTTCGTGTTATCGGCCGGGGGGCAACTCGGCTTGCTGTATCAAGAAACGCAGCTCCGCGGACCAGCGGCGTTCCGGCCACTGGCGAAGCTGAGCCGATCAACGGCAGCTTGAAGTCTAGCAACTGTGGAAACCTTTTGGATTGGTGGAGCCGAGGGGGATCGAACCCCTGACCTCGTCATTGCGAACGACGCGCTCTCCCAGCTGAGCTACGGCCCCGCACCATATCCTTGGCGGCAGGCCCTGCCGCCGCGAAGCGAGGCCATTAGCCGCCGCTTCGGCGCGATGCAACAACTCTCGCACGGTTCGTCGCAGGGTGTGCCGCGCCAAGGAACCAAGGCCCTCAGACATGCGCTGAATCGTCGGAGGCGCCGGCAAGGCGTTTTTCCTGTCCATCTTTGGCGAGGAGAATTCTGATATGGCTGATCGGGACCAGTATCGCGGCTACGGCAACCCAAGCGGTCGCTATTATGAAGGCCGGGAATATGATCGCGGCGGCGATCGTGATCGCAGCTACGCAGGTCGCGACCAAAGCGACTGGCGCGGTGGTTCGCGCGACGACAATCGCGGCTTTTTCGAGCGCGCCGGTGACGAGATCCGGTCCTGGTTCGGCGACGATGATTATCGCGGCGATCGGGATTACGGGCGGGGCGAAGCCCGCAATCGGGACTATGGCAACGACCGCACCAGCATGGCGTCTGGGCGCGACAGCCGCGACCGCGACTTTCGTCAGGATGCGCGCGAGCCTTGGGGGGGCGGTGATCGCGGCGGACAAAACTCGTCAGGCTCGCGTTATGGCGCTGGCGACAGCTATCGGGGCGGTTTTTCGCCGATGGGTAATGACAGCAACCGCAGCAGCGGCCGCAACCGCTTCGGATCGCAGCCGCATGACGACCATTATGGCGAATGGCGCCAACAGCAGATCGACGCCCTCGACCGTGACTATGACGATTATCGCCGCGAGAATCGCGACCGCTTTCATAGCGAGTTTTCGAGCTGGCGCGGCCAGCGCCAGCAGCAGCGCACCAGCCTGCGCGACGTCCGCGAGCATATGGACGTCGTCGGGTCGGACGGTGAGCATGTCGGCACCGTGGACAAGGTTACCGGCGACCGCATCGTGCTGACCAAGAGCGATACCGCCGCCGGCGGCCACCACCACTCGATCCCATGTGCGTGGATCCAGACCGTTGACGATAAGGTGACGATCAACAAGACCGCCGAGCAGGCGCGCACCCAGTGGCGCGACGAGGAGAATCGCCGAGCTTTGTTCGAAAGCGATGATCAGCGCCGCGACGAAGGCCCGCATATCCTCGATCGCAGTTTTTCCGGGACATACAACTACCGATAAGCGGCCGGGGCCATATCAGGGTCCGGAGCTGACGCTCCGGACCCTTTCCTTTGTCGGCCTGGCGGCGCTAGGGTTCCCGAAATCGTCAGGGAGGAAGCCGATGCGCGCCTGGGTACTCAAATCACGTCCGCAGGGAATGCCGCAGCCGAGCGATTTCGAGCTGGCGACCCTGCCCGATCAGGCGCTCGGTGATGGCCAGATTCGGTTGCGCAATCTCTGGCTGTCGGTCGATCCGTACATGCGCGGACGCATGAATGACGTGAAAAGCTACGTCCCCCCGTTCGCGCTCGGCGAACCGATGCAAGGCGGCGCGGTCGGCGAAGTGGTCGAAAGCCGCAACCCGGGTTTCGCAGTTGGCGACAAGGTTCTCCACTTCGCGGGCTGGCGCGACGTGGCCGTGATTGGCGCGGAGGCTGTGCCCCACAAGCTTCCCGCGCTGGGCGTGTCGGACGACAGCTGGCTGCACAATATGGGGCTGACCGGCGGCACCGCCTATTTCGGCCTGCTCCGCGTCGCGGAGGCCAAGGCGGGCGACGTGGTGTTCGTCTCCGCGGCTGCGGGCGCGGTTGGCTCGGCCGTCGTCCAGATCGCCAAGCTGAAAGGCATGACGGTGATCGGATCGGCCGGCGGTGCCGACAAGGTCGCGTTCGTGCGAGAGCTGGGTGCGGATGCCTGCGTCGATTACAAGGCCGGGCCGGTGTTGCAACAGCTGCAGGAAGCCGCGCCAAAGGGCATCGACGTCTATTTCGATAATGTCGGCGGCGAGCATCTCGACGCCGCCTTCGCCACCGTGCGCCAGATGGGCCGGTTCGCGATCTGCGGCATGATCGATGTCTATAATGACGGGAAGCCGCAGGAACTTAAATATCTGCTCCGCACCATTCCAACCCGGCTGACGATGCGCGGCTTCATCTACAGCGATTTCGCCGCCGATTTCCCCGCCTTCACGCAGGAAATGGCGGGCTGGATCAGCGCGGGCAAGCTGAAGGCGCGAACCACGGTGCACGAAGGCCTGGATACGACGCTCGACGCCTTTCTCGGCCTGTTCGACGGCGGCAACACCGGCAAGATGCTGGTTAAGCTTTGAGCGGTTCAGATCGCGTCGCTGAACGTGTCGCACTGGGCGGGGTCGCCCGTTTCGATGCCCTTGCGCAGCCACTTCATGCGCTGTTCCGCGCTGCCGTGGGTGAAGCTTTCAGGCACCACCCGGCCCTGCCCTGCCTGTTGCAGCACGTCGTCGCCGATCTGGTGCGCGGCGCGCATGCCTTCCTCGACATCGCCCGGCTCCAGCCGGTCGCGGTTGGCGGCGGCCCAGACGCCGGCATAGCAGTCGGCCTGCAGCTCGACGCGCACCTGGACGGCATTGCCTTGCGCTTCGCTGGCGCGGGCCTGGGCGTTGTGCGCTTCGTCCAATCGGCCCTGCAGGTCCTGGACGTGATGGCCTACTTCATGAGCAATCACATAGGCCTGGGCGAAATCGCCGGCCGCGCCGAACTTGCTCGACAGCTCCTTGTAGAAGTCGGTGTCCAGATAGACACTCTTGTCAGTCGGGCAGTAGAACGGCCCCATCGCCGATTGCGCGGCGCCGCAGCCCGACTGGCCACGGCCGCTATAGAAGACGAGCTTGGTCGGCGCGTAGGTCGCGCCTGACTGCTGGAAAATCTTGGTCCATGTGTCTTCCGTGCTTGCCAGCACCTGGCAGGAGAAGCGGCTGGCCGCGTCCACCGAGCAGATCTGCGCCGCGGTCTTGCCGCCCGCCTGCTGCTGCGGCGAAACGGCGCGCTGCCCGCCGCCGCCACCGAACATGCCGAGCAGCCACGCGCCGAGCAACACGACCGCGATCCCGCCAATCCCGAAGCGGCTGCCGACCAAGCCGATCAGCATCCCCAGTCCGCCACCGCCGAACCCGCCACCGCCGCCAAAGCTCTGGCCGCGCTGATCGCCGACATTGTCACTGGTGCGGTAATCGTCCAGGCGCATCGTCTTTCCTTCCGCGTCCATAATGATCGGGCAAGCATTCGGTTGCCGAAGCTTAGCGCACATGACTAGGGGACGATATGGCCGAAGCAGATTCGCCACGGAAACCGCGCAAGCGCGCAGCGATGCCATTGCCCGACCAGGTCGCCCTGGTTCTGCAGGGCGGCGGCGCGCTCGGCTCCTATCAGGCGGGGGTCTACCAGGCGCTGGACGAACAGGGCATCGAGATCGACCGCGTCGCAGGCGTCTCGATCGGCGCGGTCAATGCCGCTCTGATCGCGGGCAATCCGCCCGAGCGCCGGCTGGCGCGCCTGACCGAGTTTTGGGACCTGCTGAGCGGTTGGCTGCCGAGCTTCCCGATCCCAGGCGACGACATTTGGCGTGAGGCGGTCCATGAATGGTCGGCGGGCTTCGTCGCGATGGCGGGCGTACCCGGATTCTTCGGTCCGCGCTTCGTGCCGCCGATGCTGGCGGTGCCGGGTACGCCCGGCGCGCTCAGCTTTTACGACAATGGGCTTTTGGCGGAGACGCTGGACAGGCTGATCGACTGGAAGCTGCTGAACGAGGGGCCCATCCATTTCTCGGTCGGCGCGGTCGAGATCGAAAGCGGCAATCTGCGCTACTTCAGCAACCGGAAGGAACGGATCGATGCCCGCCATATCATGGCGTCCGGCGCGCTGCCGCCCGGCCTGCCGCCGATCGAGATCGACGGCAAGATGTGGTGGGATGGCGGCATCGTCTCCAACACGCCGCTGGCGGACGTGCTCGACACCCAGACGGAGCCGATGCTGGTCTTCCAGGTCGATCTCTTCTCCGCCTCGGGCGCGATGCCGCGCACGATCCTGGACGTGTCCGCGCGCGAGAAGGAGATCCGCTATTCGAGCCGGACACGCCGGGTCAGCGACCAGCTGCTGAAGCTGCGCAAGGCCAAGCGTGCGGTCGCCCGCCTGCTCAAGAAATTGCCGCCGGAGCTCAGGAACGATCCCGACGCCCTGTTCCTTCGCGACGCCGCGGAAGAGCACCCTGTCAATGTCCTGCAGCTGATCTACCGCGCCGCGGAATGGGAAAGCGGTTCGCGCGACTATGAATTCTCGGCGCGATCGATGCGCGAACATTGGGTCGCAGGCTACGCGGCCGTCACCGAATCGATCGACAAGGCGGAACTGCTGGCGCGCAACATCGTCGACGGCAAGACCGCCGCCTTCGACCTCACCCGCAAATAGGAGTCACCGGATGTTCCTCAAAGGCAAGACCGCGCTCGTCACCGGTTCGACGTCCGGCATCGGCCTTGCCTATGCCAAGGCGCTGGCCGGCGAGGGCGCGGCGGTGATGATCAACGGCTTTGGCGACGCCCAGGCGATCGAGACCGAGCGCGCCAATCTCGCCCAGATCAGCGGTGCCGACGCGCGCTATTCGCCCGCCGACATGTCGAAGCCGGACCAGATCGCGGCGATGGTCAAGGAATGCGCGGACACGCTGGGCGGCCCGGATATCGTCATCAGCAATGCCGGCATCCAGCATGTCGCTCCGGTCGAGGATTTCCCGGCCGAGAAGTGGGACGCGATCATCGCGATCAATCTCTCCTCTACGTTCCATCTGATGCACGCGGCGGTGCCTTACATGAAAGCGAGGAAATGGGGCCGGATCATCTCGACCGCCTCGGCCCATTCGTTGGTCGCGAGTCCGAACAAATCGGCCTATGTGGCGGCGAAGCACGGCATCGCGGGGCTTACCAAGACGGTGGCGCTGGAAACCGCGACTTTCGGCATCACGGTCAACTGCATCAGCCCCGGCTATGTCTGGACACCGCTGGTCGAGAACCAGATCCCGGACACGATGAAAACGCGCGGCCTGACCCGCGAACAGGTGATCAACGATGTCCTGCTGGAAGCGCAGCCGACCAAGCAGTTCGTCCAGCCGGAGCAGGTCGCGGCGCTGGCGCTGTTCCTGTGCCGCGAGGAAGCCGCGCAGATCACCGGCGCCAACCTCTCGGTCGACGGCGGCTGGACAGCGGCCTGAATAAAACGGGCCGCACCTTTCGATGCGGCCCATTCCCCCTTTTAACTCTTGGATTCGGCTCAGGCGAGCGCGAGCTTGCCGCGGCGGCGCATCGAGAGGCCGGCCAGGCCGAAGCCGCCGATCATCAGCGCCCAGGTCGCCGGTTCCGGCACGCCGCCGTTGCGGAGGCCCCCATATTCGATGACGTAGCCGAGCGATGCGCTGTTGATGTCGTTCCAGGCCGAACCGTTCCAGTTGCCCCAAAGCACATTCTCGTCGCCGGCATTGTTCGGCTCACCGCCGGACCAGTTGGAATAGGTCACGGTGCCGACGCCGGACTGCCAGAATACCGTCCCGGCTTCAGGCCCGGCAAGCCACTTCCAGGTCCCTTCGATCTCACGATCCGAACCTGAGAACCAGGTTCCGGCCGTCGTCACGCTGCCATAGATGAACGCCTGCTCGTCCGCCGAAGTGACGGTTGCGAGATAGCCCTGCTGACCGAGATAGCTTGAGGCAGCGGCAGCAGCGAGCGCGTCGTCGAACGACGTGCCGGTGCTGACGAAATCGTAATAATGGCCGTTGCCGGACCATTGCACCGGTGCGGCATTGGCCTGCACGGAGAGAGCGGAAAGCGCGGTCGCAACCGCGAGCGAAAGCTTTTTCATCTCGACACCCCTGTCTCAACCCAAGTTCGCGACCGGAAGCGTATCCGCTTTCTAGCCTGTAGACTAAGGCGAATCCGCGATTCGGAACAAGAGCTATGTTCCAGGCGTCCCGTTTTGGGTCGGGCTGGCATGCGGCTTGGCGGATGCCGACCGGTGACCTAGCCTGGCTCCAAACAATGAGGTCGCCAACATGAAGATCACCGCCGGCTGTGCCGCGCTATTACTGCTGCCCGTGCTCAGCGCGTGCGGCGGCTCCGCCAGGCCCTCCACCGCGAACGCCAACCCGGACTGGCGCAGCGTCGCCACCCAGGCCGACCGCGACCGGTTGCGCGAATGGCGCACCGCTTTCGTCAAGGGCCTCGACGAGGCGCGGACCAGCGGTCATGCGGCCGATGTCGCGCGCGAAGGGCTGCTGCTTCAGCCGGATGCCGGCGTCGCCTCGGGCCGTCCTCCAGCGGGCGATTATCGTTGCCGGGTGATCAAGCTCGGGTCGAAGGGCCAAGCTGGTCTCGGCTATGTAGCCTATCCCGCCTTTGGCTGCCGGATTGAAAACGAGGGCGGTATCGCCAGCTTTCGCAAGCTGACGGGGTCGCAGCGCCCGGTCGGCGTGATCCTCGGAGGCAAGCAACGGCTTGTCTTTATCGGCACGCTCGCGCTGGGCGACGAGCCGCGCGCGCTTGATTATGGCCGCGATCCGGATCGCGACATGATCGGCGCGATCGAAGGGCTGGGCGACGGGCGCTGGCGCATGATCCTCCCCTATCCGCACTATGAAAGCCTGATGGACATAATCGAACTGGTGCCTGCCCCTCGCTCTTGATGGGAAAACAGGTCTAGGACGCAGCGGACCGATAGGAGATTTTCGTGCGCGCCCTCGTCCTGCTTCCCCTTCTTTTCGCCGCCCCCGCCTTCGCCGAGAATGCCGCCGTTCGCGCTGACATCGCGAAGGACATGCCGTCGCTGATGACCATCTATCGCGATCTGCATGCCAATCCCGAGCTGTCGGGGCAGGAAAAGCGATCGGCCGGTATCCTTGCGGCCGAGGCGAAAAAGGCGGGTTTCGAAGTGACGACCGGCGTCGGCGGGACGGGTGTGGTCGCGGTGCTGAAGAACGGCCCAGGACCCGTGGTAATGCTCCGCGCCGACATGGACGCGCTGCCGGTCGCCGAGCAGACCGGCCTTCCCTTCGCTTCCAAGGTCAAGGCGATCGGGCAGGACGGGCTGGAAACGGCGGTGATGCATGCGTGCGGGCATGACACCCACATGTCCGCCTGGATCGGCACCGCGCGGCGGATGGCGGCCCTCAAGGGTCAATGGTCCGGCACGCTCATCATGATCGGCCAGCCCGCCGAGGAAGTGAATGGCGGCGCGAGCGCGATGCTGAAGGATGGGCTCTTCACGCGCTTTCCCAAGCCGCGATATGTGGTCGCCTTCCACGACTCGGCCTCGCAGCCGGCGGGGACGGTCGGCTACACGCCGGGCTTCGCGCTCGCGTCGGTCGATTCCGTAGACATCGTCGTGAAGGGCGTCGGCGGTCACGGCGCGGCGCCGGCGACCACCAAGGATCCGATCGTGCTCGCGGCGCGGATCGTGACCACGTTGCAGACCTTGGCTTCCCGCGAGATCGATCCGCAGGACGCGGTCGTCGTCACCGTCGGCTCGATTCACGGTGGCACCAAGCACAACATCATACCGTCCGAAGTGAAGCTGCAGCTGACCGTGCGCAGCTATTCGAAGGAAACCCGCGCGCATCTGCTCGAAGGCATCCGCCGCATCGCGCGCGGCGAAGCGATCGCCGCCGGCCTGCCCGAGGAGCTGATGCCGGTCGTGACGCCATTCGGTACTTCCGGGATCGCCACCTACAATGATGTGCCGCTGACCGACCGCCTCGCCGCTGCCTTCAAGACCGAGTTCGGCGAAGCGCGCGTGATCCAGGCCAAGCCGGTCATGGTCAGCGAGGATTTCCCCGAATATCGCGAGCAGGATCCCAAGAATATCCAGTCGAGCATCTTCTGGGTCGGCGGCGTGCCGCAAGCGAAATGGGACGCGGCCGGCGGTGATCCCGCCAAGCTCCCGTCACTGCACAGCGCTTTCTGGGCGCCAGATGCGGAAAAGGTGATCGCGACCGGCACCGAAGCAATGGTGACGGCGGCAATGGACCTTTTGAAGACGAAGTAACCCGCTCGGGACGAGCGGAAGGGGGAGAACGCTATGGCACAGTTCGAAACGATCGAGACGGCGATCGAGGATGGCACCCTCACTATAACGCTGAACCGGCCGGACCGGTTGAACGCGTTCACGCCGGTCATGATGCGAGACCTGGTCGCGGCGTTCGACATGGCCGACGCCGACGATGCCGTGCGCGCGGTGATCGTGACTGGCGCCGGACGGGCTTTCTGCGCGGGCGCGGACCTGGGCAGTGGCGGCGAGACGTTCGACTATGCCAAACGCGCGGACCGGCTGGAGCAGGGCTCGCCGATCCGCGCCGACGGCCGTGTCGACTGGTCACATCCAGGCGTGCGCGACAATGGCGGGCGGCTGACGCTGCGCATCTTCAACTGCCGGAAGCCGGTGATCGGCGCGATCAACGGGCCAGCCGTAGGCATCGGCGTGACGATGACGTTGCCGATGGACTTCCGCCTCGCCAGCACCGCCGCCCGCTTCGGCTTCGTTTTCGCCCGGCGCGGCATCGTCCCCGAAGCCGCCTCCAGCTGGTTCCTGCCGCGCTTGGTCGGCATCGGCCAGGCGCTCGAGTGGTGCTATTCCGGGCGGGTTTTCGAAGCGGACGAAGCGCTTAAGGGCGGCTTGGTCCGATCGATCCATGCGCCCGATGCATTGCTGCCGGCCGCCCACGCGCTCGCGCACGAACTGACCGCGCAATCGGCGCCCGTCTCGCTCGCGCTTACCCGGCAGATGATGTGGCGGATGATGGGCGCCGAGCACCCGATGATCGCCCACCGGCTCGATAGCCGGGCGGTCTGGTCTCGCGGCCAAAGCGAGGACGCAAAGGAAGGCGTGCAGAGCTTCCTGGAAAAGCGCGAGGCGCACTATCCGAACCGGGTGTCCGCCGACTTTCCGGATTTCGGCGAGCTGCTCCAGGATCCGGAATATAAGTGATCGTCACCGCCGGGCTTGACCCGAGGTCCCGCTTGCTTGTCTGATACGCGAGAAAGCGGGATGCCGGATCGCGTTCGGCATGACGAAGAGGGGGATTGAGTTTGTCTAAACTGTTGCGTCGCAAGGCGATTGGGATCGAAGCGGCGTCTGATGAGCATCAGCTCGAACGTATCTGGTCCTGGCCTCATCTCGTCGCGCTGGGTGTCGGCGCGATCGTAGGCACCGGCATCCTGACCCTGATCGGTGTCGGCGCCGACCGCGCCGGCCCCGCCGTGCTGGTCAGCTTCGCGATCGCCGGCGCGATCTGCGCATGCGCGGCGCTCTGCTATGCCGAAATGGCGACGATGATTCCCACATCGGGCAGCGCCTATACCTACAGCTATTCGGTGCTGGGCGAGGTTTTCGCCTGGGTGGTCGGCTGGAGCCTGATCCTGGAATATTCGCTGGTCGTCTCGACCGTCGCCGTCGGCTGGTCGGGCTATGCCGTCGCCTTTCTGAAGGGGCTCGGCATCGTCCTGCCCGACGCTCTGACCCACGGCCCCGCCGTCACTGGTGGGCTGCTGGACGGCACGCTTCGCTTCACCCAGAGCGGCATCAACCTGCCGGCGATCTTCATCATCTTCGTCGTCGCCGGCCTGCTGATCCTCGGCACCAGGGAAAGCGCGCGCGTCAACACCGCGCTCGTCGTGCTGAAGATCGTGACGCTGATCCTGTTCGTCGCGGTCGCGCTGCCGCATTTCGATCCGGCCAATCTCGAGCCGTTCGCGCCCAACGGCTATGGCAGCACGCCTGGCGAGAACGGCGCGAAATATGGCGTGATGGGCGCCGCCGCGATCATCTTCTTCGCCTTCTACGGCTTCGACGCCATCTCGACCGCGGCCGAGGAAGCCAAAAACCCGGAGCGGGACGTCGCGATCGGCATCGTCGGATCGATGGTCGCCTGCACGATCATCTACATGATCGTCGCCGCCGCCGCTGTCGGCGCGCTCCACTACACGGCGTTCGCGAACAGCCCCGAACCGCTGGCGCTGATCCTGCGCAACATCGGACAAGGCGGTGTAGCGACGGTCGTCGCCGCCGCTGCCGCGATCGCGCTGCCGACTGTGCTGCTCGCCTTTCTCTACGGGCAGAGTCGCATTTTCATGGTGATGGCGCGTGACGGCTTTCTGCCGACCAGCCTCGCCCGCGTCTCCTCGCGCGGGACGCCGGCGCGAATCACGGTCATCACGGCGATCTTCGTGTCCTTCATCGCCGCTGTCACGCCGCTCGACCTGATCGCCTCGCTCGCCAATGCCGGGACGCTATGCGCGTTCATCGCGGTCGCGCTGTGCGTGCTGGTGATGCGCAAGCGCGAACCGAACCGGAAGCGCGGTTTCCGCACCCCCGCCGCGTGGTTAGTGGCGCCGGCGGCGATCCTGGGCTGCGCCTATCTGTTCACCAGCCTGCAGGCGCTGACGCAGGAGAGCTTCTTCGTGTGGAACGGGATCGGACTGCTGCTTTATCTCACCTATGGCATCGCCCGCAGCCGGGCTAGCGCGCCCGCGTCCAGCTAGCCGAGCGGCACAGGAAAGCGATCAGACAGCCGCGCACCTTCAGCATGTCCGCCCCGGTGCGCTGAAGCGTGGTGTTGTAGCTCTTGCCGGCCTTCGGGTCATAGGCCGTGCCGCGCCACGCCCGCCCTTCGGGAACGAAGCCGGTGAAGATCGGCAGCCCGACCAGCGGGCGGTTGCGCAGCGCCGGATCGGGATTGTTGCGATCGACCGCCGGCCCCTTCGGCGCCACCAGCAGCTTCACCAGGCGCCCGCAGAGTTTCGGCCCGCACGGCGCGATTTCGACCACGCCGTCCTTGGCATCGGTGAGCCAGAGGCCGGTTACGGGTTCCGCGGCAAAGGCCGGTGTGGCGAACAGAAGCACGAGCGACGCGAGCGTTTTCATGCGGCTTGGCTCACCCGTTGCTGACATGGCTGTCAAGCGCTAGCCTTGCTTCCATGAAAGCGCTCATCCTCGCCCTGCTCGCCGCGGCGGCGCCGATAGCCGCCAGGACCGTCACTGTCGCTCCCGCGCCCGACGCGCAGGACAGGCTGCAGACCGCGCTGATCGAGGCGCAGCCGGGCGATACCGTCCAACTCGCCGCGGGCCGCTACGAGCTGACCGACGGCCTGTCGCTCGATATCGCGAGCGTCACGGTGCGGGGCGCGGGGCCGGACAAGACGGTGCTGAGCTTCAAGGGCCAGAAAGGCGCCGGCGAGGGCCTGCTCGTCACGTCCGCCGATGTGGTGCTGCGCGATTTCGCGGTCGAGGACACAAGGGGCGACGGCATCAAGTCCAAGGGTGCGGATCGGATCGTCTATCACAATATTCGGGTCGAATGGACCGGCGGGCCGAACGAGAAGAACGGCGCCTATGGTGTCTATCCGGTCAGCTCCACGGACGTGCTGATCGACCGAGTGACGGTGCGTGGCGCGTCGGATGCTGGCATCTATGTCGGCCAGTCGAGGAACATCGTCGTGCGCCACTCGACCGCGGAGATGAACGTCGCCGGGATCGAGATCGAGAACAGCTATAACGCTGACGTCCATCACAACACCGCGCGCAAGAATGCGGGCGGCATCCTGGTGTTCGACCTCCCGAATCTTCCACAAATGGGCGGCCATTCGATCCGCGTGTTCGAGAACCAAGTAGTGGACAACGACACGCCGAACTTCGCGCCCAAGGGCAATATCGTCGCCTCCGTGCCGACCGGCACTGGCGTGATGGTGATGGCCAACGCGCAAGTGCACGTGTTCGACAACACGCTCGCCAACAACGGCAACACCAATGTGATGCTGATCGGCTATAGGCGCCCGTTCGAGGACAAGAGTTACAATCCGCTGATCCGCGACGTGGTGGTGCGTGACAACAAGCACGGCCGCGCGGGCTTCGCGCCGACCTTTGCCGGCGGCAAGGAGCTGGCTGCGGCAATGGGCGGGGCGCTGGCACCGGTCTTTTGGGACGGCACCGGAACCGGTGTGGTCGTGCGCGAGAGCGTGGCGGTGATGAGCCTCAACCTTCCCAGCCCGGCCGCGCCGGTCGATCAGGCGAGGCCTGCACCCGCGACCTTCCCCGCCGGCCCGCTTCCGCCCGAGCCGAAACCGGTGGTGCTGCCAGCGTCGATGGAGGCGGCGATCAAGTGAAGCCGCTCGCCGGCCTCGCCTGCTGGGCGCTGCTGGCGAGCGCCGCGCCGCCGGGCGTCGACGATGCGCTGATCACCGGCGACATGCTGCCGCCGAAACTCTCCGACTTCCGATTTTTCGCGAACGGCAAGCCAAACGCGCGGGTGACGCCCTACACGCTGAACACACCGCTTTTCTCAGACTATGCCGAGAAGGACCGTTTCATCTACATCCCGGCCGGCCAGGCGGCGCGCTACGCTGGCGAGGGGCTGATCGATTTTCCCGTCGGCTCCGCTCTGGTCAAGACATTCGGCTATCCCGGCCATGTTCTGGAAACCCGCGTGCTGCTTCGCCGGGCAAGCGGCTGGGTCGCCCTCCCCTATGTCTGGCAGGGCGCGGATGCGCTGCTGAAGCGCGGCGGCACGCGGATCGATGTGACCGCGCGAGGTCAACCGATCAGCTATGCCGTACCCAATCAGAACCAGTGCAAGGAATGCCACAACTCGGCGGGTGTCTTGCAGCCGATCGGCCCCAAGGCGCGCAACCTTGCGCCTGCATTGCTGAGCGAGCTGGTCAAAGCGGAAATGCTCGACCGCGCGCCCGCCAGCGAGAGACTGCCGCGCTGGGACGATGACGCCGCTCCGTTGGATGCCCGGGCGCGCGCCTATCTCGACGTCAATTGCGGCCACTGCCATTCGCGCACCGGCGCGGCGAGCAACTCCGGCCTGTTCCTGACCTGGGAGGAGGCTGACCCGGTCGCGCGCGGGATCGGCAAGACGCCGGTCGCCGCCGGTCGCGGCAGCGGCAACCTTGAAGTCGCGATCGATCCGGGCGCGCCGGACAGGTCGATCCTGCTCTACCGCATGCAGAGCCTCGAACCGGGCGTCGCCATGCCGGAACTGGGCCGCGCGACGGTGCACAAGGAAGGCATCGCGCTGATCGGCGCTTACATCACGAACATGAAGCGCTAAGGCTTCGGACAGGCTCAATCCGGATCGGAGAAAAATATGGGCGAGTGGTGCATCGGCGTGCTCGGCGGGTCGGGCCTGTATGCCGTCGACGCGCTGGAGGGTGCGGAATGGCGCGCGGTCGCGACGCCGTGGGGCGAGCCGTCCGACCAGCTGCTGACCGGCACCATCGCCGGCATCCGCTTCATGTTCCTCCCGCGCCACGGCCGTGGCCACGCCATCTCGCCGGCCCATCTGAATTATCGCGCCAATATCGACGCGCTGAAGCGTGCCGGCTGCACGGATCTGATCGCGCTGTCCGCAGTGGGGTCGCTTCGCGAGGAACTGCCGCCGGGCCGCTTCGTCATCGCCGATCAATTCATCGACAACACGAGGCAGCGCGCGAACAGCTTTTTCGGGTCGGGGCTGGTCGCGCACGTCTCCCTCGCCGATCCGGTCTGCCCGCGTCTTTCGGGCTTCGCGGCGGCAGCGGCGACGCGGGCGGGCGCTGATGTGACCGAGGGCGGCACCTATGTCGCGATCGAGGGGCCGCAGTTCAGCACCCGTGCCGAGAGCCACATGTATCGCGCCTGGGGCGCCGACGTCATCGGCATGACCGGCATGCCGGAGGCCCGGCTCGCACGCGAAGCGGAGCTGCCCTATGCCCTTATCGGCATGGTCACTGACTATGACTGCTGGCACGCCGAGGAAGCCGATGTCGAAGTCACCGAAGTCCTTCGCGTGATGCACGCCAACGCCGAAAAGGCCAGACGCACGGTGGTCGAGTTTGCCCGATTGTTGCCGCCTGTCCGCGATCCGAGCCCGATCGACACGGTGCTGGACGGGGCGCTGATGACCGCTGGGGACAAGCGCGATCCAGCGCTGCTCGCCAAGCTCGACGCTGTTGCCGGAAGAGTGCTCGCATGATCCGCCTATTCGATTATTTCCGGTCTTCCGCCAGCTACCGGGTGCGTATCGGCCTCAACCTGAAGGGCGTTCGATACGAGCGCATCGACCTGCCGCTGCTGGAAGGTGCCCAGCGATCGCCCGACAATCTGGCGCGCAACCCGCAGGGCTTCGTGCCGACACTGGCGATCGACGGGCATGAACTGACCCAGTCGCTCGCCATCCTCGACTATCTCGACGCGCGCTTTCCCGAGCCGCCGTTCGTGGCCAAGGATCCGGCACGGCGATCGAAGACACTCGCCCAGGCGTTGCTGATCGCGTGCGATATCCATCCCATCAACAATCTGCGCGTGCTGAAATATCTGAAGTCAGAATTCGACGCATCGGAACAGGCGCGCGACGACTGGTATCGTCACTGGATCGCCGAGGGCTTCGCGGCGCTGGAGCGGATGGCGGCGGGCAGCGGAATTTATCTTGGCGGCGACACGCCCGACCTCGCCGACATCTGCCTGGTCCCGCAAATCTACAATGCCCGGCGCTACAAGCTCGACCTCGCGCCCTATCCGACCCTGGTACGGGTCGACGCAACACTCCAGGCGCTGGAACCGGTCGCGGCAGCGCACCCGGACCGGGTCAGCGCCTGAGCAGGCTTCGCGTTTTCTCGATCAGCTCCGGCGGTGCGATCCGCCACGACATCAGACCGACGACTGCCCCAAGCACGACTCCGCTGACCCACCAGAGCGGATCGGTGTAGATCAGCACATCCGACAGGATCACGCCGGCGAGCAGCGGCGCACCGACCAAGGCGACCAGCGGGATCGGTACCAGTTTCCGTCGCGCCGCCCACCACATCATGATGAAATCGATGGAGCAGCGGAACGCGAATACCGCCGCGCAGCCGATCAGCCCGAACTGCTTCATGCCGAGATACAGCAGTGCCAGATAGGGTGGGATCTGCAGCATCAGCACTTTGGTGACGAGGTCGGGCCGGCCGGCACCCTGCATCCAGCTATAGGGAACGACCGCGAAGGCGTTGGCCCAATAGCCGAACACGATCAGCGTGCCGACGTCCGCCGCCTGCCGCCCGATCTCTTTCCCCACCCACAGGTCCAGGAACGGGTGGAGAATATAGATCGCGCCCAGGATCGGCAGGCTGATCGCGGAGAGAAGCACGCGGATCGCCTTCTCGTTCATCGCATTGCGTTCTTCGACATTCGCGACCGGCATGCGCGGGAAGACGGCGTTGACGAGCGCGTTCGGGAAGATGGTGATGCGCTGCGCCAGCTGGAACGGCACGGTGTAGATGGTAACCGCTTTCGCGCCCAGCACCGCACCGATCGCGAAACGGTCGAGAATGACGAGGATCGGGCCGAACAGGCCGGTGACAGTCACCCAGCCGCCATAGCCGAGCAGTTCCTTCATCTGCGCGCCCGAGAAATGGTGCCGTTGCCCGCGCGTGATCAGCACATGGCAACGCCACCACATCACCGCGATGGCGATCCCGCGCGCGGCCACCGCGGCGAGCAGCAACATGCTGAGGTTCGGCCCGAGTAAGAACGCGACGATGATGGGGAAAATCTGGAACAGGCTCGTGGACAGGACCGAGATCATGTTCACCTCGAGGAACCGGTCGCGTGCTTGCAGCGCCCCGGTCAGCACACCGGTCATTGTCGCGATCGGCACCGACAGCGCGAGATAAGGCACGCTCGCCCGGATTTCGGGCCTGAGCGCCGGATCGACCTTGAAAATCGCGTCGAAGAAGAAGGCGGCCGCCGCGTAGAGCACCAGGCCGCCGACCGCGCCCATAATGATGTTGGTGACGATCGCCGTCCAGAACACGTCCGCGCGCGCCTGCGCCGAAGCGTCCTTCAGGGCGGCGATGCTGTAGGTGGTCGCCCGGCCCAGCCCTAGATCGAATAGGCCGAAATAGCCGAGCAGCAGCCAGGCGATCGCGAGCACGCCGTAGCGGTCCGTGCCGACCAGCTTCAGATAAATGGGGACGGTGACGAGCGCGAGCAGGATCGGCAGCACGGCGCCGACCAGATTATACGCTGCGTTGCGGCTGACGCTCAGATCAAGCGACCTTCTGCTCGATCGGCGCTTCGTCGCCGGCGACGCCGCGGCCGATCCCGCGATAGGAAAGGCCCGCTTTCTCCGCTTCCGCCGGATTGTAGACGTTGCGCAGATCGACCAGCACCTTGCCGCGCATCACAGCCGCAAGCCGCCGCAAATCGAGCGCGCGAAAGGCATCCCACTCCGTCACCAGCACGAGCGCGTCGGCACCTTGGGCGACTTCATACGGGTTCGCCTTATAGTCCAGCTCGCCCAGCGCGAGCCGCGCCTGCTCGATGCCTTCGGGATCATAGGCGGCGATGTCGGCGCCGGCCTCGCGCAGCACCTTCACGATGTCGAGCGAGGGCGCGTCGCGCATATCGTCGGTGTTGGGCTTGAAAGTCAGGCCCAGCAGGCCGACGCGCTTGCCGGCGGCGGAACCGCCGAGCGCCGCGATCACCTTGTGGCCCATCGCGACCTTGCGCAGATCATTGGCCTCGACGGTCGAGCGGACGATGCGCAGCGGCACGTCATAATCCTCCGCCGTCTTCAGCAGTGCCAGTGTGTCCTTGGGGAAGCAGGAACCGCCATAGCCGGGGCCGGCGTGAAGGAATTTGGCGCCGATGCGATTGTCCAGCCCGATCCCGCGCGACACGTCCTTCACGTCGGCGCCGACCTTTTCGGCCAGGTCGGCCAGTTCGTTGATGAAGCTGATCTTCGTCGCGAGGAATGCGTTCGCGGCGTATTTGATGAGTTCGGCGGTGCGGCGGCCCGTGAACAGCAGCGGCGCGGCGTTCAGATAGAGCGGCCGATAGACTTCGCGCATCACATCCTGTGCGCGGGCATCCTCGGTGCCGACCACGATCCGGTCGGGGCGCTTGAAGTCGCCGATCGCGGCGCCTTCACGCAGGAATTCGGGATTGGAGACGACCGCCCACTCATAGTCCGGCCGCGTTTTATCGAGGATCGCCTCGACCCTGTCGCCGGTGCCGACGGGAACCGTTGATTTGGTGACGACGACGCAAGGCTGATCCGCGCTTTCGGCGATCTCTTCCGCCGCCGCGAATACATAGGAGAGGTCGGCATGGCCATCGCCGCGCCGCGACGGCGTGCCGACCGCGATGAACACGGCATCGGCGCCGGAAACACCGGCCTTCAGATCGGTTGTGAAGGACAAGCGGCCGGCGCGCGCATTGCTGGCGACCAGCTGATCGAGCCCCGGCTCGAAGATCGGCATGCGGCCGGCTTCAAGCGCCGCGATCTTCGACGCATCCTTATCGACGCATACCACGTCATGGCCGAAATCGGAGAAACAGGCCCCGGAAACGAGCCCGACATAGCCCGATCCGATCATTGCGATCTTCATGCTTAAACCCTTGCGAGGTGGCCTGCCCCTAGCGGGGGGAGAGCGGCGTTACCAGCCGATTCAGGGTTACTTCGCCCGCGACAGGACCTGCGCCGTCGAGGCCGCGATCGCCTCACCCGCCGGCTCGATTCGGCCGCCTAAGTTCTCGGCCAGGAATTCCTCGATGACCGCGTTGAAGGCGATGTTGTTTTCCGGCCGCGCGAAGCCGTGGCCTTCGTCCGGGAACAGCACATAGGTGACCGGGATGCCACGCGCCTGCATGGCCGCGACGATCTGGTCGGACTCGGCCTGCTTGACGCGCGGATCGTTGGCACCCTGCCCGATCAGCAGCGGCCTGGCGATCCGGTCGGCCTTTTGAAGCGGCGAGCGCTCACGCAGCAGCGCCAGCCCTTCGGCGGTTTCCGGATTGCCCATGCGGCGATGAAATTGCTGGACGACCGGCTGCCAGTAAGGCGGGATCGTCGCCAGCAAGGTCTCGAGGTTCGACGGGCCGACGATATCGACGCCGCACGCGAACACATCCGGCGTGAAGGCGAGACCGGCGAGCGTCGCGTAGCCGCCATAGGAGCCGCCCATGATCGCGATCCGATCACGTTGCGCGATGCCCTCGGCCACGGCCCATTCGACCGCGTCGATCAGGTCGTCGTGCATCCTGGCGCCCCATTGGAGGTCGCCGGCCGAGATGAACCCCTTGCCGAAGCCGGTCGAGCCGCGAAAGTTCACCGACAGCACCGCATAGCCGCGATTGGCGAGCCATTGGTGATAGGGGCTGTAGCCGTGATGATCCCGCGCCCACGGACCGCCATGCACCAGCAGCACCATCGGCAGCGGGTCGTCCGGAATGCCGTCGCGCTCGACATCCGCGACATATGGCAGCGACAGATAGGACACGAGCGTCAGCCCGTCGCGCGCCGGGATCTCGACCGCGTGCATCGGCACCAGCGGCGCATGCTCCAGCTCCGGCCGCGACACATAGAACAGGTCCAGCGCATCCCTGTCGCGGTCGAACAGATAGACGGCGGGGGGGCCGGTGACGGGATCGACCGCCACGGTCCATTTGCGATCGTCATCCGTGCGCGAGGTGATCTCGATATCGCCCTTCAACAAGGTCCTGAGACGGTCGAGCGTGGCGCCGGTCGCGGGATCGAGCGCTTTCCACTCCTTGGTCAGATAATCGACCGCATAGGCCTCGACCTCTCCGGTCAGCGGATGCGCGAGGACATGGCCGATATCGGCACGCGCCTCCTGGGCGACGATCGTGCGCGCGCCGGTCGCCATCGTCTCGGCGATCAGCGCGGCGGTGTCGCGTTCGCGGCTGTCGATCCAGTAAAGCGTCGCGCCATCGGTGGTGAAACCGGCCGGCTGTGTCGTCAGCGCATCCTCCAATGTGGTCGAGACGAACGGCGCGTCCTCGACCTCGCGCCCGGCCATGCGAAAGAAATCCATGCCGCCTTCGGCATTGGGGCGGATCGCGATGCGCAGCGCCAGCGAATCGTCGGCAAGGAAGCCGGCAAAGCCATCCGCCCGCATGACCTCGGTCAGGGTGCCGGTCGCCAGATCCAGCGCGTGCACGTCGTGCCATTGCGGATCACGGTTGTTGAGGCCGACCAGAATTCGGTCGCGCTTGGTCACCGACGTGCCGACGATCAGCACGCGCGTATCGGCGAAGGGCGTCAGGCAGGTATCGGCGCCGGTCGCGATATCGGCGCGATAGAGCAGGTAATTCTCGTCGCCGCCCTTGTCCTGGACATAGAGCAGCGCGCTCGAATCGGGCGCCCACAGATACTGGCCGATCGGCCGCTCCTTTTCCGCCGTCATCGGCGTCGCGTTCGACGGATCGGACGCGGGTGCCAGCCACAGATTCATGACGCCGTCGCGCGGGGCGAGCCAGGAGAGCCATTGCCCGTCCGGACTGATCCGGCCCTGGGCGCGGGTTGGGTTGCCGAACAATTTGGCCCGCTCGATCAACGGCGTTTCGGGTGTGCGTGTCATGCCGCCACGCTTTAGGCGCTCGCGCCTGTGCCGCAACGGGTCAGTGGTTAAATCGCCGTTGACTTTGTCGACGCCAGTCGTGCTTTTGTCGACCAAGGCTTTCGTATTTCAGCCGAAATCGTGAGCCGTGACAGAGACCGGAAAGGCTTTGCCGCGCCGGTCCAAATCGCAACGACCGCCGCGCCGGGTCCGTGGCGCGGACAACTATAGGGGTAGTTCATGCTTAAATCGGTTTTCACCGCCGCCGCGTTATTGGTCGCGGCCATCGCCACCGTCGCGCCGGCGTCCGCCGCTGTCGTTTCCGGCTTCAACTCCACGCTGCTGCCGGAAGATGACGATCAGGCGACCGCCGCGCTGTCGCTTGGCTTCACCGCCAACTTCTTCGGCAACAGCCGCACGACGGCCTATGTCAGCAGCAACGGCTATGTGACGTTCAACTCCGGCCAGACCGATTATTCGCCGGTGGGTCTGGGCAATGGCTATAGCGGCCAGCCGATCATCGCGGCGTTCTACGCGGACGTCGATAATGAAGAGGGCGGCACGATCGGCTATGGCACCGGCACGTTCAACAGCTACGCCGCGTTTGGCGTGACCTGGAACCAGGTTGGCGTGTTCGGCGGCTCGACCGACGACAAGCGCAACAGCTTCCAACTGCTGCTCGTCGACCGCGCCGATACCGGCGCCGGCAATTTCGACATCGTCTTCAACTATGACCAGATCCAGTGGGAGACCGGCTCGGCCAGCAGCAGCGGTGGCGTCAATGGCCTCGGCGGCAACAGCGCCGAGATCGGCTATAACGCGGGTACCGGCAACCAGCCGGACACCTTCTTCCGGCTGGCCGGTTCGCAGACGCCGGGTTCGTTCATCGATAGCGGCACGCTGGCGCTGGTGCGCAACAGCAATGTCGGCATCGCCGGCCGTTACATGTTCCAGGTGCGCGACGGCAATGTGACGCCGCCACCGGGTGTTCCCGAACCGGCCGCCTGGGCGATGATGATCGGCGGCTTCGGCCTCGCCGGCGCCGCGGCCCGCCGCGCCAAGCGGACCAAGGTTTCCTTCGCCTAAAAGACCCAGACGCTCGACGATCAGCGCCGCCGCATCGGCGGCGCTGATTCGTCCGTGGCAATGGTGACGTCCGCTGGCGGCATCTCCGCCATGCTGGCAACCATGCCGATGTCGAGCCAGGCGATTCAGCGTATCCCCAGATCGATGTAGCTGCCGTGGCCCCATCGGATGTGAAGAGGCTTACCGGCGTCCGCGATCGACTCGTCGCTGACGGCACGCCCGGACCCATAGTTGATCTGGACGTCCGGCCGTTTCGGAACGCCGACCACGGCGATGATCCGGCTTCCAGGTGCTAGCAGACGGGCGGTCAGCGTCTGGCTCGTAAAGACCAGCGTGCTGGACTGGCCGGGGCGAATAAGGCGGCGTCTGCTACGATCCGCCATATGGCTCACCCGGCCAAGATAGGATGCCAGCGGCAGCAATTCGCCATTGCCGCGTTTCTCGTAAAAATCGACCGACAGATCGAAGTCCCGCTTGTTGGCGACGACGTCGAACCGTGCGTGGAACAACCCCGCGACCTCGATCGGCTTCGGAAAAGGGCCGGTCGTGAAGACCAGTGCGTTGCGCGTGTCCACGCCATTGGCCGGCGGCCGGAAATCGACATCGCCGCGGTCGGCCAGATCGACGCGCAACTCGGGCGCGGGGCCGGACGTCGCGGGCGTCTCGCCGAAGAGCAGATCGTCGCCTTGACGCCGGCCGGTCAAATAGAGCCGGAGCGAGCGATCCGCCATCGCCGCGAGGTTGGGAACATGCCGCCAGCGATTGGCGCCCATCACCTGAAAGTTGATCCGGTCGCTCAGAATGTCGGGGAGCGGCGCGCCATGAAACACATGATCGAACCATTTGAGGCGGATGTCCTGGAGATCGATCATCGCCGCTCGGTCGACGTCGTAGCCGGCGACGGTCGGTAACACGCCGGTCTGCATCGCGGTGTGATGATAGGGTCCGACGAGCAGACGATGGTCGGCGGAAGGGCGATAGCGGTAGTGCTGTTGCAGATAGTGGAGCGCGCCCACCATGCCGTCATCGTAATACCCCGTCTCGACGAACACCGGGATGTCGATCTTCGCGAACTCTTCGCCATAGGGGATGAGACGCTGCCAGTAGAAATCGTAGGCGGGATGCCTCAGCCATGTGTCGAAAACCGGGTTGGGGGTGCCGTCGATGCGGTCGAGATCGCGATACGGCCTGCCGCTGACATACCAGGTGCGGTAGAGCCGGTCCCACCGCGCGCGGTCGCCATAGGTCGCGTCGTCGAGCGTCTTGTTGTTCGTCGTGTAGAACGCCCACGGATACAGGGAACTCTGAAACACGCTGCCCTGCATGGGGGCGTCGATGCCGGGCGCGTTGCTCGCGTTGGTGGCGATCGCCTTCAGCGCCGCTGGGCGGTGCTTGAGCGCCGCCCATTGGGTCGAGGCATTGTAGCTGCCGCTGAACATGCCGACCCGGCCATCGCTCCATGCCTGGCGCGCCAGCCATTCGATCACCGTCGCGGCGTCGGCGCCGTCATGTTCGTAGGGGACGGCGGGACCGGGGCTGCGGCCCTTGCCGCGCGTGTAGGCCACCGCGCCGACATAGCCGTGGGCGGCCATCTTGACCGCGTCGCCGAAGCTCCAGGTGTCGTTCGCGTAGATCGTGAAGTTCAACAGCGCCACTCGCTTCGCGGGACTGGGTGCGCGCGGGCGCACGATCATCGCGGCGATCCGCGCGCCGTCAGGAGTCGGGATGAGGATGCGATCGTCGATGACGAAGCGCCGCTCCGCGTCGGCGCGGATCAAAGGTGCGGAGGCGGGGGCCAGCCATGTCCATGCAAGGAGCGCCTGATGCGCGGCGATGGCCGCGGGCGCGGTCGCGCAATCGCGCAAGGCATCGCCGGCACAAGCCTTCGATGCCGCGTCGTATCTGGCACGCAGCAGGTCGAGGCGGCTATCGTAGTCGGGCAGAACGTCGGCCATCTGGGCATCCGGCAAACTGCCGTAGAATGTGTCGAAAGCCTTTTTCATAGCGTTCGAGACATCCATGCCGAGCGCTTCGTTCAGACGGGCGCGGACGAAAATGCGCCACGGGACGAGCGCGTTCGCCATGCGCGGCCGGTCGCGTCGGTAGATGGCCTGTAAGCGCTCGATGCTGCGTTCCGCATCGCCGAATTTGCCCGCGGCGATCTGGAGACGGTAGAGGGTGGTCAGACCTGCCGGGTCGGTTGCCGCGGCGTTGCGGTCGATCAGCGCCGTCGCCACAGCCGCCTCGTCCGACGGCGTCCCCTCGTACGGCTTCGTTCGCGGGGGCGGATCATTTGGCGACGGGGCGGTCGTGTCGGCTGCGCGGAGCCTTTCGTTCGGCGCCGGCCGTCCGGGGTATGCGGCCACTGTCTGAGATGTGGCGATGACTGCCACAACGACAAGAAGGCCCCGGGACAAGGTCGGTTGCGCCTTCATTTCTTCTCCTCTCCTGGCGTGCGTGACGCCTCGGTTATCCGGGTCAGGTACGAACGATGGGAGAGCAGGGCTTCCAGGTGGCCAAGCCGGCCCCACAAATCATCCCCGAGTTCCGCGCACAAGTCGTGCACCACCGCTTCGTTCGTCGATCGCAGATGATGGATCGCGGGCATCGCCGCGGTCCCCGCGCCGGTCAGGCGCAGCATCGTTTTGCGCGCATCCGTTGGGTCGCGGTGACGCGCAACGAGGCCCAGCTTTTCCAGCGCCCTGACCCATTGCAAGGCATGAGGATGCGACTGCCGGATCAACGCCGCCAGTTCCGTGACCGACAGTTGGCCCCGCCTTTCCAACGCGAACATCGTCGAATGCGTCCGCAGCGGTGGCAGAGCGGCGCCGAGCTTTACCCATTCCGTTCCCCCGTCGACCATAAGATCCGACAGGCGGCGCAGCATATGGGGCAGAAACGCCGGTCCTAGCGAGCGGACGAAATCTTCATCAGGCATATTCCCCAATAGCCAATCCATATTCCCGTAACAAGTTACCGATTTAAGATGGACGGAGATGGCGCCGATCGTGGGCGGTGCCGGCTGATCCGATCTGTGGAGAAACTGACATTCTCGCCAAACCTCAGGGGGCATTCGAGAAGCCGTTCTATTCCCGATTCATTATCCTTTTCGGGAAAGCAGGTGCCGAGCGTCCTTTCCGAGAAAGCCGACCTATCGCTCCCCGCCCCCCGAACGCTCGCCCGCTGCTCACACGGCTTGCATTCCCGCTTTGTAATGATGCCAGGCGAAGATCGCCGCCGCGCCGCGGTGGGGGCGCCATTTTTCGGCCAGTTCGCGGGTCAGTTTTTCGTCCGGGCGTTCGGGCAAGCCGAGCAGCACGCCGACTTCGCGCATCACCGCCAGATCGCCGGCCGGCCAGATGTCCGGCCGCCCCTCGGCGAACAGCAGATACACTTCGGCGGACCAGCGGCCGATGCCCTTGATCCGGACCAGCTGGGCGATCGCTGCCTCGTCGTCCCCGGGCAGCTTATCGAGATCGAGTTCGCCGCTCGTCACCAGCCCGGCGAGGCTCCGTGCATAGCCGCTCTTCTGCCGCGACAGGCCCGCCGAGCGCAGCAACTCGTCCGACGCGACGAGCATCTTTCGCGGGTCCGCCGGGTCCCCCAGCGCTGCCTCCAGCTTCGCCCACATGGAATTGGCCGCCGCCACACTCACCTGCTGGCCGACGATCGTCCGCAGCAGCGTCTCATAGCCCGGCTCGCGCAGGCGCGGCTCCGGATAGCCCGCATTGGCGAGCGCGGTCGCGAAGGCCGGCTCGACCAGCGCCAGCGCGTCCAGCGACTCCTTCAGCTGCTCGGCGGACAGTCCCATCGCTTGACCCTCACGCTCCGCCACGACATTGCGGCGGCGAAGCCTCTCGCTAGGCTGAACAGAAAGGGAACGCAATGCCGAAGCTGGTGGTGGTGACGCGGGATGGGAGCGAAAAGGCGGTCGAGGGCGACGTCGGCCTGAGCGTCATGGAAGTGATCCGCGAGAACGGCTTCGACGAATTGCTGGCGCTGTGCGGGGGCTGCTGCAGCTGCGCGACCTGTCACGTGCATGTCGATCCCGAATGGACCAGCAAGCTGCCGGCGATGAGCGAGGACGAGAATGATCTGCTCGATTCGAGCGATCACCGCGGCGAGACCTCGCGCCTGTCCTGCCAGCTGCCCTTCACCGCCGATCTGGACGGCCTACGCGTCACCATCGCGCCGGAGGATTAGGCGCCGTTACCGGAGCCGCAGCACCGCGGTCGGGGCGTCGCGGGTCAGCGGGCTGACTTTCCAGCTGATCGTCTTGCGCGCGCCCGCCGGCTGCGGCCCGTCCTCATTGTTCTGGCTGACGATCTCGGCGTCTGTCTCCAGCACGAAAATGCCGTCAAGCTTGTCGCTGCCGCCGTCGCCACCCATCCCGCCAAGCGCCGCGGTCTGATCCTTGGCCTCGTTGGCGAAGCCCGGCGCCTTGACCCGCACCGTGCCGTTGGCGCGCAGCTCGACCGCGACGAACGGCACGATCGCCTGCGCGTCGAGGTTAAACGGATAGATGAAATTGTGGGTGAGCTGGCCGCTCGTCTGATAGTCGATCGTGAATTTGCCGTCGCCCAGATAGCGGACCGATCGGTAGCCCGCTTCTTTCGAGAGCGCGTCGGCGATCGCCCGGTTCTTGGTTTCGGCTTCCGCCTTCTTCTTCGCGGCGTCGGCGGGCTTGTCGTCGGAGCCTGCCGACGGCATCGACTGATCGAGCGCATAGACCTCGCCGGTATAGGAGTAGGTGAAACTGCGGTCCGCGTTCAGCACCAGCTTCGACGTGAACTTGCCCGGCGTCAGCAGGCACCCGGCCAGCAGCAACGGCGCCGCCAGCGCCAGCAAGACCCTTGTGAAAGCCCCCATGCCTTCCCCCTCAGCTGCGCGTCGCCACCGCATAGAGTGCGACGGCGGCGGCGTTCGACACGTTGAGGCTTTCTACCCGGTCGCTGATCGGAAGTCGCGCGAGTTCGTCGCAATGCGCGGCGGTGTTCTGGCGCATGCCTTCGCCCTCCGCGCCCAGCACCAGCGCGATCCGAGGCGAGCCGAGCGTCTCGGCCAGCGTGCGCTGCGCTTCCCCCGTCAGGCCGATCCGCCAGAAGCCGGCCTCCGCCATCTCTTCGAGCGCGCGGGCGAGATTGACGACCCGCACCCACGGCACTGTCTCCAAAGTGCCGGAGGCGGAGCGGGCGAGCGATCCCGATTCAGCCGGGCTGTGCCGGTCTTGCGTCACAATGCCGCGCGCGCCGAACGCGGCCGCCGAACGGAGGATCGCGCCGACATTGTGCGGATCCGTCACCTGATCCAGCACCAGCAGCGGCGCATCGCCTTCCACGCCGAGCAGTTCGTCGAGGAACATGTCCTCCAGCGGCTCGACCTCCAGCACCAGGCCCTGGTGCGGGGCGTCCTGCGGCACCAGCCGGCCGAGATCGGCGACATCGGCGAAGGTGACCGGCAGCGACGGCGGCACTTCCAGCCGCGCCGCCGCCTCGCGCGTCGCCCACAGCTTCACCGCCCTGCGCCGCGGGTTGGACAGCGCCGCCCACACCGCGTGCCGCCCATAGAAACGCGGCCGGCCCGAGGCGCCTTTCGCGGGACGATGGCCTTTGCGGCTCACTCAGCGCCCCGCATCGTCCGGGTCCTCGTACTTGAATGGATCGGTGACGGCCGGTGCGGTCGGCAGCGGCATGCGCGGCAGCGTCTTGTCGCTGGTCGCGGCCTGATACAGCAGGCCGGCCAGGATGGTCGACGCCTGGCGCAGATCGGCACCCTTCATATGGTCGAACGTGTCCATATTCGAATGATGGACGCGGCTGCTGTAATCCAGCGGATCCTGGATGAACTGATAGCCGGGAATGCCGGCATTCTGCATGAAGACATGGTCGGTGCCGCCGGTGCGCTGGATCGCGACGGTGGAAGCGCCCATCGACGCGAACGGCGTCAGCCAGTCGCGCAGCATCGGCACCGCCGCGACATTATTCTCGGCATGGATGCCGCGAATCTTGCCCGAGCCGTTGTCGATATTGAAATAGGCGACCAGGTCGCGATAGCCCGGCCCCGGCTTGAAGGGCCGCGCGTTGATCCGCGAATAATAGAGCTGGTTGCCGTCGAGGCCCGGCGGATCGGCCGGCCAGCTGCCCAAATATTTGTTCATATAGGCCCAGCTGCCGAGCAGCGCCTGCTCTTCGCCGGCCCAGAGCGCGAAGCGGATCGTCCGCTTCGGCCGCACACCCATCTTGGCGAGGATGCGCGCCGCTTCCATCACCACGACGGAGCCGGCCCCATTGTCCGACGCGCCGTCGGCCGCCGTCCAGCTGTCGAGGTGGGCGCCCGCCATCACATAGCCGGCCTTGGGATCGGTGCCGGGAATCTCGGCGATGATATTGTAGGCGTTCTGGTCGCTGTCGTCGAAGCGGATGTCGCTGTTGATCTCGATCACCGGCGCGTCGCCCGCCTTGGCGAGCCGCGCGAGACGGCGATAATCCTCCGCCGCGATCTCCACGCCCGGCAATTTGGGCGTCTCGTTCGCGCCGAACGCATAGCCTTCGCCGGAGACGAACTTACCGTCGCGATACGCGATGCGGACCCAGGCGACCGCGCCCTCGGCCTTCAGGAAAGCATCGCGCTTGGCGTCGAAGGCCGCGCGCTTCAGCGACTTGGCGGCATCGGCCGGATCATACGCCTCTTCCTCCCATTCGTTGAGCTTGGAGAGGTCTTCATCCGTTAGCCGCTTGAAGGCGGGCTTGGACGGTTCGCTGCCGTCGCCGGGCATCGAGACCAGCACGATCTTGCCGGCGAGCTTGCCGCGCCACTGATCGAAATCGCGCTCGCGCTTCATCGGCGCGACGACGATCGGTGCGGAGAGTGCGCCACCCGTGCCGGGCGTCCAGGCGATCGGGATCGATGTCAGCATCAGAGGGCGCGGACTCGTCATCCGCACGCTTGATGCGATGATCGACCAGCCGCGCCCGAACGGAAAGGCATCGGCCCGCACGTTGCTCAGCCCCCAGCCCCGGAACCGTTCCTGCGTCCATTTCTCCGCCGCGCGCATGCCGGGCGAGTTGGTGATGCGACCACCGATCCGGTCGGTCAGATATTCGGCGCTCAGCATCACTTCGCTGTGGTTGAGTCCTTCGTCGATGATGCGGTTGACCATTTCACCCTGCGGTGCGGCAGGCGCCGCGGCGGCCAGGGCGATAGCGATTGTAAGCACGGGGCCTCCCCTTTTTCGTCTTGGCTCGGGGCTTTACCAGCGCCATGCATCCGCACAAGCGGGCGGCGCGTTGACAGCCGCGCCGCGCTTCGCCATTGGAGCGCTCCGCTCAAGACCCGGCCACGCCGGGCACCGTGGACAGGTGGCCGAGTGGTTAAAGGCAGCAGACTGTAAATCTGCCCGGGTTTCCCGTACGCTGGTTCGAATCCAGCCCTGTCCACCATTTCCATGATCCGGCGGAGCTGACCGTCGGCAGCCGCGGACTCAGTTCGCCCTTAGTCGCGAACCTTGCTGCGGAAATGGTTGCGCTCCAGCTTGCGGCGGCGGCGCGCCTTGCCGGATGTTTCATTCCAGATCACGAAACCGATCACCGCCGCGCCTGCCAGCAGCAGCGCGATCGCAAGCACCAAATACTCTTCCACGCTCTGCCCGCTCTTTGAACCCGACGTGACGCTTCGCTAACCGCGCGAGGTTAGCAGATCAAGAACGTGACGCGGATCATTTCGTCGATCCGGCGCGCGGCTTGGTCGATTCGCGGCGGGCCGGTCCGATTGTTCGTTGCCGCGACTACCTCCTTCGCGGGCATCGCCTAAAAGTCCGCGCGTCAGGGCAGGCCCAGCTTTTCGGACAATGAGTCGATATAGCTGGGACCCACCTGCACATTGGCGCCGTCGTCGAGCACCAGGGTGAGGCTGCGATTGGCGCGGCGGACTTCAGCCACTTTTTCCGGCCGCACAAAGGCCGAGCGATGCACACGCATCAGTCCCGACCCTTCCAGTTTTTCTTCCAGCGCCGACATGGTCGCGCGAAGCATATGGCTCCGCGTTTCGGTGTGCAGCAGCACATAGTCGCGCGCCGCCTCGATCCAGCCGATCGCCTCGATCGGGACCCAGCGATGGCCGTGACGTTCCGGCACCCAGAAACCGGCATCGTCGCTGCGCGGGCCGCCCTTGCCGCGCAGCGTCTCGACTTCCTCCATGAGCTTGCCGCTCTGCTCCGCCTGGTCGCGCAGCTCGCGCCGGCGCTTGGCACGAGTCACGGCCCGGCGCAGCCGGTCGAAGCGGACCGGCTTCAGCAGATAGTCGGCCGCATCCACCTCGAACGCGTCCGGCGCATAATGTTCGTGAGCGGTGACGAAGATGATTTCGGGCCGCTTGTCCGGCTCCAGCGCCGCCGCCGTGCGCAGCCCATTGCGGCCGGGCATCTGGATGTCGAGGATCACCAGATCCGGCGCGAGTGCGTCGATCTGCTCCAGCGCCATGTCGCCATCGCTCGCCTGGCCGACGACGTCGACATCGTCGATATCCGCGAACAACGTCCGCAATCGGTCCAGCGCCAGCGCTTCGTCATCGACCAGCAAAACGCGCATCCGACTGTCCCCCGAGGCTTTTTCCGAGCCTTATCGGACAGGAGCGCGTTTGGCTCAAGCCCGCGCGAGCGGGAGGCGGATGGTCGCCGCGAAACCGGGGTTCCGGCTCGACGCGGTCAAGGAGGCATTATCGCCATACAGCGCCGCCAGGCGCCGCCGGATATTCTGCAGGCCGACGCCAGCGCCGCCGGTCTTCACCGTGCTGCCGGCGCCGCGGCCGTCATCCTCGACCGTGACCACCAGCTCATCGACGTCGCGGCGGCCGATCACGCGGATCACCACCGGCTCCAGCGACGGCGCGACACCATATTTGATCGCATTCTCGACCAGGGGCTGGAGCAGGAAGCTCGGGATCGGCTCGCCGCACACGTCGCTGGAGCAATCGATCTCGACATGCAGCCGCTCGCCGAAGCGGATCGATTCGATCTCAAGATAATCCTCCATCAGCGACAGCTCCTGATCCAGCGGGACCAGTTCGGTCGGATCGGAAGCCAGCGAGGCGCGCAGGAAGCTGGACAGCTTGTCGGTCATCACTTCCGCCTCTTCATTGCGGCGCGTGACGATCATCGCGGAGATCGCGTTCAATGTGTTGAACAAAAAGTGCGGATTGAGCTGATAGCGGAGCGCCGCCAGCTGGGCGTGCTGCGCGGCGGCGAGAGCCTGGGCCAGTTCGCGTGCCTGCCGGACTTCGTGCCGCCTGGCACTGATCAGGTGGAACAGGGCGACGTTGACGCCAAACACGCAGACATAATTGAAAGTCGCCCGATAGGCGCGGCTAAGGTCAGTGGGCAGATTCTCCCACGCCGTATCGAGCCGGTTGGCGACGAAGCCGGTGTAGAGCAGGTCGAAGCTCGCCTGAAAGATCGCCGCCAACAGCACCGCGCCGGCGAGCGCCAGCGTTCGCGGCATGATCTCCCAATCCCGGGATTCGCGGAACACAGTGAATAGCGGCAGTGCGACCACCATAGACAGGATGAGCGTGACTTCATCCAGCGCGACGCTGGCCCAACCCTCGCCCGGATGCCGTTCCATCAGAATCGGCAGATAGATGATGCCGACGAACGTCCACAGCGCGATGGTGACGAGAATCGCTTCCCGCCAGCCCGTCTCACGGATGACAGGCTTGACCGCGGTCTGGGCGGCAAGGACCGGGGCGGGGGCAACCACCGACATCCAGTCAGCCTTCATCACCGTTGCCAAAACGCGCCTGCCTTGCTCGATCGTGGAAACGACCGAACATGACAACGGTGGCAGATTCGCGCCACGCGGCGGGGACCAAAATGACGTCCAGTGCGACAAGACCGGTTCTGACCGTCATCCTCTGCTCCCCTGCCGGCGGGCTTGATCTGGCGCGCCGCTTCCCGCTCTATGCGCCAACATGAAAGCGGGCGCACCGGTCAAGTGCGTGCGGCGCGCAAAAATCAGGGAGGCAATATGGGCAGGATGGCACTGGCAGCGGCGGGGTTGATGACGACGGTCGCGGCGGCTGCGTGGGCGGCGCCCCAATATCCGCCATTCGGGCTGGACCTGACCGCGCCGGACAAGAGCGTGAAGGCCGGCGACGACTTCTTCGAATATGCGAATGGCGCGTATCTTGCCCGCACCGCTATCCCGTCCGACCGGCCCGCCGCCTCGCGCCGGCTGGAAATGACCGACCGGATGGAGGCCAATCTCCACACCCTGATGGACGAAGTCGCGAAGGAAGCGACGGCCGCGCCCGCGACCGAGCGGCAAAAGGCCGGCACATTCTACGCGGCGTTCATGGACGAAGCGCGGGCCGAGCGCCTGGGCGTGGCGCCGCTGAAGCCGGAGCTGGACGCAATCCGCGCCGCCCCCGACCGGGCCGCTCTTGCCCGGCTGATGGGCGATGGCGCCGGCGGCTTCTATCCCAGCCTGTTCGGCGCGTTCATCGACGTCGATCTGAAGGACCCGAATCGCTATGCCGTCTATCTCGGCCAATCCGGCCTCGGCCTGCCTGATCGCGACTATTATCTGAAGGCGGAGCTGGCGGCGAAAAAGGACGCCTATCGCGCCTATGCCGGGCGGCTGCTGGCGCTGGAGGGCTGGCCCGATGCCGACAAGGCCGCCGCCGACCTGGTCGCGTTCGAAACGAAGATCGCCGAGGCCAGCTGGACCAAGGTGCAGCAGCGTGACCTGACCACCCAATATAACCCGATGAAGCCCGCCGACCTGGCGGGCTTCGCGCCTGGCTTCGACTGGGCGTCGTTTCTTGATCGGGCCGGCGTCGGCGCGAAGCCGATGATCGTGGTCGCAGAGAAAAGCGCGTTCCCGAAGCTCGCCGCCATTTATGCCGAAACGCCGGTCGCGACGCTCAAGGCCTGGATGGCCTTTCGTGTCGCCGATCTTGCCGCGCCCTACCTGTCGAAGCCGTTCGTCGATGCGCATTTCGGCTTCCGGCTGAAGGAACTGACCGGCCAGGCCGAGCCCCAGCCGCGCTGGAAACGCGGCGTCCGCGCGGTCGCCGGCGGGGATTGCGGCGCGGAACCAGCCAGCTGCTTCGGCACGCTCAACTGGGCGGTCGGCGACCTTTATGCCGCCCGCTATTTTCCCGCCGCGACCAAGGCCAAGGTCACCGAACTGGTCGGCAATCTGAAGGTGGCGATGCGGGGCCGGATCGAGCGGCTCGACTGGATGGGTGCCGAGACGAAGAAAGAGGCGCTGAAGAAGCTCGACACCTACACGATCAAGGTCGGCTTCCCCGACAAACCGCAGCGGGACTATTCGGCCGTCGTGATCGAGCGCGACGACCTGCTCGGCAATGTCCGCCGCGCCGCCGCCAATGACTGGGCCTTCATCGTCAGGCGCGGCAATGGCCCCGTCGATCGGGGCGCCTGGCTGATGACCCCGCAGACCAACGACGCCTATAATGGTTCGCTCCGCGACATCGTGTTCCCCGCCGGCATCCTGCAGGCGCCGATCTTCGACGCCGAAGCGGATCCCGCGATCAACTATGGCGCGATCGGCGGCGTGATCGGGCATGAGCTGACCCACGGCTTCGACGATATGGGCCGCACGATCGACGCTGCGGGAGCGCTCCGCGACTGGTGGACCAAGGCCGATGCGGACGCCTTCAACGCCCGCGCCAAGACGCTGGGCGACCAATATGGGCGGTACGAGCCAGTGCCCGGCTTCCACATCAATCCGGGCCTGACGATGGGCGAGAATATCGCCGATCTGGGCGGCCTTGCCATCGCGCTGGACGCCTATCACGCCTCGCTCGGCGGCAAGCCGGCACCGGTGATCGGCGGCCTGACCGGGGACCAGCGCGTGTTTCTCGGTTGGGCGCAGGCCTGGGCGGGAAAGATGACCGTCGATGCCATCAAGCAGATGACGACCAGCGACCCGCACTCCTTCCGCAAATTCCGGGTGAACGGACCGGTACGGAACATCGACCCCTGGTATGCCGCATTCGGCGTGAAGCCGGGCGACAAGCTTTATCTCAAGCCCGAAGAGCGGGCGCGGATCTGGTGAGGGTCAGAGCGCGTCGAAATCGATTGGCTGGTGGCGGTCGAGGAACCGGTCGACCGGCGGCATCGGGTATTTGAGGCCGGTCGCGCAGTTGAACAGCACGATTTCGTCATCGGCGCCAACCCAGCCCGCCTCGCGCGCCTTGGCATAGGCCGCCAGCGTCGCGCCGCCTTCCGGGCAGAGCAGCAATCCGTCTTGGGCCGCGGCATCGGCGACCGCTGCTTCGATCGCCGCGTCATCGACCGCGATCGCGCGGCCGCCGCTCTTGCGCACGGCATCCAGGATCAGGAAGTCTCCGATCGCCTTCGGCACGCGGATGCCGGCCGCCACCGTGCGCGCATTCTCCCACCGCTCGGCATGATCCAAACCCTGATCGAACGCGCGGACGATTGGCGCGCAGCCGGCCGCCTGCACGGCATACATGCGTGGCCGCTCCGGCCCGATCCAGCCGAGCGCCTCCAGTTCCGCGAACGCTTTCCACATGCCGATCAGGCCAGTGCCGCCCCCCGTCGGATAGAAAATCGCTTGCGGAAGCCGCCAGCCGAGCTGCAGCGCCAGTTCCAGCCCCATCGTCTTCTTGCCCTCGATCCGGTACGGCTCCTTCAGGGTCGAGAGATCGAACCAGCGGCCCTGGCGCGCGCCTTCCGCGACGATCGCGCCGCACTCGTCGATCAGGCCGTTCACCCGCCACACCCGCCCGCCCTGCAGCGCGATTTCGCGGACATTGGCCTCGGGCGTGTCGTCCGGGCAGAGGATCACCGTTTCGATCCCGCATCGCGACGCGTAAGCCGCGAGCGCGGCGCCGGCATTGCCGTTGGTCGGCATCGCGATGCGCGTGACGCCCAGCGCTTTCGCCATCGACACCGCCATCACCAGCCCGCGCGCCTTGAACGATCCGGTCGGCAGCCGGCCTTCATCCTTGACGAGCACGCGTGCGCCGCCACTTCGCGGCAGCGGCACGATCGGCGTCTCGCATTCACCCAAGCTGACGATGTCGGCGGCCCGGCGAACCGGCAGCAGCTCGCGCCACCGCCACAGATCGGTAGGGCGCGCCTCGACCGCTTCGCGCGGCCATTCCCGCTTCATCCGCTCCAGGTCATAGCGGACCAGCAGCGGCTTGCCGGCGCGGGACAGGCCGAGCAGCGTGTCGGCCGGATAATCCTCACCTGTCGCCGAGCATTCGAGATGAGTGACATAGGTCGACCGCTCGGCGGTCAGGTTCGAGTCCCAAGGCATGGCAGTGCCATTGACGATTCGGTCCGGCTCGGGCAAGCGGACCGCCGCCTTTTCAAGCGGGTATAGCTCAATGGTAGAGCACTAGCCTTCCAAGCTCAAAAGATGCGCGGATTGCCAAGCTTTTCGGTGTAAAACATGTCAAAAATCGCCGCTTTGATTTCAATGGCTTGTGACTTGCGCGTAAAACGCCATCAGGCCTTCGAAAGCGCAATCTCCGTCAGTCCGCCCGAGCGGATCATTGCTGCCAGAGCACGCACCGCCACCTCGCCTTGTGCGAGGATGACGTGAGGCGCTCGCGCGATCTGCTCGCCCGATCGCGCGGAATAAAAACGCTTCACCTCGATCGCGAGGCCATGATCCGGCAGGTGAAAATCAAGCCGGTGGTCGGTGCCGCCGCCCGCATCGGTGACGAACCGGACTCCAGCGTCAATCAAGGCGGCCTCGATGATCCGCTCCATCGGGTCGGTCAGCTGCGGTTTTCGATCGAGCGCGCGCGGGGTCATGTGGCGTACAGCATCCGCCGTGCGCGCCACGATCGGCTTGGCACCACGCTCCATGAGGCCGATAAAATCGGGTGACAGACCCAGCCGGGCCGCGAGCGACGCTTGCGTCAGGCCAAGCGCCTTGCGCCGCCGCCTCAACTCATGCGGTTCCACGATCGATTTTTCCTGCTATGAGGGCCGGGTCGCCCCGGCCCGCGATTTCTGAGAATGGTGCAGCCGGGGCGGCGTCAGAATCGCCTGTCCAAATCCCAAAGATCATAACCCACCGGCCCGGCCGACGCATCTGGGATCAGGGAGCAGACGACAAGATAGTCGCGGCCGCCGATCACCTTTGCATAATGAGCGCGGCCATCGGCCACGATCTTCTTCGCGCAGGCCGCCGCACCCTCGCCAACTATCGTTGCGACCTGCGCGCGTTGCGCTTCGGTCATTCTGGCCCAGCGGCGGCGCGCATAGGTCTCGTGCCAGGCCTGGCCATACTCAATCGCGTCGCGGCGGCTGCCAGCTTGCAGCTGTTGCGCGTTGCGGAAATCGGCCTCCGCCTTCAGCCGCCGCTCACGGGCGGTGCAATCAGCCGAGACCCGGATCATTTCGAATTTTGCCACTTCTCATCTCCGCCCCCGACCAGCGAGGCGCCCGCCATCCCTCCGGGAAGGAGAGGCGGGTTTGGACCCCGCCCCTCCCTTTGTCATCCGAACCTGATGTCGATTTTAAGTGAGAGGTGGAACTTCACTTTTACCGACTTCAGCTTCCTGATGCACCAGCCGAAGATTTCCATCTTCGTCTCCCGGATTTCCGGACCGGACCACCCGGTCCGGTGAGATTGTTTATACGCACTGAGTTAGTTTTATGCAACAAAAAAACGCACTGAGAGCAGATTTTATTTTCTTGACCGACTCGGCAGAACATTCGCAGAACATCACGCATGGAACAGCACAATGTCGAAGTCACCCCGGCGGAGTTCGAGACCGCGCTGCGCATCTGGCTGCGCACCGCACCGAAAGCGATCGAGGCGCGCTACGTGCGCTGGCTCAAGCTGGCGGAGCAGAAACGGCAGAGCCGCGAGGATATGGTGGACCTGCCGCGCGAGTTCGCCGCCGTCGCGCGCGCCAAGCTGGTGCAGGCCGGGTGGAAGATCGTCCGCCGGCCGATCGAGCCGCCAGCCTCGCCTCCGCCCTGGAGCGGATACGTCGAATGACGCCCTTCGAAAGAGAGCGCGAAGCCCGGATCGCCGCCAAGCGGGCCTGCCCATTTCCGCATTGGCTGGCCGCCCAGCAACGCCGCGATGACTATATCGGACACCTCGCCCGCGCGGTCGCATGCGACGGCAAGCTGCCCCGACGCGCCACCGTTCGCGAAAGCTGGCGCCACTTCAACTGTTCAGGCATCGATCACGACACCATCACCGCCGTCATGGATGCGATCAACGAATGGAGGCGGTTCATCACTAATATGGTCAAGGCTACCCGCCTTTGCGCGGCATCTCCACCGGCGCGTCAACGCAATCGACCTTAGCCCCTGCTTCCACGAACCACCGGCACACCCGCTTGCCCGCAGCGCTGAGGCCATCGCCCCAGGCCTCGATCGCTTCCGAATGCAGCGCGGCTGCGGTGTCGTTGTTCACGATGTCGCCTTTGGGCAGCGGCTTCGGAGCGGTCAGCGCCTCAATGTCCGCAGCCGGCGGCGTCGGCATCCGCACCACGACCTGCTTGCCGCAAGCGCTGACAGCCAAGAGCGCGGGTAGCATTGCCAGTGCGTGACGGCGCGGCGGCTTTGATCGCATCGACTCGTTCCTTCTGTTGCGTTTTCAGCCGCTCCCCGTCCTTCACGCGCTGGGCTGCGGCGATTTCATTGGCTGCGGCGAGGATCCGCAGCGCGGCGGCATTGGCCTTTTCAAGCGCGGCCTGCTGGCGGACGCGCTCGTGCGACGCCCCGCTGCATTGGCCCAGCAGGAAGGCTGGAGCGGCTGCGATGAGCGCGCCAACGCCCGCTTTCCACCAGTTTCGCGCGAAGGTCAGGATGGCGAGCGGGATCATGGCGCGGACTCCACCGGCACAGGCTCGGCCAGCGTGTTTGTCACCGTGACAGGCGTCGGCGCGTCGTCCTTCGACTTGCCCCCGCTTGAAGAGCCGAGCCAGAAACCGAAAGCCAGGACCGCGAACGATTTCCAGGTGCCGATCACGTCGCCGCGCAACGCCGCATCGCTCGAATAGAACACGGCCCAGCCGGAAAAGATCGCATATCCGAAGATCGCGACCAGGCACATGGCGACCACGATCCGAAGATGCGGCACCCGCGCGCTCACCGCAGCACCCAAGCGAACGCGAAGCCGGCCGCGAAGATGAACGCCGCCACGCCCGCCAGCGCGCCATAGGCGCAGCGGATAACCTGCCTCTGGTTCATATCGCATCCCCGATCCGGTTGGCGAGCCAGCCGTAGAGAAAGGCTTCGTTGGCGGGCCGGGTCTCGACAAGGCGCAGATACCGCTCGCCCTGCAGCGCCTCCAGCGCCTTCATGAGCACCCGCTCGCCGGCGGCACCGCGCAGCGTCTTGAAGCTGTTGAGCGAATGCAGCGTCATCGCGCCGATCTGACCGTCGATCGTGATATCAGGAAAGTCGGTGGCCCCGCGGTTCAGCCCGTTCAGCGCGCGCTGCAGAAACTGCGCAGCCACCCCAGGCCCCATATTGACGCCGGTGTCGAACAGCTCTTCCGCCACGCGCGGATAGACCAGGAACACCTGATCGAAGCGCGGTGCCTGCCAGTAGCGCGCACGGTAGATCGCCTTGGCGGTCTCGCGCGGCAGGTCGCGCATCGGCCCGGCATAGTGATAGGCCCGCGCGACCTGTTCGGTGATGCCCCAGCGCGTCGGCCCGCCCCGGTCGGCGGGATGGTTGCTGTATCCGCCCTCACGGCCCAGCAGCGCGTCGATCATCGCTTCAACGGTCATACATGCACCTTTCCAGTGAGAAGCGCCCATGCCGAGATCGCCGCGCCCACGATCCAGCCAAGTGTCGGGCTTTTCATGATGGTGGAGACGATCGAGGCGGCGCCCTTTCGCTGATTATGCTCAGCCTCAAGCGCCGCGACCCGCACCGCGAGCGCGTCGATCTTCTGCCCGGCATTGTTCGTCGAATGGATCAGCTCACGCATCTGCCCGCGAATCTCGCCAAGCAACAAAGCCACCCCCGTCTCAAGCGGTTCTTGCGGCACATTTTTACTCCGTGGTTTTCTCGTGTTTGCAGGCGGGACGATCACTGCCCCAGCGCCTTGTCGAGCGCCTTCAGCCGCGCGCGGTCCTTGGCGAGCTTCCGGGTCAGCGCGTCGCGGCTCGCGGTGTCCGCCGGGATGCTGGCCCGCAGCGCGTCGCGCTCGGCGATGCGCGGATCGGGCGCGCGCATCGCCGCCAGCCATGTCGCCGCCATCGCCGCCGCCTTGGCCGGATCGGGCGCCGGCCCGGTCGCGGTGTTGCCATCCGGCGCCGCCGCCTTGCCCGCCACCACGAAGCGCGGCGCGAGATTGCCGCTCACCACCGCGTCCGCCGCCGCCGCGATCCACGGATAGACCGGCCCGCCGATCACGGCGGGTCCGCCGCCGAGATTGACGACGATGTTCCCCTCGATCCGGGCGCGCGCGACCTGCGATGCGCCGATCGCGTTCCAGAGCGGCGCGACGATCACGTTGCGCAGGATCGAGACGTCGCGGTGGCCAAGGCCTTGCGCGATCAGATTGGCTTCGTCGCCGAACCAGAAGCCCTGCGTGCGCCCTTCCGGGTCCGCCAGCACCAGATTGTCGCGGATGGTGACGTTGACCACGCCGGAAGCCTGCGACGCGGTCCAGCCCTGCACCGCGTCGGGATGGTCGCCATCGGTGACCAGCCTGCCATCGACATAGACGGGCGGGATCGGGCGGAACCGCGTCATCCGGTTCTCCGCGATCAGCACGTCGCTGCACGCCGGAATGTTGATCGCGTCGGACCGGATCAGGTCGAAGTCGCTGCGCTGGATGGTGAGGCCGGCCGATTTCTCGACCAGCACGCCGCGCACCAGCTCCTCGAACCGCACGCCGGTGGCGGACAGCCGCGCCGTGCCGGTCGCGACCAGGCCGTACATGTCGTTGCCCGGATCGCCGTCGCGGCTGCCGTGGATCGATCCGCCGGCAAAGGCGATGTCGCTGCCCCCCGCGATATCGACGATGCGCCCATAGTCAGGCTCGCCGCCGCGCTCGCGGCCGATATCCAGATCGGCGAACCGCAGATTGCCCGCATCCACCAGCTTGATCCCGGCGAACCGCGCGGGCCTGGCGGGATCGGCCGAGGCGATCGTCACCGGCCGCGCGAAGATCTTGGCGCTGAACGCGAACCGGCCATAATCGCCGGCCGCGAGCATGATCGTCTCGCCGCCTTGCGCGGCCTTCATCGCCGCGTCGAGGCCGGCCGCATCGGTGAGCGGGGCGGCAAGGCCAGGCGAACTCAACCAGGCAAGCGCGATCAGCGCCGCCAGCAGCAGCTTCTTCATGTCAGTCTCCCTCGGATGAAAATCAGGCGGCGGCTTCGATATCGCCCTGTTTCGCCCACACATGCTTGGGGCGGCCGTTCGCGTCCGTCGTGTCGATTGAATAGAGCCGATTGCCGTCGCGGCCGACCATCAGGCCGATCACCCAGCCGTCCCGGCCGCCGTCCAGCACGGAGACCTTGTCGTTGATATCGAAAGCGAATGATTTGGTCGTCGCGGGCATGGTGCGTCTCCGTGGATTAGCCGACCACCATCCAGGTCTGCGCCGCAGTATAAGTGCGGCCGACCGATCCGGTGACTTGGAAGGTGAAGGTGAAGGACTGGCGGCTGCCGGTCGTGTTCGTGTAGGTCGTGTCGCGGCCGTCCGCCGCCACCGGCTCGGTCGAGCTGAGCGCCAGCGAGTCGCCGACCGCGATCGTGCCGCTTCCCGCGCCGCCGACCAGCACCTGCCCCTGCACCGCGCCGGAGCCGGATGTGCGCGTCGCCGAATAGCTCCAGCCGACGCTGACCGTCTGCCCAGCATCCAGCACCACGGTCGCGGTCCCGTTGACGCCATAGGCGGCGGGGGCGGCAGGCGTTCCGGGCGTGCCGGGATCGCCGGGCGGTCCTGTCGGCCCGGTCGGCCCGGTCGGGCCGGTGCTGCCGGGCGATCCCGGCGCGCCGTCCGCGCCCTTGATCAGCGACCAGCTATAGTCCGATGCCGTGCTGCTCTCGGTCGCGGTCGGCTTGTTCGCGGCGATGCCGATATAGGTGCGCGAACCCGGCGTGCCGTTGGTGAAGTTGACCGAACCGTCCGCGCTGTCCGCATAGGCGATCCAGATATAGGTCGGCGCACCGTCCGCGCCGGGCGGGCCGGGGACGCCATCGGTGCCGTTCGATCCCTTGATCAGCGACCAGCTATAATCGCCTGGGGTGCTGCTTTCGGTCGCGGTCGGCTTATTGCCCGCGATCCCGATATAGGTCCGCGATCCGGGCGACCCGTTGGTGAAGTTGACCGAGCCGTCCGCGCTGTCCGCATAGGCGATCCAGATATAGGTCGGCGATCCGTCCGCGCCGGGCGGGCCGGGGACGCCCTGCGGGCCGGTCGCGCCTGCCGGGCCTTGCGTTCCCGCGAAAGCGCTCGTGGTCACCGGGCCGAGGATCAGGCGGCCGCCGCGAACGCCGCGCGCCGCATAGCTGACGCTCACCTGATAGGCTTCGCCGCTCTTTACGGCGGTGATGATCTTGCTGGTGGTCGCGGTGATGTCGCTTCCCGCCGCGATCCAGCCGGCATCGGGGTCCATGCCGGCGCCGGTATAGACCCGATACTCGAATATGACGGCCGAGACCGATGCCGGCGCCGCGCCTTCGATCACGAGCGCAGGCACCGTGACCCCTGCCGAGACGATGCTCGTCGCCGTGATCGCCCAGTCCGAAAGGCCCGGCGTCGGCACCAGCGGCGGCCCCGACACGCTCGGGGTCGGCGGCGCCGTCGTCGTCTGCCCCAGCGCGAACGCGTGCTTGGCCGTCGTCTCGCTCCGCGCCGTGATCGTCACCACCGCGCTGCCGGGATCGAGGCCGCGATTGAGCAGCAGGATCGGCTGGTCGCTCAGACCGGTTTCGGGCAGGTGCGCGGTCAGGCAGTCGCCGGGCTTATAGCCATACCAGCGCAGTTTGAGCGGGATAGAGATAGGCCCGAACTCGCGCGCATTTTCGATGTCATACCGCGCGAGTTGCGCCGGCTGCTCCACCGGCTGCCCCGCCTCCACCTGCACCAGCGGATATTCGATCTCGCGCGTCCGCTGGCCGCCATCCTCGGTCACATGCGCTGCGACCCGCACCGGTGCGCCGGGAACGATCTCCCAGTCATGATCCTCGCTGCGATAGCGCGGGATGACGCCGTTGATCCGGTTGCGCTGCGGCTGGGTCGCCTGCACGCTCACCTCGCCTTGCGCCAGATCGTCGATCGTGATCGTGGCCAGGCTCACCCGCGGGGTGTTGACCAGGCAGCCGATCTGCGCGCCCAGCCGCATCGGCTCGCCGCCGCCCGCCTGCAGGATCGCCTTCAGCACTTCCCATTTATTGTCGGTTGAATAAACGACGCCGCCGACCGTCCAGCCATTCGCGGCGGCCACATTCGCGCCCTCGACAAAGCTGGCGACGATGACGCCGCTTATCGGCATGCCCACGCCCATCACCCGCTGGCCGTTCTGGTGGCGGCCGATCAGCCAGGTCAGCGCGTGCAAAAAGGGGTTTTGGCTAAAGACCCAGCTCGCCTCGTCGTTCGCGCGGCAGCTGCCCGATCCGCCCGGATAGCTGCTGTCGAGGCGCGGGTCATACACTTTGACGCCCTGCACGACCCAAAGCGGCTTCGGCGTGCCGCCCTGATAATGGTTGCTTTTCGCGTCGAACCGCAGCCGCCACATCGACGCGGCCAGGCCGGACAGCTTGGCATCGCTGCCGAACCCGCTGGGCCGCGCCGACGCGCCGGCGGCGACGGCCAGCGCCGCGCTCTCCGGGCAGGCCCCCAGCTGCGATTTCTGCCACATATAGCCGGCGAAGCTGCCGCCGGCATTGCCCGCGCCGTCGAACGTGACGGCTTCGCCGTCGGCCTTGAAGCCGTCATAGCCCTGGATCGGCCCGAGCGAGTGGACCACCACGAAATCGTCCAGATCGTTCGGGGTCTTGTCGGACCAGCCGTCGCTGTTGCCGCGAAACACGATGAACCCGCCGCTGCCGCTGCGGCCCATCAGATAGGGGATGCCGGCGTTCGGATCGGCGTTGAACTGCGATTGCGCGCCGGTCGCGGCGATGCTCGGCTTCTTGGCGGTCAGCCCGCTCGCGAGACTGAGCGCCGACGATGCCAGCAGCAGCGTGCCGGCCGAAAGGCCGAACAGGCTGGCCCCCGTCGCCGCGACCGTGAAGCCGGCCGTGGCGAACGTGGTGCCGCCGATCGCGAGCGTCGTCGAGGCGGCGGAGAGCGCGGGCGCCGTGCCGACGCCGGCCGTGGCGATCGTGATCGCGGCCACCGCCACCACCACCGCCGCCACCTTCAGGACTTTCGACACGTCACTCTCCACGCCGTTTCGAACATGACGGGCTGCAGCACGGTCGCGCCTTCATCGCCGTAGAACCCCAGCACCCGGCCATTGCCGAGCGCGATGGTCAGCGCCTCGAACGCCGCGCCTTCTTCCTGCGGCAGCCGCACGACATCGCCGGCGATGGCGGCGGCGGCGGGAATGCGTTCCAGTCCCAGGCTTTCCAGCACGGCGGAGAGGTCTGCGAAACCCGCCCGCTTCATCGCCTTGGCCGCGCCGATCGCGCTGCGGTAGCGGCCCCATTTCGACAGCAGCAGCCGGTGGCCCATCGCTTTAAGGTGATAGGCCACCATCTGCCCGCAATCGGCGCTGCCCCAGGCGAAGGGCCGGCCCTTGAACCGGTCGAGCGTCGCCTGCGTGATCGCCACGCGGCGCACCATTTCGGGACTGGCCTTCATCAGAACACCGCGTTCAGGCCGTCGCGCAAGCCGATGCGCCCGCCGCCCGAACCGTAGCTGACCGCCGCCACCGGTGCCTGCACGCCCCAATAGATTTTCTTGTCCAGCCCGGTCACGCCCGCCAGCCCGGTCTCGCCGGGCCAGATCGAGCGGTGGAACGTGTCGGCAAGCCGCGCGCCTTCGTCGTCGGCGAAGAACCGCTCGAAGGCGGAGACCACGCTGAACTCCAGCGAGCGCCCCGTGCTCGAACTGGTCAGCGTCGGCACATCCACTTCGCCGAGAAAGATCAGCGAGGGATCGGGGATCACCAGCCCGGTCCCTGCATCGACCACACCGAGATCGATGGTGACTTGGCTGCCCTGCATCGCCGCCGATGCGAGCGTGCCGGCAGCCGCGTCCGATCCCGGGATCAGCGTCAGCCGCACTTCCGGCGCCTCGTCGCCCGCGCCGTCATTGATGACGTCCAGGCTGTCGAGCGCCCCGAACGTGTCGTCCAGCCCGGTGAACACGCGCCCGTCGGCGAACGCCAGCCGCCCCGCCCCGTCCAGCAGCCGGATCGTATATCCGGGCAGCAGAATTTCGACCGCGCCGAAGATCGTCGCGATCGGTTGCGACAGCGCGGTATCGACCGCCGGGGCAAAGGCGGTCATCGTGCTTCCGTGATGCTGAAGGCGATTTCGTGGTAGGGCGTCAGCTTCAGGTGCCACTTGGCGCTGTCGCCGGACACGAAGCCCTCGATATACGGCACCGCGAACTCGCACACTGCGTTATCGGCGGGGCTGATCCGCAGCATCGGCGTGATCGCCAGCGTCAGCTGCCCCGATCCGTTCGCTGTCGTGTCGGCCGATGCCTGGTGCAGATAGCGCCGCCCGCCGTGGATGATCGAGAAGAACTGGCCCTCGCGCACCGCATAGCCGGCCGTGAAGCCGTCCAGCACCAGCGCCGATCCGCTCTGCCCCGCGCCGTTGACCAGCGGGGTGCCGGGCGCGCCGATCGCCAGCCCAGGCTGCGGAAACGGATAGATCGCCCCGTCCGTCAAGGCCTTCAGCAGCCGCGCGACATAGACCCGGCCATGCGTGGCGGAGAGGGCGGGCGGCAGTTCGACCGCCAGCGCGAAGCGATTCCCCAGCCGGTTGAGCCGTTGCGCCGCGCCGCCCAGCGCGCCTTGCTGGACCGCGCCGAAATCCAGCAGCTGCGGTTCCGCCGTTCGGATGCCCGGCAGGCTGGGAAGCAGGACCGACATAAAAAATCACCGTCAATGAGTGTAAAGTCTTGCTTTACGTGTAAAGCATAGCTATACAGTTTTTATGGACATCGAGAGCCAGCTTCATCCCTCGTTCGCCCTGCACCCCGGCCCCTGGCTTCGCCGCAACCTGGTCGAGCCTTATGGCCTGAACGTGTCCGAAGCCGCCGTGCATCTCGGTGTCAGCCGGCCGCTCATGAGCAATCTGCTCAACGGCCATGCCGGCCTGTCCGCCGCGATGGCGATCCGGTTCGAGCGCGCCTTCGGCATCTCCGCCGACACCCTGGTGCGGATGCAGTCGGCCCATGATCTCGCTGTCGCCAAGGCCGCCGCCCGCGATCTGAAGATCGATCGCCTGCCGGAGCCGGCTTAGCGGCCCAGCCGCCGCGAAGCGCTGCGCACCGCCTGCTGCCGCGCAAGGCCAGCCCCGCCCGTCACTGCCGCCTGGCCGACCGCGCCGATCAGCGGCGCATTGGCCCCGACCGAAACCCGCTCCACCCGCGCGTCGAAATATTCGGACGCGGCCACGTGCACGACGATCTGCTGCCCGCCCAGCGCACCATTCGGCAGGATCGTGCCGGCGCGGTCGGGAACGAACAGCTCCGGTCCGCGCTCGCCGACGATGCTCGCCTTGCCCACGGGCGGGCGTCCGCCATTGACGAAGAAGCCGCCGAACCCGCTGCTGCCCAATATGCCGGTGACGGTCTCGCCCAGATTGAAGGCCGATCCTGTCGCCTTGGCGATCACGAACTTGGCCAGCAGCTCCGCGATCACCCGCGCCCCGAGGCTCTTGAAATCCTGCCACAGCCGCTGCGTGCCGCCCGTGAACAGATCTTCGTAAAGCCCGGCGAGCGTCCGCACCGATTCCGCGCGCCGCTGGAACTCGTCATCGGCGACCAGCTTGTTCGCTTCGAACTCGGCCTGCTTTCGCTTGTCGATCTGGTCGACAAGCGATTTGAAATCGCCAGCGGTATCGACGCCGATGTCGCCATAAAGCTTGCGGCTTGCTGCGGCAGCCGAACCATTGCCGTTCACACCATCGAGCGCGTTCAGTTTCGACAGCGTCTCGCTAAGCGTCTTGTTCAAAGATTTGAACGGGTCTTCGATCTCGCGCGCCTTCGCACCAGCGCCGCCGCCGCCGCCCGATCGAGTTCGACCACCTGTAGTGGAAACCCCGTCCCGATCCAAAAAAGAAGGAAATCGCGACTGAAACCGTTCGGCGAAGTTACCCGGAGCGTATCCGGCTGCTAGACCTTTTCGCGCTTCAGCGATCGCGGCATCCAAACGAGCTAGTTGAGCCTGTGCGCCATTGAGGCGCGCACTTGTTTGTCCAATCGCTAGCCCCGCGTTAATATTTCCACGCCCCTCATTCCCGAGCAACTGAGCATCGCGCCGAGTGCGCAGCAATTCTGCTTCTGCCATCACGGCAGCGGAAGTTGCAGTGGCCTGTTTGAGACGGGCGTCGGCTAGAAACAGCGCCTCAACCTTCGCCTCACCAGCAGACTTCTTCGTGCGGCCCGTTATCTCATCGAGAGCCTTGGTCGCCTCAGTCAATGCATCCGCTGCGCCGACGCCCGCGCGATTTGCGTCGGTGAGCCCCTTTTGGGCATCGCCCGCTGAGTTCAATTTCTGATAGAGCGACAATAACAACGTGCCGGCCGCTGTAAGGGCAATGCCCCACGGTCCGCCCAGGAAACCGATAAAGCCCCCCGCCTTGCCGGTGATCTCACCAATCGCTTGAACGACCTGACCGCCCTGCTGTGCAAAGATTTGCATGGCAGATGTGCCGCTGCCGAAGGATGCCGATACGTCAGACAGCTGGAAAGAAAGGTTCTTAAATCCTTGCTGCGCCTGAGCCGAACTGGAGTTAATGCGCTTCATCGACGCATCAAACCTCTGCGCCCCAGCCTCTCCTTTCTTAGAAAAGTTATCTAGAACTTGGCCAGCTTCGCCTAGGTTCTTCCGCAGCAGCTCCACGGAGGCGTCAACCTTCAACAGAAGCGACCTGACTTCTACATCACCTGCCATAACAAGCTTCCGAAAAAAGCCCGACTCGCAAGCGCCCGCCAATGCAGATATGCGGGTCTCGAAAGTGGAGCGCGTTTGGAGGGACAGAGATTTATGCGTCTGATGATTGCGGCACTGGCTCTTGCAAATACGAGCTGCCGTCAGATGACGTCTGGCGAGATTACCGAGCGCACCTACAATATTGCCGAAAGAAACGGCGATGATACTTCTCAGTTGTGCGAACGCGCTCGCCGCGTAGCCGAAGCATATTTGAACGACGGTAATGAAGAGCAATATAAGTTTTGGGGTCTGAAAAGCGCTACAAAGTGTTTGAACGCAGAGTTAAATCGTCGCCGCCCCTAACTACTTGTCGATTCGGCTTGATCTTCCAGAAACTCCACCGCCGCCCATAACTCATGCGGCGTCGACCGCCAGAACTGGTCCGGCGACCATCTGAGCCGCACGATCGCGAAGCCCATCAGTGCGCGCCGGGGATCGGCTATTTCGTCGCCGTCCCCGGCCTCACTTCCCCCTGGGCGGTGTAGCCCCCGGTGGCCGCCCAGGCGAGCACCTCGGCGATCGCCTTCATCGCTCCGGTCACGCCGTCGTCGGCTTCGAACATCAGCTCGCCCACCCGCCGCGCGTTGAAATGCGCGGTAGCTTCGTCGTCGTTGGCGCGGCCCCATGCCCGGATGCACTCGGCCGCGATGATCGCCGCGTCGCCGGTGGTGAGCGCACCGGCCAGCGCCGATCGGGCGAGGTCGATGATCGACTTGCCCGTTGCCGTCTCGAACGCCTGAATGGCCTCGAAGCTGGGGCGCAGCACGTAGGGCTGGCCTTCCAGAGCGAGCGTGATCTCGCCCCGCGTCGCGTTGGCGGCGGGCTTCACGCGAGATTATCCGTGGTCGGCGCCTGCGCCAGGCCGAACTTCGCCGAATAGCTGACGCCGCCATTCTGCGGATAGTTGATCGACAGTTCGAGGATGTTCAGCAGGCCCTCGAACACGACGTCAGCCGGCGATGCCCCCGTGGAGCCGCCCTTCCGGATTTGGACGTTGGTGCTGGTCTGCGCCTTGAACCTCGTGTCCATCAGCGTGAAGCCGTTGGCGTCGGGCAGGTCGGCCAGGCCTTCCAGCGTGATGCCATAGTCGAACAGGCCGGCAGCGCTCAACGCATAGGGCGCGTTGTTCTTGTCGCTGATATCGATCTGGTTCGATGCGCGCGAGGTCGAAAGGCTCTGCTGCCCCTTGATCTCGTTATAGGTGCCGGGCGTGGCGCTTTCGATCCACAGCCGGTAATTGTTGCCGAGCTTCTTGCTCACCGCCGTCCTCCATGAAAAGGCCCCGCCAGTGGCGGGGCTGGGTGATCCGAAATCGTGGGTGCACCTCTATCGCGTGGCCATCACGCGGTATCGCTGCAGTCCTTCATAGGTTTTGCCGTCGCCCAGGAGCACGGCGCTCTCGCTTTCCAGCCACAGGTGGAAAATCCACCCGGCCTCTGTCAGTGTCGCCTGGTCCAGCACGCTATTGACCTGATCCATCAGCGCTAGTGCGGGCTTGCGCTGCTCGGCCTGGTCGATCGTCGTGATCGAAAGGCCGATGTCGCGGTCGGTGTTGCCCTTGCCGCCAAGCGGCTCCGCCTCCAGATCGCCGATGATGACGATGGGCGCCGCCGTTTCCTGCGGCACGTGCTGCTGCACCGCCGCGCCGGATACGCCCGCCGCCAGCGCCACGAACACCGCCTTTTCGCAGGCGGACAATGCGCTATTCATCACCAGCTCCCGCAGCCGCCTTGGAAAGCACTCGGCCCCACACGGCCTTCAGCTTACGGCGGAACAGCGCCCGCTCGCGCGGCAAAAAGCCCGAAACGAACCGCTTTTCCTTGATCGCGCCCACCCGCATCGTCTCCCCCGCGCGCGGCCCGCGCTTGATCGTCACCGTCTGCGCCTTGCGCCCATATTCGAGAATATGGGCGTAGAAGAGGCTCAGCCGCCGCCGCGTCGCCGCGAATAGGCCGACACGCAGCTTCAGCGTCTTGGGATAGACCCTCTTCTCCATGCCGGCCCGCAGATTGCCGGTGCGGAAAGGGGCGCGCGCCTTCATCGCACTCAGCAGCTCCGAACCGCCCTCGTCCAACGTGACCACCAGCTCGCCCCGCATCGCCTCGGGGATATTCCGCACCAGCCGCCGCGCCGACTTCGTGCCGCGCCACTTGCTGGCCATCAGCTGCCATCGGCCGAGAGGCCGGTCTCGCAGATCAGGACCGTGAAACGCCGCGGACTGTCAGGATGCGGCAATGCCGACACGATGTTCATGGCAAGGCCATCCCACATCAGCCGGTGCGCGGTCGTCACGGCCGCGCGACGGCGAATGATGACGCGCCACCGCGATACCGAGCGCAGAACGGTCGAGTTGAGCGTTTCGGCGCCGCTCAGGCCGACCAACTTGGCCGATACGCTGGCAACGCCCTCGATGTCCGCCCAGTCGGTCGCGTAGCCGCCTTGCCCATTGGCGACGCGGATCGGCCGCTGGATCGTGACGCGATCTTTCAGGTCGCTATTCTGCGGCGCGGTCATATCGACCAGGTCTCGAAGGACGCCAGCAATCGCTCCACCGGCAGCGACAGCGGCACCTTGCTCGCCGATCCCGGCGTCCAGCTTTCGCGCTTGTCGTAAAGGTCGGAAACCATCACCAGCGCGGCGTGGCGCAGGCGGTGCGGCACCGCGTCGGGATCATGGCCCGCCTGCATGCTGACCGTCACCGCGTCGGGCGCTGTCATCGCTGCCGGCCATGCGCCCGCCGTCAGGATCAGCCGCCCCGGCCGCTTGGCGGCGGACAGGCGGGCGGTCGCGGGATCGAGGCTCACCGCATTGCCGCTCTCATCGAAATAGGCCAGCGCCGCGACCGACTGGATCGGCCACGATCGCAGCCGGATCGCGTCGAACGATCTGAAATGCTCCGAAACCGTCCGCTGGCCGATCAAATGGCCGGTCTCGCTCTCGATCGTCTCGACCGCGACATAGACGATGTTCTGGATCAGTTCGTCGTCGTCGGCTTCCTCGACGTTCAGGTGCCGCTTCACGTCTTCCAGCGGCAGCACCTGGTCGATCGCATCCGGGTCGATCATGCCGCATCCTCCGCATAGCGGAAGCTGGCGAAGCCATCCTTGTCGCCGATGAAAGTCAGCAGCACCGTGCGACCGTCCAGTTCGGCGCGGCGGGCATAGCGCGCGCGCTTGCCCTTCCGGTTCGGGATGCAGGCCAGCACGCCATCGGCAAGCCCGGCCTCGCCGTCGAACACGCCGTCGATGACGAGGCGCACCCGCCGGCCATTGTCGATCACGTCCTGCCCTGATCCTGTCGAATGGCTCATTGCTGCCTCACCGTCACCACGCCCGTGCGCTCGAACTGCTTGTAGGGATCGGCATCGGTGCGGATCAGCAGCGACACGCCCACCTGAACGCCGGCGCCCGCGAAGGCCGCGTTCTGCTGGAAGGCCGCATCGCAGACGAACCACAGCTGCGTCTTGGTGCCGTCTTCCGAAATGATCGGCGTGCGGTCATCATCGGTATCGACCTTGACGCCGACGCTCGCGCCCTGCGCGGACATCGTGATCTTGTCGATCTGTTCGATCGCCTCGCCGTCCGCCAGCAAATCGCTCCAGTCGATCGCATAGGGCGCGCGATCGGACGGATCGAAGGGCGCGGCCCACGCCGCCGCCTGCAGGGGCAGCGCCACCACGTTCAGCCCGCCCGATGGCACGGCCTCGACCGCCAGCATCCGATCCGCGCTGGCGATGATCTCGCCCGTCGCGGTGATCGCCGCCTGCACCACTTCGCCAGTGCCGCTCGCCTGCGGCGCGCCGATGCTGGCGCCGCCGCCGCCCGCGATCGGTGTCAGCCCACCCGTACCGCTCGCGCCGGGTGCCGGAATCGACGTCCCGCCGCCACCGCCGACCGCGACGCCGCCCGTGCCGGAGCCGCCAGGGGCCGGCACGCTCGCGCCGCCCGCGCCGGAAATCGGCGGGTTGGACGTGTTTTCATGCGCGCCCGCGGCACCCGTGCCATCGTTGCGGCGCGCAACCCCGGCGATGTCGTATTTCAGCGGCGCGCGGCCCGCCGGCACCCGATTATAGGCAGCGTTCGTCAACCCGGTCAGCGCATAGGTGCCGCCGCCGGCGCCCGCCGTGCCGGACAGGTTGCTGGTGAAGGTGACATTGGCTTCGCCAGCGACGATCGTGCTCGACGGGTCCAGCGCCTCGCCGGTCCAGTTGCCGTTGGTCCCCGCGCCGCTCTGGTCGGGTGCGGAGGATAGCCCCGCCTGCGCATCGCCCGTCACCACGACCAGGCCGATCTGGCCAGCGCCGTAGCGATACGCCCAGGTGCCGGTGCGGCCCGTGTTGGTGACGGTCCCCGGCGTCGTGCCGGTGAAGGTGTCGCCCTTGGTGTTGCGCTGGTGCAGCAGGTCGAACTTCTCGACCATGCGCTTCTGCACGCCCGCCGCCCCGGTCACATCGGCATAGGCCGCGTTCTGGCGGCCGATGTTCGAACTCGCGGCGCCGACGCCGGGCAGCGTGTTGAACATCGACAGGAAGCCGGAGAGCGCGACCGTCGTGTTGTCGTTGGCGATGCCCCAAGCGGCCGAGTTGCTGATCCCCGCCATCTCGAACACGTTCTGGACGCGCGCGAAGCCCGACAGCGCTTTGGTTTGCGCCAGCAGGTTCGATGCCTGCTGCTTCAGGAAGCGGTTATTGTAGAGAATGCCGCCGTCGATCGACAGCGCCGTGGTGCTGTCATTCTCGTAGATCGTGGCGCCTTCCAGCGTGTTGCCCACGCAGGTGTTCGGCACCAGCCGCTTGGTCCCGGCGATCGTGCCGGTGCAGCCCAGGATCAGCGCGTTCATCTCGCGGGTGGCGCCGGTGAACGGATAGAAAGGCGACGCCACGTTCACCATCGCGACGTTGCGGTAATATTTGAGGCCGAACTGGATGCAGAAGCCCGTCGACTGCCCGGTCACATTGTAGGTGACGCTCGCGCCGTCGAAGCCGATCCGGTTTAGGTTGGACCCCGATCCGCCGTTCAGCGTCACCGCGCCGGTGCTGTTCACATAGATCGGGCAGCGGAAGTTGATCAGGTCTGAGACGCTGTTCAGATTGCCCGCCAGCGTCAGCCGCACGGTCCCCGTCGCGGCAGGATCGACCCTGATTTCCGTCCAGCACTTGCCCGCGCTCGCCGTCGTCGCGGACATCGCATGATCCGCGCCCGCGCCGCCGCTCGTCTCCATCAGATAGATGGTCGATCCTGAATGGTCGTTATGCCCCTTACCGCTATTGTTCGCCGCCTGCAGCGCGGTCAGCGCGGCGGTGACGGTCGGGAACGGCGTCGAAGAGCTGCCGACCGTGCCGCCCGAGGCGCCCACCTTCACATAGGCGGTGTTGCCGCCATAGCCCCCGGTCTTGTCGACCACGAAGCGCAGCGGCGTCTGCCCCTGCGCCACATCGACATGCGATCCTGCGGTCAGCGTTCCGGCCGCGCCTTTCGTCGCATCACTGGTGTCCAGCACCGCCGTCGCGTCGCCGATCCACGGGAAGACCTTGGCGTTGACTTGCGCCAGGTCGCCCTGCGTCAGCGCGGTGAGCGGGATCGTCGCTTTCCACGCCTCGGCGATATTGCCCTGCGTCTGCAGGCTGGAGAGCGCGGGCGCGCCAACCGTCTGCACCGCGGTGAGGTTCGGGGTTCCCTGCGCATCGCGGCCCTGCAGCTGCACGCAGGCGACCTGCTGGCCACCCCGCGCATGTTCGTGAAAGGCGAAACCCTCGACCGCGAAACTGGACCCGGTCGCGCGCTCATGCTGCAGGTTGCCCCAGCCCCATTGCGGACGCGGATAGGCGAGGCTCGACCCGTTCGATAGGCCGGCGATCGATCCCGCCGCCGCCGCGCCGTAATAGCCGGCCTCGGCATCGGCCGATGCGACCACGGAGCCTGCATAGATGAAATCGGACAGCGCGAAATAGACCGTGCGGGTGCCGCCCGAAGCGCTGTTCAACCGCTGCGTGTTGTTCGCATATTGCTTTCGCACCACTGCCGTGCCGCGGATGGTGCGCACCGGCCCGCCCAGGCCTGCCAGCAGCAAGGTGCCGGAATTGTCATAGCCGGGGTCCTGCACAGTCAGCACGATCTTGGTCGGATCGAAGGTCGACGCGCCGTCATCGGGCAGCGTCGCGGTCGCGACCCAGCCGTTCGGGATCGCCGCGTCCGCCCCATCGGGCAGCACGGTCGCGCCCAGCACGGCAAGCGCGGTGATGATGCTCGGCATGGGCGGGCAGACCTGTCAGCTGGGGAAGGGATCAGGACGGCTTGGAAAGGTTGAACGACGTGATCGTGATCGATTGCGTCGCGTTCACGGCCACATTGTCGAGCGTCAGCTCGCCGCCGCCGCCTGTCGCGGTCACCGGGCCGCGCATTTCAGGCACGCCGGCTGCGGTGCAGAACTCATAGTGACCGACCGTACCGGCGGCATCGGCGGAACTGTCCTGCCACAGGCCCAGCAGGGCCTTGATGCCGCCAGAGGCGTCGGCCATCCAGTTGGCGGGCAGGTTCAGCGTGGCGATAACTGTACCCGTCGATGCCCCAGCCAGGCTGGCGGGCGCGGCGCCGGAGCGCAGTTTCAGAATTGCCGACGCGCCGATCAGTTCTTCGACCTTGTCGAGCATCCCGTTCCAAAGGCGATCAGAAAAACTAGCCATCGGTGTTTCCCATAAAAAATGCCGGCGCGACCGAGATCGCGCCGGCTGGTCATTTCGAATGCGGCGGGCGCTCAGCCCTGCTTGGCGAGACCCTCGGCATGGGCCACCGCGCTCGGATGCGGATCGGCCCAGCCGCCGGCGACGGCGGCCTTCAGGTCTTCCGCGGCGAGCTTCACCACATCGTCCACCCGATGCTCGCCGTGATCCGATATCACGCGAGCCTTGGTGAACTTGGGCGCCTTGTCAGCGGCAGCCTTGTCGGCTGCCGCCTTGTCGGCCGCTGCCTTTTCTTCGTCAGTCATGACAGTCTCCGGGGTTCGAGAAATGGCCGGGCTTCCACCGGCCCGCCTGAGCGCCGCTGAAAGCCCCAGCGGCTGGGCGTCGGCAATATTGGAAGGCGCTGCGGCGGGGCCGTGTTACACCCCGCCGCGACCCGAGCGGCTTAGGTGGCCGAATGCTGGTAATATTTGACGGCGCCGCCCACGTCGGTGAGGTTGCCGCCCGCGCGCAGCCAGGCGAGGAAGCCGACCTGCCCTTTCTTGGCATAGGCCGAGTCCGTGAAGCGCTGGACTTCGATCTCCATCGCGTCGCGGATTTTGTAGAAGGACATGTCGCCGAACAGGATCGACTTCGCATTGGCGGCCGGGGTCGCCATGTGCTGGTTGATGGCGATCTTGCTGCCCAGCAGCATGTCCGGCGCGCCACCGGGCGATCCCATTTCATAGCCCGGCACGAAGATCGGGCGGCCGCTCGTATCCTTGATCTTGCGGACCACCTTCAGCGTCGTGTCGTGCATCATGAAGCCGGCATTGCCCATCTCGCGATAGGCCGGATCGACCGCATGCTGCAGATCCACCAGATCGTCATAGATGACGGTCGCGGTCTGGCCGGTCGTGCCGACCTTGCCGGCGCCCGACGCGGTCACGAGGCCGGTCGGCTGGTTCGTGCCGGTGCCGGTCGTGAAGTGCTTGTTGGTGATGCGGCCGAGGCGGGTCGCCAGGCGCTGCACCACGAACGACACGATATCGACCGAACTGTCCTGAATAAGCTCGATCGGGACGGTGACGACTTTCGAGCTATACTTGTAAACGACCAGCGCGATCACACCGAACGCGATGTCGAGGTCGGATGCAGAGGCGTTCTGGTCCACGATCTCGCCTTCTTCCGACGTGCCATCGGAAGTCGGGAAGTTCATCGGATTGCCCTGCGCCGTGCGGATGACTTCGGCCACCGCACGCATGCCGCCAAACTTCTTCAGCGCGTCCAGCACCTGCGTCGCCACCTCGGTCGCGACGGTATAGCCGCCCTCGCTGTTCGTGGTGGTCGACATGGTGTTGCGCAGGGTCGGCCAGTCGGCATCGCTGATGGCGCGGTCGCCATTGCGGAGCCACTTGGCGAACAGGCGGCACGCCGCGCTGTCTTCGTCGTGCGCGCGGCGATCCGCCGCGTCGAGCACCTGATTGTTCAGCGCGGTCGAAGCCGCCAGGCGGTTGACCGTGTTGTGACGCTCGATCTGGGCGTCGATAGTCTCGATCTCGGCGATCAGCGCGCTATACGCCGCATCGTCTTCAGCCGGGTTCCACACGGCCTTGTTGACCAGATCGCGAACCGCTTTCGCCTTGGCGTCGCGCTGCTCGCGGAGAGCTTGGAGGCTCATGTCGCATTCTCCATGAAAAAAGGGCGGCACCTCGCCGCCCTTTGGGGTCTGTCCGGGCGCAGCGCGCTCAGGCAGCTTTGAGCCGCGCGGCCGTGCCATGCTGCGAGAGCAGGGCGGCGACCGTCGCCCTGCGGGCGCGGGCGGCAATCTCATCCTGATCCGGCGCGGGCGCCGGGTCCGGTTCGGGTGCGGGTTCCGGCTCCGGGGCCGGGGTTTCCACCATCTCGGCGGCGGGCATGTCCGGGGCGCGCTCGAACGCGGACAAGTCCCACGCGACGCGCGCCTGCGCCTTTTGCTCCGGCTCTTCGCCCGCCACGCTGTCGGCCAGCCCGGCCTCGACGGCCTCGCCAGACGAATACCAGGTTTCCGCCGCCATCGCGGCCAGCCAGTCGCCTGCGCCGGCCTTCCTCGAATATTGGTCGGCCAGCGACTGGTCGACCTTCTCCAGCACGCTCGCCTCGTGCATCAGCTGGTCGGCATTGCCCCACATGATCGTCCACGCCTCGTGGATCATCATGAACGAACCCGGCGCCATCACGGTCTGCTTCGCGGCGATCGCGATGATCGATGCGATCGACGCGGCGATGCCGTCGACCTGAACGGTCACGCCGTCCTGATACTCACGGATCGCCTGCGCGATCGCGATGCCGCCGAACACATCGCCACCCGGCGAGTTGATCCGCACGGTCACCGGGCCGCTCATCTGCTCGAGCTGCTGGCGGAAGCCCATCGGGCTGACGCCGCCGAACCATTCGGCCTCGAACTCGTCGCCGACGATGATGTCATAGACCCAGATGGTGTTGCTGCTGGCCTCGGCCCGCAGCGCGCCCTTGCGGGCATTGGCCTTAAACAGGTTGAGCAGACGGTTGCGCACCCGCGCCTCCCATTCCCGAGTTGAGTTGGTCTCCGCCAGGTTTCTTCTGCAGGCGGAGGCGGCGCCGAATTTCATCGGCGGTCATGAAGCCCGGTTCGCCTGCACGCCCCATCGAGATGCGGAACGCCTCGAAGAGCGACTTCATGTCGGCGCTCTCCAGCTCGAACGTGTCGAAGTCGGCGACCTTGCCGGCGACCCGGTAGAGCTTCCGGTTGATCTCGTTGCGGAACGCGACGAGGTGGCTGCCAAGCGCATAGCGCTTGAAGCCGGAACCCATCTCCGAAAGGCCCTTGCCAAAGGCGGTGACCTTCTCGGTGTGGCCGATCATGAAGGGCGGCACGCCGTAGATGCGGGCAATCTCTTCGATCTGGAACCTGCGGGTCGCGATCAGTTCCATATCCGAGTTGGGCAGGCTGATGGTCTCGATCTCCAGGCCACCCTGCAACACCATTGGACGGAACCGATTGGCGCCGCCGTGCCGTTCCTGCACCTGATCGCGCAGGTTATCGATCTGATCGTCGTCCAGCTTCTTTTCGGTCTTCAGCGCGAAATCGGGCCGCGCCGAGTTGGAGAAAAACTGGCCCGAAAAGTTCTGCGCCGCGCTGGCGACGCCGCCGGCCATGCGAAGCGCGTAACGCAGCGGCGACATCGATCGGATGCCGTCATAACCGAAGCCCGGCACGTGGATCATGTCGGCCGCGTCGATCACGCGAAGTGTGTGGCTCTTCTCCCACGCCTCCGGCGTAACGACATAGACCAGCCGCTCGCCTTGCTCGTCCAGCACCGGCACCGGCTGGACCAGCAGCGGATGAAGCGGCTTCAGACCGACGATGCGCGGGCCGGAACGAATGATCTCCGCGAAGGCATCGCCATGCAGCAGCCGCGAGAAGACCAGCCGCTCCCACCCGGCCGACGCCGGCCAGCGGCCTGAAAACTCTTCGTTCAGCACCCACCACAGCGGATCGCCGAAGATCTGCGTGCGCTCGCCGTCGCCGGTCTCGTTGTAGAGGTGCATCGGCAGAGCCGAGATCACGCCGGCGATCAGGTTGACGCACGCATACACGGCCGAGACCATCAGAACTGTGCGCTCGGTCATGACCGGCAGGTCGTTCCCGCCAAGGCCGGTGAACGTCTCCCACATCTCCGACCCGCGCGTGATCGCCGGCAGCGGCACCTGCGCGGAAGCCTTCGCGATGTGCGCACTGCCGGTGCCGCGCTGACGCTTATAGTCGTCAGGACTCACAGCAGCACCACGCCGGGTTCGGCGTCGTCGATATCGATATCGGCCATCGCCACGCCCACTCCCATGACGCCCGCGACGATGCCGTCGATCTTCTCGGCCGACCGCTTCTTCGCAGGCATGAAGTTCATGTTTTCGTCGAAGCGGACCACCACATTGCCCGCCATCCAGCGCAGCATCGGGTGTCCGCCATGATCATATTGGCCCGCGTAGACGAGCCGCTCGAACTGCTTGCTCGGCTCGCCGAGCGACAGGATGCCCTGCCTGATCTCCACCATCTGCTCGGCTTCGACGCCCTGCTTCTGCAGGTCGGTCACCAGTTTGCGCGCGTTCCACGGGTCGAAGCCGACCAGTTGCACGTCGAACATATCGAAGCCTTCGAGCAGCGCGTTCATGACGAAACTCTGGTCGACATAGTCGCCAGGCGTCGTCTCCAGCGCCCCCGCCGCCAGATATTTGTCATACGGCACGCGGTCCGCCTTGACCCGCTCCGCCAGCGTCTCTTCCGGCACCCAGAAGCGCGCCGCGACTTCCCATTTCTGGCCCGGCTCTTCAGGGACGGCGTGCCAGAGCAGCGCGGTCACATCCTTGGTGCTCGACACGTCGAACGATCCGAACACGCGCCGTCCGCGCATCCGCTCCAGCCGGTGCCGCCAGGCATCCTTGTCGGCGGCGCAGGCGTCCCATCGCTTCAGGTTGATCCAGCGCGCGGTCGATTCGACCCACTGGTTCAAATGATAGCGGCGGAAGTGCGCCTCGGCGCGCGGATTGCCTTTCGCGAACCCCGCCTCGCGGCGCAGATACGCGATTGTGGGCGACAAGCCCAGCGACGGGTTAGCCTTTCGCCACTGCCCCTCATCGTTGAAATCGGCTTCCTGATCCGCCGCGAACACGACGATCAGCGTGGTCGGATCGTCGATCCGGCCTTCCAGCACCGCGAGACTTTCGTCCCAAAGTTCGACGCCGGTCGCGTTCGTTTTCAGCCCGGCAGTCGAGGCATACAGCTCGATGGGCTGCAAACGCCCGCCCGTGCCTTGCCGCAAGGTGTTTTCAACTTCGCGGCTGCGCCACTCGTGCATCTCGTCGCCCGCGATCACGGTCGGCGATTTGCCGTGTTTTCCCTCTTCGGACCCGCTCAGCACCACGAATGGCGAGGCATATTGCTTCAGGTAAAGCGACTTGCCGTAGGTCTGGATCGATCGCGCCAGCTCGGGCGCGTTGGCGATCATGGCCTTCATGCGGGCAAGGATGATCTTGCCCTGTGTTTCATCGCGCCCGAAGCAATAGCCCTCGCCCGCGACCACGCCTTCCAGCGCCCAGAACAGCAGCGCCAGCGCCGCGAGGAACTCGGACTTCCCGTTCTTGCGCGGCACCCACAGCCGCAGGCAGCGGAACAGCCGCACATGCGCCAGCGCCGGTTCGCCCGTCAGCGGGTCGATGATATCGACCGGAACCTTCCAGCCGACCAGCATCCGGACGATGATGTCCTGCCAGGTGTTCAAACGGAACGGCACGCCCGCGAAGCGGTCGACCGTCAGCGTGAAGACTTGCGGCCAGAGCGCCACCACGGCGTCGGCCTTGGCATGATCGAACCACGCGCCTTCGGCCCCGGCCGCGCGATCCCAGGCGAGGATCGCCCAGCGATACTCGTCGTCTCCCTCGACCGCGCGAAGCCAGTCCGGCCGCTCGATCGCCCCTGTTAGCGCCGCCACATCAGTTTGGGCGCATGCCCGGTGGCGGAGAGTCCAGCTGCGAAAGCCGCCCGATCACGCCCGCGTTGGACGCTGGCTGGGCAGCCTCCTCGTTCGGACGCTGCGCCGGCAGCGCGCCGAACAGGCCCGGATTGTTCGCCGCCGCGACCGCCTGGTCCTTGAACAGGCTATATTCGTCGGCGGGCGTGAGGCCAAACCGCTTGCTCAGCTCCAGCGCATGCTTCAGCGCCTCGTCGCGGATGCGCACCATCGGATGCGTGCGCGGCATCATCGAGCCGGACACGGTCTTCACGTTGGTGACATGGCCGTCGCGATCGACGGCTTCCTTCGCCAGCACCCATTCCGCGTAATAGACGCAGAACGTGAAGAACAGCGGCCGATGCTGCGGCTGCAGCCGGTGCGTCTTCACGAGCAGCGGCGCCAGTTCGCGCCACATCGCCGCGGCGGCCGGATCGTTCGCGATCATCGCGGGCGGCTCCACGCCGCTGGCGCTTGCCAGGCTATCTGCCAGCAGTTCGGCGACGCGCTTCGCTTCCTGCCGGCGCTTCTCGACTTTCGAGACCCGCCGGCCGGGATTGCCCTTCGCCTGCTGCACAGCGGGCGGATCAGCGCGCCGCCCCATGTCCGCCTCCTTGGCTAAAAAAAACTTTCCGCGAATAACGCGCCGAAAAATCCGGTTGTGACGTCCGGTCTTGAAGGGGTCGGGGCGCAACCTTTTCACCACCCCCCTGTCACCGCGACCCGCCACGCTCCTCGCGCTGGACCTCGCCATCGTGGCACGGCTTGCAGCAGCTCTCGAACGGACCCGCGACGAACAGCTCCCAATCGCCCCGGTGAGGCTGGCGATGGTTCACCACCGTCGCCGCGCGCACCACGTGACGCGCAAGGCATCGCTCGCAGAGCGGCTGCTTGGCCAGCTGCTCATCCCTGATCGCATGCCAGATGACGAGACCATACCAGCCGCGCCACGGCTTCGCCTTGCGCCGCTGCCGATCATAGTCCCGCCCTCGCTGGACTTTCGATCGACCGCCGAGCACGGGCGGAGCCTTGGCCATGCGGCACCCTGAAAAACGGATCGGGCGGCAAGGCCGAAGCCCGCCGCCCGATCAGATAATGGAGAGGATGCCTGAAAGGCCGTGGGGCCGGAGAGGCGGAGGTGGTCGCCGCGCACCTCTCCAACCCTGCCTGATAACTACCCCAAAAACGGGGTCAATGCGAACACACGATATTTCATCGGACGAAACTTTATGGGGTTGACGCGTTCACCCACGCTTTTCCGCCATTTAGCCGTTTGCATATGGTGTGGATCGCCCGGCCATAGCGCATGCGCAGACCGTCCGCGCCCAGCGTCACGCTCATCGGCTTGCGCAGCCGCATCCACGGCACCTGCCCGAACCCGCTGGCGAGCGCGGTGACGGCCAGCACGACCAGCCGCCGGTCCCGCTCCGGCACGAACAGCAGCCATGCGCTCACCTCATCCCGCTTGGCGACCTCACGCCGCCGCAGCGGCAGTGGGCGGATCGGCGCATCCTTGTCCACATCGGGGCCATAGAATTCGGCCTTCACCAGCTGCCACGGCCCGTCCGTCGCGAACGGAGAACGCCCGCCGCCAGGGCTGCGCCGCCACAGATGCACCGCCTCCACCAACCGCTCTTCGACCATGTCGAACGTCCAGAAGGCCCCGGTCAGCGACGCTCCGATTGGACCAATGGGAGGTTGGGAGGTTTGATCATTCTCAAACAAGGTGTTGGGAGGATCATTGGGAGGATTATAGTCAGGCATTTCAACATCATCCGTGTCATATGGGAAGATGGGAGGGTGTGCGTTGCTCATCTCGTGCGCATATGCGCCCGCCCGCGCGCTACGGGGCAAGGTCGCGAACAAGCTCCCAAACTCCCGCAACCTCCCGAAAGCGCGGAAATGCGCGGTTTCCGGGTTGTGACGATCCTCCCTGAAATGGGAGGCAGGGAGGATCATGGCGGCAAATCATAGTCCGGCCTCGCTGATGGAGAGGGTGCGGGAGAGGAAGCCGCCGCGGGCGGCACCGCCTCGCCGTAGAATGCGCGCGGCGGCGGCAGTTCGCCTTCCTTCGGGATCATCCGGTCCTTGTCGTCGAAGCTGACGAAATCCAGCTCGTCGTAACGCAACGCGATGTCCTGCCATTGCATGGTGCTGGACTTCGCGATCTTGAAGCTCTTGCGCTTCATCTGGGCGTTCAGGAATTTGGGCGACCACGGCTTGCCGGTCTGCGCCAGCTGGCCCGCCCAGGCCTGCCAGGCGGCGAAGGCGCGGTGGAACGGCGTCGCCCCTACGGTCTCACCTTTCACCCGCGCCACGCAGAGGTCGATGAAGCGGCCGAGCGGATCGTTTTCCTGCTGATATTCGCGGGTCGCGTCCTTCACCGCCTGCGGGATCAGCAGCCCGCGATCCAGATAGCGGAGCGCACCGGCGATCATCCGGTTCAGGATGCCGCTCGCTGCCTCCTTCAATTTGTCCTTCAGCCGCAAATCCTGCTGATCGTCGGGAATGATGACCGCCCACGGCACCACCTGCACGCGCCGCTGGATGCCGTGGTCGGTGCTGATCTTCGGCATGGTGTTCGCCATCACCGTGTTGGTGAAAGTGATCTGCAGCTCGAATGGCGGCTTCATCAGCTCGCGCACGCCGCCTTTCGGCTCGTCGCTGGTCAGCGACTTGATCAGCCCGTCCGCGAATTTGGAATTATCTTCCGGCTCGTTGGCATAGACCATGCGCCGGCCCGCCAGCGCGGCCAGATCGGGCGAGGCGTCGCTGCCCTTGCGCACGCGGCCCGCGTCCATGAAGGTCTCGATGCCGGTGGACCAGGCGTAATCGCCCAGAATGAAGGCGATGGTGGAAACCCACACGCCCTTGCCGTTTGAGCCTTCGCCATAGAACAGCGCCATTTTCTGCGCATCGGCGAGGCCCAGGCTGTTATAGCCGGCCCAGTCGTCCAGAAACTCGCGCATTTCCGCTTCCGGCTGCACCCCTGCAAGGAACGCGTCGAAGCGCGGGCAGCGCGCCGCAGCGTCGAACGCGGCGCTGCCGATCTTGGTCATCCGGTCCTCGCGCCGATGGCCGCGCAAGCCGACCGCCGCGCGGCGGCCATCGCCGGGCCGCGCGAACACGATCGTGCCGTTCTGCATGTTCAGCAGCAGCGGATCGGCGTCGAAATCCTGCGGCCGTGCCGAAAGCCGGGCCTCGGCCAGCTTGGCGATGCAGCCGATATGCCCCGCCCCTTCGGATGTGCGGCCCCAGCTGGCGATCTTCGTCGAATAGAGCACATATTCGCCATTGCTCTTGATCTGGGCGATATAGTCGTGGCGCTCGCCGCTATTCTCGCTCTGCCGCGCGAGATGACGCTGCCACCGCCATTCCAGCGTTTTTCGTTTCCGCTTGGCCTTGATCGTCGACAGCGGCAGGCGGCTATCATCATCCTCGTCGTCATAATGGTCGCCATCATCGTCGAAGCCGCCTTCGGGCGGGAACGGCACCCCGCTCGCCTGGATCAGCGCGGCCTCGTCCTGGATCGCGCGCATCGTCGCCTGCACCGCCGCGCCCAGCAGCGGCAGCGCCATGTCGCGGTTCCAGCGGGCGCCGTCCCAAGCCAACCAGCCCCACGCTTCGACGAACAGGAAATCGCCGCCATAACGGACGAGGAACCGCTCCAGATTGCCCAGGTCGGTGAGCGGCAGGAACGCACACTCGCGCACATTGTCGGCCGTCAGCAGGCTTCCAACCTTCCCCGGCGCCCCTTCTGCCGCGACATTCTCGTCACTGCCTCCCGCTTGGGAGGATGGCTTGCCATTCGAAGGCGGACCGGGGGTGGGGGGAGAACGGGAGGATCGAGGTGAACGCGGCGACCGCGAGGCGCGGTCGCGGGCAGCAGCCGCGATCTCTTCGAGATCGCGCGGACTGTTCATTCCGGCGGTCCAGCCGGAGTTGATCGTCGCTTCCAGCTGCCCGCTATCGTCGCGGCCGGGATTGTCGCGCGCGGCGGCTTCCAGCGATGCGCGGGCAATGCCGGCATCCAGCACGCCGGCCGCGACCAGCGAGGCGATCTTCAGCGCGGACGTGTTCAGCTGGGCGTTGCGCTTGCCGGTCCCGGCCGCGCGCACCTCGCGCAGCTCGCCGTCGAGCGCCCCCAGCGCGTATCGGCGCAGCGCCGCGTCCACCTTATTGGCTGCGCCGGCCAGATCATCTCCGCTCGTCCCGAGCGAAGTCGAGGGGCGCGGGCGTTCCGATAACGGCTCGGCCGCCGCCGGCGTCCACCGCCCCTCCGCATCCCGCGCCGCTTCCTGATCCTTCCTGCTGCGCCGGTCGCGCAGAATATCGATCAGCACCGGCGGCGCCGTCGCCACCGGCGCGTCCACCCGCCCGCGCAGCCAGCGATACACGCCGGCCGTCGCATTCCCGCACGGCGCGACGATGCGGCTGGGCGGCGCGATCACATAGCCGCCCTGGCCGCGCACATCGACGTGGCTAGGCAAATTGCCCCGGTTGCGCACCGCCTCGCCCGGCGGCTGCACCAGATAGAGATGGACGCCGCCCGATGGCGTGCGCACCGCCAGAGACTCCGGCAGCACGCACCCCATCAGCCGCTCCATGTCGGCCTTCAGCCGCTCGAGCGTGAAATCCTCGCCGGTCTCGGCATCGTGGCGCGGATCGAAGTCCAGCGCGAAGATGCCGCCATCCTCATCCCCGCTCATCCCGAGCGAAGTCGAGGGGCGTCCCAGCGGCAGGCCGATCAGCGCGTTCGGATATTGCCGCCACCAGGTTTTGATCTGCTCTTCGTCGGTGGTCGCGGCCTTCAGCCCGATCGTGACATAGGGCGCCTTCGCGCGCGGCGTGACGGTCTCCGGCGGCGCATCGCCCTTGCCGGGCTTCAGATAGGGGCGGCCGTCGCATTCCCGGCAGGGGAACACCGGCCATCCCCGGCGCGCATATTGAAGCGCCGCCTGCCCCATTGGCGACGGCAGTTGAGCAACCGACACGCGAAATCCCCGCTATAATCCACCCCGGCGAAGGCCGGGGTCCAATGCCTTGTCTGACCGATCCGCCGCTAGGGCGGGTCCCGCTCATCCCGAGCGAAGTCGAGGGGCTCCCCCAGCTGCCGCGCCGCGATCACGGCGGGCGCGTGCGCGGCCAGCCAGGCCACGGCGTCATGGGTCAGCCGCGACACGCTCAGCACGTCACGCAGCTGCAGCGCCGCGACGATCGCGCGCCGCTGGTCGGCGGGCAGCCGCTTCCAGCACGGCCCGCACAGCCGCATCCAGCGTTCGATCACGCGGGGGCAGGCAGCGCAGATCTGGCGGCGGCGCTTCATACCCGCCCCCCCGATCCGACGCAGGGCGGGGATTGCGGCGGCGCCGCTTCGAAATACCGCCCCTCCGGGCCGCAGCGATCGCGGTTGAAGATCGCGCCAGGCCGGCGCCGCTCCGCGAAGGCATCGGCAACGATGCTGAAATCGCCCTGCACCGCGTCCCAGCCCTTGCGGCGCGTGCAAGCCGCGCCTGATAAGTGAAACAACGGCGGCGACTGCCTGAAATGCCGGCAGTTTCGGCAAAGCGGCGCCGGGCTCATTCCGCCGCCACGGCCGCATCGGCCGCGCCTTCCGCGCTCAGCAGGTCGAACAGGCTGGGCGTCGCCTTCTCGCGATCCCATTGCCGCAAATGCCACACGCCGTCCGCGAAATAGCCGGGGTTCAGCTCGTTCGCGGCCCCGCGCCGGCCCAGCCGCGCGGCGCGCAGCGGCACTGTCATCAGCCCGCCAAACGGGTCGAACACCAGATCGCCGGGGTTGCTCCACAGCCGGATCGCGCGGTCGACGATATCGAACTGCAGCGGGCAGAGATGCTGTTCCTTGCCCTTCGCCGCCTGCTGCGCGTTGAGCGTACGCATCCGCGCGACATCGCTCCACACATCCTCGTGCCAGCTGGTCGCCGGCAGCAGGCAGAAATCGACGGGCAGCGCGAACTTCGCCTCAAGATCCTCGCACAGCGCGACATGATGCTCATGGTCATAGGCCGTCGCCCAATTATAGCCCCGGAACAGCCGGTAGATCGCATCGTGCGTCAGCCCGCCAAACTCGTGCGGAGCGAGCAGCCGATCGCCCGAGCTGCGCCAAAACCCGGCGGCGTCGATCTGCCAGCGCGCCCGCGAATAGCCGGTGCCAGCCGCGATCGGCAGGTCGCGGTCGAACGGGACGATATCGCCGCCCGCCGTCAAGCAATCGGGCTTGCCCTTCACCACCGGCTCGTCGGCATAGCCGCGCGATCGGTCGGTCTGCGGCTTCCTGAACATCAGCAGATATTCCGGCACGCCCGCGCCCTGGCGGCTGCCATCCTTGCACTGTTCGGACCAGCCGAGCCGATAGGTTTGATTGTTTTCGCGAACGACGTCCGTCGTGATCGTCCGCCGCGAAACCAAGGCGAAGCCGTGCGCCCGGTAATGCGCGATACACTGGTCACTGAACGGATCGAGCGTCTGAAAGCTAAGGCCGTCCATGCCGCCGGGCCGCACCCGGTCCTTCACATGCACGACCAAGTCGCGGCCGGGCTTCAGCACCCGCAACAAATGCGGGGTCAGATAGTCCATCTGCGCGAAGAAATGCGCGCTGTCGTCCGAATGGCCGAAATCATTATAGGACGGCGTATATTCATATTGCGTGCTGAACGGCACGCTGGTGACGATCAGGCCCACGCTGTCGCTGGCCATCTTCGCCGTTTCGATTACCGTGTCGTTGCGCACCACCCGCCAGGCCGGTTCGCCGCCGATCGTCTCGGCCGAGACTTCCACGTCCGCGCCGCCCCCCGTCTCGATCGTCCGCGCGATGGCATCCCGCGCGCCTTCCAAACCAAGGCCGAAGGCGCGGATGATCTCGCTCATCCGCTCGGCGGTCGCCAGATGCTGCTTCCACTTGCGCTCCAGCTCGGCGCGCACCGCCCGCTCGGCTTCCGAATGGATCAGGTCGATCCGCACCCGGTGGGTTTGCAAAAACCGCTGGATGCGGTGGATGGCCTGCACGAAGTCGCGGAATTTGAAGCCGATGCCAAGAAAGATCGCCCACCAGCAATGCCGCTGGAAATTGCACCCCGCGCCCGCGATCACCGGCTTCGTGGCCAACTCGGCGATCTCGCCATTGCTGAACGCCTTCAGCGTCGCCGCGCGGGCTTCCACGTCCTGGCTGCCCCACACGCTGGCCACGCCGGGGATCGCCGCCTCGATCGCTTCGCGCTCGCGCTCCAGATCGTGCCAGATCAGCCGGTGCGCCGCCGGGTCTTCCGCCCTGATCTCCAGCATCTTGGCGATCCGCGCGTCGAGGCTGTCGCGTTTCTCGCGGCTCGCATCGACCACGCCGATCGCGTCGGCCTTCAGCAGCCGGCCCTGTCCGCTCTTCTCCTCGCCCGCCGCCTTGTGATCGGAAGCCACTTCGTGCCACCGCACCTCGATCTCGGGCAGGTCATAGCCTTCGTCGCTATGGCCAAGGTCGGACGGGCGCTGCACGAACGCCGCCCAGCTGTTCACCCACAGCCAGAACTCGCGCTCCTTGTGCGGGTGAATGGTGAGTTCGTCGGCCTTCTCACTGTTGCGCTTGAAGAACCGGGTCTTGGCCTGGCCGACGTCCATCACCTCCAAGAACGCGGCATAGGCCAGCAGCTCGACAAAATCGTTGGGCGAAGGCGTCGCGGTCGCCACGAACTTGTAGGGCAGCCCGTCGAACAGCCGCATATATTCGCGGAAGGTCTTGGACCCGCCAAACCCGCGCAAGCAGTCCGCCTCGTCTAGCGTCGCCGCGTTGAAGAGCGCCAGGTCGATCTTCCCGTCGCGCACCGATTCATGGTTCGTGATGTAAATATGATCCCGCTCGTCCCGAGCGAAGTCGAGGGGCGCGGTCGATTTGATGAAGGTGATGGTCGCGCCGATCTTCGCCGCATCGACCGCGAACGTGCCTTCAAGGATCACGTTCAGCGGCGCGACGATCAGCTGCCGGCCACCCTTGGCGCGCCCAATCGCATCCATGATCGCCAACTGCATCAGCGTCTTGCCAAGGCCGAAGGCGGCGAAGATCGCCCGCCGCCCGCCCCGGATCGCCCAGGCGACGATATCGCGCTGGTGCGGCTTCAGGATCGCCGGCAGCTCGTCGCTCGCCACGTCAAGGCCCAGCGGCGGCAGCACGATGATCTTGGCCTTGACGAACTCAAGATAATCGATCGGCGCTTCCCCCGCCGTCAGCGCGAGTGCGGACGCGGCGTGCCTCACGCGTGCAGCCCCTGCCCGACCTGCTCGGCAAAGGCGGCGACGCGCCGCTTGAGCATGTCCGCCTCGCCCGCCGTGATCCGGTTCTTGACGCACAGCGCGTCGATCTCGCGGCAATGCGCGGCGGCGAAGGCCAGCACCGCCCCGCGATCGGTCAGCACCGCCGCGCGCGCCACCTCGGCGAAAGTCCGCCGCTTCATGCCCCATCCGCCAAAGCATCGAGGCCAAGCCGCACCGCCCGCACGAAATAGGCGCCGGGCAGCTCGCCCGCCGCCTTGCTCTCCGCGACCAGCCGGTGCCACAGGTCCGGCCAGCCGATGATCATCGCGCGCATGGCGTCGTTCGCTGTGGTCAGCAGTCCGGCCTGAAACGCCGCGGGCGCCGGCATCGGCTGCGCTCCCGCAACGCCGCCGCCATTGCGGCGCGCCAGCGCGCGGCGGTGCGCCGCCTGTTCCGCTTCCTTCGCCGCCGCTTCGCTGATCGACGGCCGCGCCGGCTCCGGATGCCGATCGGGCAGCATGATCGCCGGCGCGGCCCTGTGGGTGCGCGCGCGGAACGGTGTCGGCATCCGCGTGTCCAGTGGCGGGGGCAGCGGCCGTACCGGCACGGCGTCCAGCGCGATGATGGCGCGCACCCGCGCCACGGTCTCCGCCTTCGGCTGCTTGGCCTCGCGCAGATTGCCGGGGCTGGATGCGGGCAGGCCGGCCAGCTGCAGCACGCGCGACATCCTCAGCCCGTGCACGCGGCCCCAGCATCCAAGCGCGTCCAGGCACTCTTGGCCGCTTGGCGCGCTGGGCAGATCGTGGTGATGGCTGGCCGGGGCCGGGGGGCAGCCACCCCGGCCAGCCTGCGCCGCCCCGGTGGGTCGGGGGGACGGCGGCGCATTGGATGTGGAGATTGTCACCGGCAGCCCCGCGTCTTGCGCCCGGTTTCCACGATCTCGATCACGCGGGCGAACACCGCGTCCTGCCCGCGCCGGATCAGGCCGCTGCGTTCCAGCACGGTCAGCGCGGAGGCGACGCTTTCGCGGCTGCCGAGTCCCAGCCGCAGCGCCAGGCCGGTATTGCTGCCGTGCGGCAGGCCGCGTTCGGCCAGATCGGTGAGATGGTCGAACAGCTGCTGCTGCGCCTCGTTCAGCGCGGCCCGCACCCGCCGGGGCGAAGGCGCCGCCGCCAGCGGCGTGGCGGTGCGCCGCGCGACGTAATGATAGGGGAACAGCGCGTGCGGCCGTGTCTGATACAGCAATACCTGCCCGCCATCGGCCACCATCCGCACCGTGGCGGCGATCGGGTCGCGCGCGGACAGCATCGTTGCCCGCGCATAGATGCACGCCTGGCCCGGCTTGGCCCGCTGCAGCCAGGCGAGGAACGCGCCGGGCGCGGCATAGGCGGCGCCCCCCGCCAGCGGGATCAGCAGCTCCGGCTCGACCGACACGCCCGCGATCGCCAGCGCGGGCGGCAAGGGGACCGACTGACTAACCATCATGGCCTTCCCCGGCCACCGCGCGGCCCACATTGCTGACCGCTTCGGCAAGGATGCCGAAGATCAGCGCGATCAGCAGGATCGGCATGGCCGCGAACCGCCTTGCGATCCCGGCCCATGATGCCCCCCCCGGCGCCATCTCAGTAAACGCCCATGTGCGCGGGCGCCGCGGCGCCGGGCGGCGCGAAGATCGCCGTCAGGTCGCGCCACAATTTCTCACCGGCATGGTGGTGCATGTCCAGCGCCACGCCAAAGGCGCTGGCCAGTTCGATCCGGTCGCCGCGCGCGCGCGCCGTCCACAGCGGACCCGCTGCCGTCTCGCCGAGCATCGCCTTGGGCAGAGGATCGGCCTCCGCCGCCGGTGCGGCGGGCGACCCCGCGACATGCGTGTTGGACGGCGTCGACCAGGCTGCCCACGGCACCCGCCCGCCCGTCATCCGCTCGATCGCCGCCGCCTGCTCCTCGCCGGGCAGGGTCACGCCGGCCAGCAGCCGGGTCATGACGCCGCCCATGCTGAGCGGGCTGCCGGGCGTCCGCGCTTCGCGCTCGGCCCGCACCGCATCGTCCAGCAGCCATTCGGCCAGCGCCAGCGCGGCGGCGCTGGCCGGGCCGGCAGGTGCGCCTTCCTCACGGCGGCAATGCTCGATCACATCGGCCGGGATGATCGCCAGCTGGCGCAGCCAGCTCGGCAGCACGAAGGCGCCATCGAACAACATCATGCTTCTCCCGCTTCCAAGGCCGTCAGGAACGTGACCGCCACGGTCACCAGTTCGCGCGCGTCGCGGATCAGGTCGCGCCGCTCCGCCGCGTTCAATGTCTTGTCGGCCAGCGCCGCGCCCAGCCGGCCGATCAGGTCGCCCGCTTCCTGCGCGATGCTGGCCAGATGCGCGGACCAGTCTTCGACGGCGCAGCCATCCCGCACCGCGTCGAGCGAGGGCAGCTTGAACAGCTCGAAGCCGAGCTCATAGGCCATCGCCCGCACCGCGAAGGGCGCGCCGGGCGCACCCGCCGCCGCCTCTTCCAGCTCCACGATCAGGTCGATCGGCGCGAACGCGTCGCAATTATTGAGCGTATAGTTCGAAATGCGCGGCTGCCGCCCCGGCTGCCGCACCGTCTTGGCGGCGCCGGTGGAGCCGCCCAGCAGGTCGACCAGGTCGCGCGTGCCTTTCTTCAGCCGCCGTTCGCGCGGCGTCGGCACCGCATCATGCCTTGTGCTCACGATTGCAGCCTCCGCTGCGCACGCGGAGAAGCGAGCGCACGGTTGACGGCTTCGAACACGGCGGCACGGATGGCTGCCTCAAACTCCGCGCTTTCCGGGGCGGCGCTTGACGGCGCCGCCCCTTCCGGCTTCGCTGGACTAGCCCTCACCAACGAAAGGATGAACGATGGAAGCCGCAACCACCGAGGAAGTGCGCAAGCTGCGCCAGAGCGTTCAGGCAGTGATCCAGATGCAGGCGAGCATGGTGGATTTGCTGGCGAAGAACGGCGTCCTGACGTGGCAGGACGTGACGTTTCAGGCGTCGCTGATTGAGCCGGCCGTGATTGACAGTCAGCTTCACGATCAATGGCGGACGGCCTTCCGCCGAACGTGAGCACGCTGGCCTTTCCAAGGTCGATCAGCGCGAGCATCCGCTCGGCTTCCGGCTGCGGCAGATCGATGCGATACGCGCCGATCGCGGTCGCATGCGCCAGATAGCGCTCATATTCGGTGATCTCCATCATGCCGCCAGCCCCGGAATGTCGAGCGACGGCTCGCGATACGATCCGCTCAGCGCCAGGCTCGGCTCTTCGTCCTGCTCATCCTGAGCGTCTCGAAGGGGCGTCCCGCCGTGGGACACGGTGTTAGACTGGCCGGAATTAACGGCTGCGATCGTTTCGCCCCCGGCGCTATCGGCCGCGTCAACAGGGGAGAGATCGATTGGGTAGAGATCGGGACGCAGCTCGTGGCGGGAAACGCCAGTCGCCGTTTCCGCGCGGAGAACAAACTCGCCGGGTAGTGGGCGACTATGCTTGACAGTATAGTGCAGCCGTTGTTGCGACATGCCGATAAGGCCGGCCAGTTTTGACTGGCTCCCGGCGATGCCGACTGCGCGCTCAAGTGGTGTTTCCATGACGCCCTTAGCATCAACAAAACTTTTGTCGTGTCAACAAGAGTTTTGTAGCAGCGCAACTACAAAACTGTTTGTAAGCCTTGACGCCGTGGAGGGGCTTGAAGAACGTCGCCATCGTCTGATCGCCAGGCGTGAGGCGCTTGGCTGGAAGCCAGGCCAACTCGCGCTGGCGGCGCAGGTCTTCGCCGATCGTGCCGGCCATCCGGTCGCATTCAGCCAGCAACTGATCTGGAACTTCGAGAGTGGCAAGGCGAAGAAGCTGCCCGCGTGGCTGCGCTTCGCGGAACAGGCGCTCAACGCGGCGGAAAGCGACGACCCCGACGCCGGATTGCAGGATAACCCCGACTCTAGGCGCGCCGATGTTGTTCTCGTGCGCGAAATCGATATCACCTACGCGATGGGCGAGGGCGCGGTGATCGAGGACTATCCGAGCTTTGGCGAAGTGCCTTTCGATGCCGGCTTTCTTCGCGGACTGACCCGCGCGCCGCTGGATAAGCTGATCGTCGCGCGCGGCGAGGGTGACAGCATGACGCCGACGCTCATCAACGACGATATGGTGCTGATCGACATGTCGCAGCGGCGCATTGCCATGCAGGATCGCATCTGGGCGCTGGCGCTCCGTGGCGCCGGCATGATTAAGCGTGTGCGCGTGCGGCCCAAGGAAGGCTTCACGATAATTTCCGACAACGCGGTCGTGCCGCCGCAGGACGTGGATGAAGGCGATCTGTTTATCGTCGGCCGCGTGATCTGGGCTGGGCGCCGGCTGTGATGCTCTCTCGCCGGTGGCTGCTCATCGCGGGCGGACTTTGCAGTTCGTGTGGCGCGGCGGATCAGGCGAGCCATAAGACGGTCGTTAGCCTCGACGAGCCGGGCAATCATCCAGCTTGGTCGCGCCTGCCCGATGGCAGTCAGGTGCGGCGCGAAGCTCAATCGATTGAAGGCTACAGCGCTCAGCAGGTGACTAGGTGCTGGAGAGGGACCAACGGCTATGATTGCTGGTCGGTCAGCCAACGCAACCTCCGTGGCATGGCCAGCGCCAGTATCACTGCTTTTCGCTCTGCCGTTCTACCTACCGCCGAACCCACGGACGGATATCACTGCGAGCACGACGTTGCGCTAGTCGAAAGCATCAACCGAGGCGGGCAACAGCTTACTTCGAACATGATCGTTGACGCTCTTGGCCAGCGGCGCCGCGCATGGTCGCGCAGCTTCACCACGGCGTTCAAAAAAGACAATGGCGTGCCAGGCGAAGGGCAGTGGTTCGATTGCGAGCGCGCTTGGCGGCGATTGAGCGATGGCAGCACGGAAACCTTCACCACCACCCTTGTGGGCCGTCCGCCGCTGATGTAACAAAACTCTTGTTGCTTTGACTACAAAATATTTGTAGTTGTGCCGTCCTCACTTGAGGGGAGGCAGGCTTGTCCACCAATCTTTATCCAACACCGGACCCGCGCACCGCGTCCGAATATCACCCCGCCTGGTGCGGCTGCGGCGAATGCGCGACCGATTGGGATTTGTCCCATCGCCGCGCCAACCCGCTCCTGATCGGCCTCGCCATCGCCATCATCGTCGCCGGATTCATCGCCCTCCTGACCTCGGGAGCGGCGGCGTGAGCGCGGCAGCGTCGATCGCCGGCCGCATGGTCCGCGTGCCGTGGCCTTCGGATCGTCCGATCTCAAACAGGGTGCCATATCTCGATTTGCGGAACGGTCCTCGGTTCGAAGCCGCCGGACTGGTTGTCCGGCCGCTACGCCCGACCTGCACCGCTGCTGTGTTCCAGCGCTGCCTCGGCGAGCTTGCTGAGCGCCTCAAGCCAGTAATGGCTTATGCGGAACACGGCTGGTCCAATGCCGTCGGCGATGATCGCAAGATGCGCGTCGCCTCGATCACCATAGGGCAGCAGCTTTACGTCCTCGATCTCGTCGATGGCTGCCTCGTGTGGGATGGGCGGCTTGAACGCCTTGTCCGCGATCCGCTTGGCGAGGTTCAACGCATCCATACGGTCGAGCAGCAGGACGCGCTCCCGGCCATCGATCTTTACGCGTATCTCGGTCCGGTCGCCCCGCTCGATGACCCTGATATCGCCCCCGCTGACAATGGCCATTCGTGTCTCCCATCCCGCGCCGTCGTCATACCGGACGCTGACAAGGGCGGAAAGGGCCGCGCATGATCGCCCCCGACTATGCCCCGACCGCCGAACAGATCAGCCTGCGCGGCCTCGGCTTCATTCAGGTCAAGCTGGACGGCAATCAGCGGCTGCACGTCTGGCACCCCGATCTGCCGCGCCGCAGCTGCTTCGCGCATTCGCCGATCCACAATCACCGGTTCAGCTTCACCAGCACCGTCCTGATCGGCACGCAGGTCAATCGCCGCTGGATGGTCAATGATGATCATGGCGGTTCGCACGATCTGATTTCGCATGACGGCCCGCGCAGCGAGAAGGGCGGGCGACTCTCCTACATCGCCGGCCGCGTCGCCATCCACGAGATCGAAAAATGCCATTATGGCCCAGGCGAAACCTATCACATGCCGGTGCTGGGCTATCACGAGACGCCGAACACCGGCATCGTCGTCACGGTCCTGCGCAAGCTGCACGAAGGCACGGTTCACGCCCACTCGCTGATCGAAACCGGCCACGCGTTCGACCAGTCGTTCGATCGCTTCCAGCTGCCGCCCGAGGATCTGTGGCGCTTGGTCCACGAAGCCCTGCGGACAGGTGGCCGGTGATGGCCGACGACACCGTCATCAACCCAACCTTTGGAGACAACAGCATGAGCTTGCTCGAACTCGACGCCGCGACCGCGTTCGATCGCTACAAGGCGTTCTACGACGAAGATCGTCTTGTGCAGGGCCAATGGCACGGCAATGGCGACGATGGCCGCGAACTGGCTTGCGCGCTCGGCTCGCTCGACCCCGCCGTCAACGGCCCCGGCGATTGCCCGGCCACTGTCATGCCGCGTTGGCTCGCCCGCATGGTGCCGTGGTTCTTCGACAATCAGGCCGCGGGCGACGCCAAGCCGTGGGGCCTCGCTTTCTATGCCGAGCTGAAGCGACTGGGCGGACAGGTTCCTTTCACCGTCGTCTATGATTGGCATGCGAGCTACACGACCGTGCTGGCGATCGAGGTTAGTAAAAAACGAGAGCGCCCGACCGAACCGCATGTGAAGCTGCAGCAACTGCACCTGCGCGCCGTCGCTGGCGATCGCGCACCGCGCGCGGAGTGGCGGGCCATTCTCGCCTACGCCTACGCCGACGCCTACGCCTACGCCTACGCCGACGCCTACGCCTACGCCGACGCCTACGCCTACGCCTACGCCGACGCCTACGCCTACGCCGACGCCTACGCCTACGCCGACGCCTACGCCTACGCCGACGCCTACGCCTACGCCGACGCCTACGCCTACGCTGTCCGGCATGAGCGAGTGAAGCGCCTTGCGGACGGAATGGTCGAATGTTTGAAGCGCGTCCCGACGCTTTGAGGATCGCCGCCGGGCGGCGATCAAGCCCCGGCGTTCCGCCGGGGCAGGGCGAGCCATGCGCGCGGCGGCATCAGCGTTCGCGCAAGAAGGGGGCGCGCACCCCGGACGGCGTAGTCTATGCCGGGAGGCCTACCCTGCTTGGCAACCCCTTCATGGTCGCGCGCTTCGGCCATCGCCGCGCGGTGCGCCTGCATCGGCTTTGGCTCACCGGTTGCCTTGGCGCGCTGAGCCTCGAGAAGCTCGGCTTCTGCCCAGTCGAAATCGATGCACTGTTTCGGCTTCGCGCCCGTGTGCTCGATCGCTTGCGCCAGTTGCGCGGCATCGACCTCCAATGCTGGTGTCCGCTGACCGGCCCATGCCATGTCGACATGCTATTGGCGGTCGCGAATGCCTGACCGCCCCCGCCTATGGGATGCGACGGACGCGCTATGCTGGGTCGCCCGCGACATCCTCGCCAAGCGCATGGCCGGCTATCCCGCCGCCGTCGAGGCCAAGCGCCTGACGCCGGCCGAGGCGGACGCGGGCCTGCGGATCGCCAGCGCCATCGCCGCCGACTGGACGCGCGCGATCGAGGTTTCCCCGCACTTCCCCGAATTCACTCTCCAGCCCCTGCCCGTGATCAGCGGCGGGGAAAAGCCATCCCCGCTCGCCCCGAGCGAAGTCGAGGGGCGTGCCACACCCGAAGAACGCGTCGCCACGCTGAATGCCGCGCTGGCCCATCCCGCCGTCCAGGCCGATCCCGGCTATGCCGAACTGATCGAAGCCCTGCTGTGGCGCGAGCGCGCCCACGAACGCGGCGAAACCCCGATCGCGCGCCTCAACGCCATCAACGCCGAACTGCGCCGCCGCGCGCGCGGGCCTGAACGGGCAGCGGCCTAGCCGTGTTACACGCCGCGCCCAAAACCGCGCCTGACGCGCCGGCCGCTGTTTTAGCGGGCGATGGCGGTGCCGCCTGTCCCGAGCGCGGTCGAGGGGCGCGCGGCGGGCGGACCTGCCCCGAATGCGGCCAGGCCTTCAGGCCGGTGCAGCTGCGGCAGCTTTTCTGCTGCCCCGGCCACAAGAGCGACTTTCACAATCGGCAGACGGTGCGGGGCCGGGCGCTGACGCCGCTGGCAATGGCGGCGCGCCAGACGCGAAACGGCTCGCGCGGCGACACCGCCACCGGCCGCGCCGCCCGCGCCGACGCCGATTTCATGATCCAGCGCTGGACGGAAGAGGATCGCGCCGCCGGCCGCATGCCGATGGTCGCCTATGTCGCCCTGCGCAAGCGCCTCGGCTACGAGCGCGCCTGATGGCCAGCCGCGTCGACAGCTATGCCGGCAAGGCCGCCGTCAAGCGCGCCATCGACTGGGCGCGCGAGTTTAAAATCGACGTGGCCGGTTTCGAGCTGCGCCCCGATGGCACGATTCGCGTGCTGGACCAGCGCGCTTTTCCGGCGCAGCCTGCCGATGAGTTCGAGGCATGGGAGCAGGCAGGCAAGCTATGAGTGCAGTGACAGGCATTTTATTGCTGACCAGCTTGACGGATGCGGATCGGGAACCGCTGGATAATATTCAGTCATGGCTGGCCGAACACGAAGGCGGACAGCAGCTGAGCGAGGTTGCGGACCACACTGGCGGACATAAACACCCGCAATACGCCGCGTTCGGCGCCGGGCTGAACTACTTCCTGCAGGTCGACGAGTTTGCCGAGTTCGTTCTCAAGCAGGATTGGCGGCGGCCGGAACGCGTCGTTCTCATACTCCAACCAGAAGATGGCGCTGCGAGCGTGCTGCGCCCCGCAGCGCCATGATCGAAGGCGTCCACTTCGTCCGCGCCGCCCGTCCCGGCAAGCCGGTACGCTGGTATGTCTACGCCTTTCGCGGCGGCCCCTGCATCCTGAAGGCCGAAGGGCCGGCGAAGCCGAAACTGGACAAGGCCGCGCTCGATGCGCTGGCGGCGGCCACCGCCGATCACGGCCCCGATGCCGCGACCCTCGCGCGCCTGATCTTCGACTATCGGACACGGGGTGGCGGCAGCCCCGAATGGCAGGCGCTCGCCAAAGGCACGCGCGACCTGTGGGGTCCGCAGCTGGACCGGATCGAGGCGCGCTGGGGCAAGACGCCGCTCCGCTTCTGGTCCGATCCGCGAATGAAGCCCAAAATCGTCGCCTGGCGGGACAGTCGCGCCGCGACCCCCCGCTCGGCCGATATCGGCGTCCAGGCGCTCGGTGTGCTGCTCGGCTTCGGGCTGCTGCGCGGCGCCGTCACCATCAACATCGCCGATGGCATCCCGACGCTCTACCGCCCCGATGGCCGCGAAGAGATCATCTGGACTTCCGACGACATCGATCGCTTCTCGCTCGCCGCGCTCAGCCTCAACCGCCCGCATGTGATCGACGCGCTGTGGCTCGCCTGCCTCACCGGCTTCCGCCGCGCGGACCTTGCCGCGCTCACCTGGGATCAGGTCGGCGATCACGCCATCGCCCGCACCGCGCAGAAGAAGAGCAAGGGCCGCCGCCGCCGCGCCGTGGTGCCGCTGATCCCGGCCAGCCGCGACCTGCTCGACGAACTGCGCACCCGCCCGCGCGCCGCCGGCGTCGAACACGTCCTGGTCAACAGCCTGGGCCGGCCGTGGCAGCCGGCCAGCCTGACGCAAGCGATGAACGAAGCCCGCGACCTCGCCAACATCGCCGAGCCGGCCGCGCCTGAGCTTGGCCTGCCGGCGCGGGCCAAGCACCTCCACGATTGCCGAGGCACGTTCGTGACCCACCTCTGCCGCCAGCGCCTGACCGACCGCGAAATCGCCAACATCACCGCCTGGTCCGAACAGAATGTAAGCGCGATTCGCCGCCGCTATGTTGACGACGCGGCCGTGATCGTGGCGCTTGGGAGGCGGATAGCGGAGGGGTCGCTATGACCGCATCGGTTCCGATCACTCTTAGCGGCAGCTCTGGTCTCACCACTTTTATCGACGAAGAAGACTTCGATCGCGTGAGTATCCATCTCTGGTTCGCACATCGTGTGAAAACATCGCGTACAATTTATGCGAAAGCCGTTCGAGGCGGCTTGACGATCTATCTGCACCGGCTCGTCATGGATGCGGCAGCCGGCCAAGTCGTTGATCATATCGACGGCGACGGCCTGAACAATCGCAAGGACAATCTGCGCTTGGTGACGCATCGCGAAAACTTAGAAGCCGGTCGCCTCCGCCGCGCAAAAGACGAACTGGATCGATTGTTTGACGAGTGGCAAGATCGCCTCTAACCAGCCTTCTCGACTTGCTCGTGGAAAACGATCTGTAAAACGAGGCGACAAAAGCGCGCTAAGTCATTGAAATGCGGGTATAGCTCAATGGTAGAGCACTAGCCTTCCAAGCTTGTGATGCGGGTTCGATCCCCGCTACCCGCTCCAACGCCGCTGCGCAGGCACGGCCTGCTCGCGGCCGACGGCGCGGCTCGCTCCGCGACAAATCGCGACACTTTTCTTCGCTCCTGACAAATGCGCGCGACGCCTTGCTTCCATAAGCGCACCATCGAGTTTGCGTTTGGAGAGTGGGAATGACGACGATCTTGTTGGTGTCCGCCCTTGGCGGCCTGACCCTCAGCAGCATCATCGCCTTCGCCGCCGCCGAATCGCAAACAGCCGGTGCACTGGCGCCGGTAGAGACCAGGATCAGCGCGGCCGGGCGTGAGCAGGCTCATGCCGCGATGCGGGAGCGTGTCGGGCTTTAGGCTCCGCGCGCCTCCGTCCGGTGCACGGCGTCTTTCCCCCCTGTGACGCGGCCGCCGGAGAGCCAAGGGCGGACGAGGTTGACCCTGCCTCGTCCGCCCTGTTTGGTTTCTGAGCGCTGGCCGTTTATCGACGGCGCACAGGGAGCCTGATTTGGACGACAAGCCGCACATCCTCCTCGTCGACGACGAACGCTCGATCCGCGAGCCGCTGGCGACCTATCTGCAGCGCAGCGGCTTTCGCGTGACGCAAGCCGGCGACGCCGCCCAGGCCCGCGAGCGGCTGCACGGCTACGCGATCGACCTGACCATTCTGGACGTGATGATGCCGGGTGAGGATGGTCTTAGCCTCTGCCGCCATATCCGCGAAACCTCCGAGCTGCCGGTGATCCTGCTGACCGCGATGTCGGAGGAAACGGACAGGATCGTCGGCCTCGAAATGGGCGCCGACGATTATGTCGTGAAGCCATTCAGTCCCCGTGAGCTGGTCGCGCGGATCAAGGTCGTGCTGCGGCGGACCGGGCGCGGCGGTGGCGGCATAAAGCAGCGCGCGCCGGAGACCGGCAGCTACGCCTTTGCCGGCTGGGTACTGAAAGCCGGCGAGCGGGCGCTGGTCGATCCCGACGGCGTTACGGTCCCGCTTTCCACCGGCGAGTTCAACCTGATGCTCGCCTTCGCCACCCACCCGCATCAGGTGCTCAGCCGCGACCAATTGCTGGACCTCGCCTATGGCCGCGAGGCGCATGCGTTCGATCGGGCGATCGACAACCATATCAGCCGGTTGCGCCGCAAGATCGAAGCGGATCCGAAGGCGCCCAATCTGATCAAGACCGTTTGGGGCGGCGGCTATACCTTGAGCGCGGACGTGACTCGCCTTTGAGGACGGTTGGGCTTTGAGACGGATCGGCCGTCCCCGCAGCCTCGGCGCCCAGCTCGCGCTGCTGGTGGCGCTGGCGCTGGGCGTCGCGCAGGCGGTCAATTTCGTGCTGCTGCTGCAGGCGACGCGGCGGCAGAGCTTCGTGCAGACATCGACGCTCGCCATCGCACGGCTCGCGGAGTCAGTGCAGCGCACGCGGACCGGCCAGACCACGCCCGAAATGCGGCGCGGGTCGCTCGCCACCTCGGCCAGCCCGATCACCGCCCAGATGGCGCTGCTTCCGGATGTCGCCGAGCGCGCGCGCGACATGCTGCAGGAAGTCGGCATCGGGGTGGGCGAAATCCGTGCCGCCGAAGTGCCGGCGCGCGAATTCCAGGTTCAGGTTGACGATCAGGGGCGGCTGCTGCGCCGCGCCTCGGTCCTGAAGCGGCAGGTGGTCGTCGTTTCGGCCCAGATCGCACAGGGCAAATGGGTGACGACCGCCGCGCCGCTGCCGCCGCTGAACCCGGGCGTGTTCGGCGGACTGATCTTTCAGACGATGGTGCTGTACGGCTTCGTGCTGCTGACGGTGCTGTGGGTCGGCGGGCGGCTGGCCCGCCCGCTCGCCGAGCTGCGCCACGCGGCCGAGCGGTTCGACTGGCGCTCCGCCCCCGCCCCGATCGCCGAGCAGGGACCGGTCGATATCCGCCGCCTGATCGAAGCGTTCAACGCGATGCGCACCCGCATCTCCGCGATGCTGGAGGAAAAGGATCGGATGCTGGGCGCGATCGGCCATGATCTACGCACCCCGCTCGCTTCGCTGCGGGTGCGCACCGAGCTGGTCGAGGACGATGGCGAGCGGGCGCGGATGGCGGCGACGATCGACGAGATGAACCGCACGCTGGACGATATCCTGTCGCTGGCCCGCCTCGGCCGGTCGAGCGAGGCGGAGCAGCGCGTGGACCTGCCTGCCCTGATCGACAGCATCGCCGAGGAATTCGAGGATCTGGGCGCGGACCTGACGGTCGAGGACGCCGACCGCCTCGCCGTGCCGATGCGGCCGATCCTGCTGAAGCGCGCGTTCCGCAACCTGATCGAGAATGCGCTGAAATATGGCGAGCGGGCGCGGCTGCGGGTGTTCGCGGACGGCGGCGGGGCCGTGGTCGAGGTGGACGATGACGGGCCGGGGATCCCCGAGCAAGACATGAACCGGATGTTCGAGGCGTTCACGCGGCTGGAAGGCTCTCGCAGCCGCGACACGGGCGGCGCCGGCCTTGGCCTGGCGCTGGCCGCCGCGATCGTGGATTCGCACGGTGGCACGCTGAGCCTCGCCAACCGCTCCGACGGCGGCCTGCGCGCGACGGTCAGGCTCCCTCTCTAGTCCATCGGTATCGAGCGAAGTCGAGATACGCTTCTCGACTTCGCTCGAAGCGAACGGAGTTTTATTGTTTCGGCAGCTGTCCTAGCAATGGGCCATGCTGACCCTCGCTTTGCTCCTCGCCACCGCGCCTGTTCAACCCGGGCTTGCCCGCTGGCAGGCGCAGGCGGCGCGCGTCACGATCACCCGCGACGATTGGGGCATCGCGCATGTGCGGGGGCGGACCGACGCGGACACGGTGTTCGGCGCGATCTATGCCCAGGCCGAGGACGACTTCAATCGGATCGAGCGCAACTATCTGACCGCGCTGGGGCGGCAGGCAGAGGCGGATGGCGAGGCGCTGATTTGGGACGATCTGCGCCATCGCCTCTACCTCGACGAGGCCGATCTGAAGGTCGCCTGGGCGCGCAGCCCAGCGCAGATGCGGGTGCTGATGACGGCTTGGGCGGACGGACTCAATTACTATCTCGCCACCCACCGCGACACACGTCCGAAAGTGCTGACCAGGTTCGAGCCGTGGATGGCGCTGTCGTTCACCGAAGGCAGCATCGGCGGCGATGTCGAACGGGTCGATCTCGACAAGCTCCGCGCCTTTTACGGCGGCAAGCCGCCCGCGATCGCCTCGGCAGCGCCGGCGCTGATGACAGAGCCGATGGGCTCGAACGGCATCGCGATCGGCCCGGCGAAAAGCGCGAATGGCCACGCGCTGTTGCTGATCAACCCGCACACCAGCCATTATTTCCGGTCCGAGCTGCAGATGACCAGCGACGAGGGGCTGAACGCCTATGGCGCGTCGACCTGGGGACAGTTCTTCATCTATCAGGGCTTCAACCCGCATATCGGCTGGATGCACACGTCCAGCACCGCCGACAATGTCGACGAGTTCGCCGAGACAGTGGTGCGGAGCGGCAAGGGCCTTGGCTATCGCTATGGATCTGCGCTGCGGCCGCTGGAGAAGCGGCTGGTCCATATCCGCTTTCGCAAGGCCGACGGGACGCTGGGCGCGCGCGACAGCGCGACCTGGCGGACGCATCACGGGCCGATCACGCATGCCGACAAGGGCAAGTGGATCGCGACCGCGCTGATGAACCGGCCGGTCGAGGCGATCCAGCAGAGCTGGCTGCGCACCAAGGCGCGCGACCTCGCCAGCTTCCAGAAGGTCGCCGCGACCTTCCAGGCCAATTCGTCCAACAACACCGTTTTCGCCAGCGACAAGGGCGAGATCGCTTTCCTCAATCCGCAGTTCATGCCGCGCCGGAATGCGCGACTTGATTACACCAAGCCGGTCGATGGGCGCGATCCCGCCGCCGACTGGCGGGGACTGATCCCCGTCGCGCAGCTGCCGAACGTCATCGCCCCGCGCGGCGCCTTCATCCAGAACACCAACAATGCGCCCTGGTCTGCGGCGGGAGCCGAGAGTCCGAAACCGGCCGCCTTCCCCGCCTATATCGATGCGGGCCGGGAAAATGCGCGCGGCGAGCATGCGCTGATGCTGCTAAGCGGCCCCGGCCGCTTCACCCGCGACGCACTGCTCGGCGCCGCTTTCGATCCGAACCTGCCCGTGTTCGCCAAGGCCGTGCCGGCGCTGGTCTCGGCCTGGGAAAAGCTGCCCGGCGGCGATCAGTTGAAGGCGAAGCTGGCAGGGCCGATCGCGGTGCTTCGCGATTGGGATTTCAAATGGGGCGTCGCTTCCGAACCGACCACGCTCGCCATCTTCTGGGCGACCGAAATGGACCGGCGGGGGCCTGAAGAGACCCGCGAGGAACGCCGAATCGCCGAATGGCTGCCGGCCGCCCCGCCCGCCGTCCAACTCGCCGCGCTGGCGGCGGCGGTGGATCGGCTGGAGAAGGACTTCGGCCGTTGGCGGATCGCCTGGGGCGAGGTGAACCGCTTCCAGCGCATCGCCAACACGATTCGTCCGCGCTTCGACGATGCCCAGCCGAGCATTCCGATCGGCTTCGTCTCCGGCAATTGGGGCTCGCTCGCTTCCTATGGATCACAGCCCTATCCGAACACGAAACGCTGGTACGGCAATTACGGCAACAGCTTCGTCGCGGTCGTGGAGTTCGGCCCGCGAGTCAGCGCGCGGGCGGTCACGGCGGGCGGCGAGAGCGGCGACCCCAAATCAGCGCATTTCAATGACCAGGCGGAGCGGTTCGCGAGCGGCGATTTCCGCCCGGTCTATTTCTATCCGGACCAGCTGAAGGGCCACACCGAACGCACTTACCGGCCGGGGCGATAGCTCACCGATCCGTACCCTTGGCTTTTCCCCATTGCCGGGCCGCAGTGTAGCCGAGATAGCCGGTGCCGAAGAGCGCGTAGAGCGGCTCGGGCAGGCCGTTCAGATAGGCGGTCATGGCAGCGGCGATGTGCTGGGCGGTGCGAGGGGCGATGGCGGCGATCAGGCCCATCGGGATGGCCCATAGCAGCAGCGCATACATCACATAGAGAAAGCCCGGCCGGGAGCGGCTGGTCCAGGGATCGGCCGACTGCGCCTCCACGACGATCGCGGAGAGCTGCGTGCGGACCGTCTCCAGCTCCTGTGCGCCCTGCAGCTTCAGTAATTCCAGCTTGGCCGCGTCGCGCGCCTTGGGGTCGGGAATGATCTTGTCGATCAGCCCCGCGAGCGGGCCGATCAGCGATTCGAAAAGTGCCATGTTGACTCTCCAAAGGTCACGAATGTTCGCACTGGCCATGAGGCAGCGATTATCCTATCCGGTTCGCCAGCCAGCCGTAGAGAAAGGCTTCGTTGGCGGGTCGTGTTTCGGCGAGACGCAGATAGCGCTCGCCCTGCAGCGCCTCCATCGCCTTGAGCAGCACAGCCTCGCCAGGCGCGCCGCGATGCGCGAGAAAGCCGGCAAGCGCCCGAAGCGTCGCAGGCCCGATCAGCCCGTCCACCGCGATGTCGGCATAATCGGACGCGCCGCGATTGAGCGCGTTAAGGCTGCGCTGAAGAAACGTGACCGCCAGCTTCGGCCCCATGTTGACGCCGGTATCGAACAATTCGGCGGCGATGCCCGGCGCCTCCCCCGCGACCCGGTCGAAGCGCGGCTTGAGCCAGTAAATGCGGCGATAGATGCCCGCCGCCACCGCGCGCGGCAGGTGGCGCAGATCGGCGCGATAACCATTGGCGCGCGCGACTGCCTCGGTGATGCCGAAAGCGGTCGGCCCGCCGCGATCGGCCGGGTGGTTCACATAACCGCCTTCGCGGTCGATCAGGTCTTCGATCAGCGTATCGATGTCCATCGGCTCCTCCTGTCAATGCATGGAGACTAACCTAATGGGTTACATGTAGGACAGCGCCTTTAGCTGAGTGGGGACTGGCGGGGCAGAGTTGCGATCAAGTGCGCGACCTGGTGACCGGCGGCAAGCGCATCGAGATTGGGCGGCGCGAACGGGACGTCGCTCGGGTAGACCCCATTGCCTTGGAACGACAGGCACGGAAGCGTCAGCCGCCAGGCTGATCACCGGCGCGCGAACCTGAATCCGCGTGTCGAGCAGCAGCGCCGGCATGAAGGCCACCGACCCTCGCGCCGTAACAGCGGGGTCAGCAGCGCGGGGAAGGGACACTCCTTCCCGCCCTCACGCTGCCAGCACCCTGCGCTTTCGGGCGTGGGGTGCTGTTACGAATGACTGCTTACGCCCCAGAGCACACCGTTTATCTGCCTTACGCCGCTTCCGGAAAGCAGCCGCTTGCCCCGGCAGGTTTGCTCGTTACGATTGCGGTCATGAGCGAAGAGCCATCCTACACCGTGCTCGATCCCCGTCCCAATGCTGCAAATGCTCGCTACACGTTCTTTCTTCCAAGCCCGTCCGAAATCGCCGCTCTCGGGGAGGGTGATCTAGTCAAGTTGATGTTCGAGTATAATCACGACACCGAAAAATGGGCGGTGGAGCGAATGTGGGTCAGCGTAAAGGACGTAGAGGGTGACACGATCCGAGGGTCCCTCGAAAACGAACCTTTCGAACCGACGTCAAAGCTCAAGCTGGGCGATGCGATTCCATTCAAGCGGCACGATATACTCGCTATCCAATGGGCAAACCCTAAGGCTGCTCCACGACCAAATGACCATCGCGAATACTGGGATCGTTGTCTCGTTGATCAATGTGTTCTCGATGGAACGGAACCGGTCGAATATATCTATCGTGAAGAGCCGGACATGGCGTCAGAGGATGACAAACATCCCGACAGTGGCTGGCGCATCCGGGGTCAGATGCGCGATGCCACGGATGAAGAGGCAGAGGCTCGCAAAGTGGCGTATGTCGCGCTCGGCGCGGTTCTGAACCGGGATGACAGTTGGCTGCATCTGGTCGACGAGCCGATTGGCACGGCGCTAATACGCGACTTCGATACGAATACATATGTTCCGGAAGGCCGGAGCTAGGGTCGGGATTTTCTTCCTATCAGACGAAAGCTGCCCGAACGCTTTCCACCCAATCCCAGCCATTCTCGCGGCGGGGCGCTCGCGGACCACGGGCGAGAGTCGGCGCTATGAATCCGCTATGTGAAACCTGTCCCCGCGAAAGCGCGCACAGCAGGCGTTCGCGTAGCGCTTCGATTACTTGGTTCTCTTGGTCGGGGCGACAGGATTCGAACCTGCGACCCCCACACCCCCAGTGTGATGCGCTACCAGGCTGCGCTACGCCCCGACCGGAGGCGGGGATTTATGGCGGACGGCCGCCAAACGCAAGGCTTAGCCGAGCAGCGTGCGACTATGTTCGGCTGTATACGCGTCCACTTTGATCGCCAGCACGTTCGCGGTCTGGAAAGCGGCGTTAAAGGCGGCCATGTGCGGCGACTTGAAATGCGCCTCCAGCGCTTCGGGATTTTCCCACTTTTCGGTGATGCGCATGATGTCCGGATCGACCAAGTCGGCCGCGAAGCTGTAATGCAGGCACCCCGGCTCGGCCCTGGTCGCCTCGATCTGGCCGCGGACACGTCCCGCAGCCGTTCCATCTCGCCCGCTCCAAGGCGGGCATAGCCTTCGACGATGATCATGCGCCCTGATCCCCCAAAAGCCGAATGCCCGGATCGTTTCCGATCCGGGCACCCGCGTGACGTAAACGTCAAGCCCCCTTTTGAAACCAGCCTCTCGACGCTGCCGGGTCAGCTCCCCTTCAAGAGACCCTTAGCGGAGCGGCTGCTCTCCCCGAACCACGGCCTTATTCGACCTGCGTTTCGAACGAGCCGGACGCTATGCCAGCTTTGCGAAAGAGTCATGCGGGTTTAGCTGAGGTTCATCTTAATTGCGCAAGCCTGTGGCGATCAAGCAACACATGCTTTGTTGCGGCGCTCTCGCACAGCGCCTAGACGAAACGGCAACATCGGAACGGTTCCAAACAAAATGATTTTGTCGCGTTACGAGCGGATGATCGCGAAACGCTATCTTCTGCCCGGCAAAGGCGAGGCGTTCATCGCACTGGTCGCCTCGATCAGCCTTATCGCGGTGGCGCTGGGCGTGGCCGCCCTCGTCATCGTCATGAGCGTGATGAACGGCTTTCGCGCCGAGCTGTTCGACAAGGTTGTCGGCCTGAATGGCCACGCGGTGATCCAGGGCTATGGCGGGCGGCTGGAGGGATGGCGCGACATCCTGGAACAGGCGCGCAAGACGCCGGGTGTGACCGAGGCGCTGCCGCTGATCGAGCAGCCCCTGATGGCGAGCTATCAGGGTCGGGTCGAAGGCGTGCTGGCGCGCGGCATGCGCGTCGCCGACATTCGCGGCAACCAGACGCTGAAAGGCAAGATCGTCGACGGCAGCCTGAAGGAATTGGTGCCAGGCAGCGGCAATGTCGCGATCGGCGCGCGCCTGGCCGACATGCTGGGCGCGCGCGTCGGCAACTCGATCAGCCTGATCAGCCCGGACGGGCAGACGACGCCGTTCGGCACCGTGCCGCGCATCGTCAGCTACCGGGTCGCGGCGATCTTCGAAGTGGGAGTCTATGATTACGACAAAGCGTTCGTGGTGATGCCGATCGAGGACGCGCAGACGCTGCTGATGCTGGGCGACGCGGTCGGCATGGTCACGGTGCAGACGACCAATCCGGACAAGGTCGATGACATATTGCGTCCGCTGGTGCCGCGCGTGGGTACACAGGGCATGATCACCGACTGGCGGCAGATGAACGCTTCGCTGTTCGATGCGCTGCAGGTGGAGCGCGTGGCGATGTTCGTCGTGCTGTCGATCATCGTGCTGGTCGCGGTGTTCAACATCCTGTCGTCGCTGATCATGCTGGTGCGCGCGAAAACCCGCGACATCGCGATCCTGCGCACGATGGGGGCGACGCGCGCCGGCCTGATCAAGGTGTTCGTGACGATCGGCACGACGATCGGCGCGCTGGGCATCGTCGCCGGGCTGATCCTGGGCGCGGTATTCCTGTTCTACCGCCAGGCGGTGGTGAATTTCGTGCAGCTGGTGACGGGCCAGAATCTGTGGGACCCGTCGATCCGCTTCCTGACCGAGCTGCCATCCAAGACCGACCCGGTCGAGGTGACGGTGATCTCGGTCATGGCGCTGTTCCTGAGCTTCCTCGCGACGCTGTATCCCGCGTTCAAGGCGGCGAGCACCGATCCGGTCCAGGTGCTGCGCTATGAGTGAGCCGGTGCTTCGGACCGCCGGTCTCACGCGGTCCTTCACGCAAGGGGGCGAGACGATCGAGGTGCTGCGCGGGATCGACCTGGCGGTCGCGCCCGGCGAGATCGTGGCGCTGCTGGGGCCGAGCGGTTCGGGCAAATCGACCCTGTTGCAGGCCGTGGGATTGCTGGAAGGCGGGTTCGGCGGATCGATCCGGATCGCGGGCGAGGAAGTGTCGAAGCTGGACAGCGATGCGCGGACGCGCGTGCGCCGCGAACGGATCGGGTTCGTCTATCAATTCCACCATTTGCTGCCCGATTTCAGCGCCGCCGAGAATGTCGTGCTGCCGCAGCTGATCCACGACGCCGAGCCTGGTGCCGCGCAGGCGCGGGCAGAAAGCCTGCTCGGCGCGCTGGGGCTCGGTCACCGGCTCAGTCACCGGCCGAGCCAATTGTCCGGCGGGGAGCAGCAGCGCGTCGCCGTCGCCCGCGCGCTCGCCAACCGGCCGGCGCTGGTGCTGGCCGACGAGCCCACCGGCAATCTCGACGAGGCGACCGCCGATGTGGTGTTCGATGAATTCCTGCGCCTGGTGCGCGGCGAGGGATCGGCGGCCCTGGTCGCGACGCATAATGAGCGGATGGCCGCGCGGATGGACCGGGTGCTGCGGCTGCACGAAGGCCATCTGGAATAGTTACCGAGGTTGACGCCAGCGGCGAGAACGGTTCTCATCGGTTCCAGGGGGGCGATGCGGGAGCACGCCTGATGTCGCGTAGAGTGCAGTTGCAAGGCGGATGGCTGGCAATGGCCGCCGCGACTTTGGTTTTGGCGGGGTGCGGCGGCGGAGGCTCGGGTCCAGCGCCGACACCGACCCCGACACCGCCGGCCAACGCCGCGCCGGTGTTCACATCCGCGACGACCGCGAATGTCGTCACCGGGACTGGCGGCACGGCCTATGTCGCCACCGCGACGGATGCTGACAACGACGCCCTGACCTTCTCGATCACGGGCGGCGCCGATCAGGCACAGTTCAACATCACCGCGCTGGGCGTGCTGTCGTTCAAGACACCGCCCAACGCGGACGCGCCGGCGGACGCGGATGGCAACAACACATATCTGGTTCGAGTCGGCGCTTCGGATGGCAAGGCGACGACGTCGCTGGACCTGACGATCACGGTGACGCGGGCCAGCGGCGCGTTCCGCGCGCGGCGAGTGGCGACAGGGTTCGATCAGCCCGTGTTCGTGGCGCCCGTGCCAGGCGACGACCGGCTGTTCGTGGTCGAGAAGACCGGCAAGATCCGCATCCTCAATCCGCGCACGGGAGTGATCGCTGGAACGCCATTCCTGGATGTCGGCACCCTGATCTCGACCGATGGCGAGCGCGGGCTGCTCGGTTTCGCGACCGCGCCGGATTTCGCGACCAGCCGGACCTTCTACGTCTATCTGACCAACCCGGCCGGCAATATCGAGGTGCGCAAATACCGCACCACCGCGCTCAATCCTGATCTGGGCGACCCCGCCAGCGCCGACGTGATCCTGACCATCCCGCACCCCGGCTTCAGCAACCACAATGGCGGTTGGATCGGGTTCGGGCCGGACAATCTCCTTTACGTCGGGACGGGCGATGGCGGCGGCGCGGGTGACCCGAACGGCAATGCGCAGAACAAGAATGCCCTGCTCGGCAAGATGCTGCGCATCGATCCGGCGCGCGACGATTATCCGGCCGACAATAATCGCGACTATGCGATTCCCTCCGCCAACCCGTTCGCGGGCGGCGGCGGCGCGCCGGAAGTGCTGGCCTATGGCCTGCGCAATCCGTTCCGGAACAGCTTCGACGGCAACAAGCTCTACATCGGCGATGTCGGCCAGGGCGCGGTCGAGGAAGTCGATATCCTGCTGACCACCGACGGCGCGATCAATTTCGGCTGGCCGATCCTGGAAGGCACGCGTGCGTTCGGCCCCGGCAGCACGACCGGCCTGACGCCGCCCGTCGCCGAATATTCCCACGGCAGCGGCCGGTTCGAGGGTAATTCGATCACCGGCGGCTTGGTGTATCGCGGACCGGTCACGGAGCTGCAGGGCCAGTACATCTTCGGCGATTTCGTGAATGCGCGGATCTGGTCGCTCGCCGCCGCGGCGCTCGCGCGCGGCACGACCCAGCCGAGCTCCTCCTTCACCGACCGCCTGCTTGTGTTCACGCCCGATACCGGCGCCTATTCCAACCCGGTCGCGTTCGGCAGCGACCGCAGCGGCAATCTCTACATCGTCGACTTCGACGGAGAGATTTTCGTGGTAGAGCCGTCCTGAGCAAGGCTCGGGAAGGGACAAAGGCATGACGGGAATCGCGGATTTCGACGTGAAGACGGCGGCGGGCGGGACCGAGCCGATGGGGAGCCATGCCGGCAAGGTGCTGCTGATCGTCAACGTCGCCAGCAAATGCGGCTTCACTCCGCAATATGAGGGGCTGGAAGCACTGCATCGCAAGTTCAAGGACCAGGGCTTCGAGGTGCTGGGATTTCCGTGCAATCAGTTCGGCGCGCAGGAGCCGGGCGATGCGCGGGAGATCGCGTCCTTCTGCTCGCTGACCTATGACGTGACCTTTCCGGTCTTCGCCAAGATCGACGTCAATGGCCCGCAGGCCGATCCGCTCTACGACTATCTGAAGAAGGCCGCGCCGGGCCTGATGGGCTCGACCGGCATCAAATGGAATTTCACGAAATTCCTGGTCGATCGCGAGGGGCGCGTGGCGCGGCGTTATGCGCCGCAGACCAAGCCCGAGGACATCGAGAAAGACATCGCGGCCTTGCTCTAACCTTCGGACATGAGCCGTTTAGGCTCCAGTAGGAACCAGGCGGCCGCGCCTGCCCCGGCGGCGGCGGCGGCGGCGACCCAAGCGGCTGTCGAGACGCCCTCCACCAGGGCCGCGCCCCGCGCGCCGAGGATGCCGCCGACCAATGCCGTCGCCAGCAGGCCGCCGGTGCGGGCGAGCGCGCTGTTGGCGCCGTTGGCGGTGCCGACATGCCGGGCATCGACCGAGTTCATCACGGCCGTGGTGAGCGGCGCGACCGCGCCGGCCATGCCGATCGCGATCACCAGCAGGCCGGGCATCACACCGGTCCAGTAGGGTGCCGAAGGATCGATCCGGCTGACCAGCGCGAAGCCGGCGGCCACGACCAGCGGCCCGATCGTCAGCGGCCAATGCGGGCCGATCCGGGCGGCGAGCTTGCCCATCGGCCGCGACGCGAGGCCGATCACGATCGACAGCGGCAGCAGCGCGGCGCCCGCCTGCACCGCGCTGTAATGGCCGGCCTCGATCAGCACGAACGGGATCAGCACGAACAGCCCGCCCAGCGCGCCGTAGAGCAGCAGGGTCAGGACCGAGAGGCCGATATAGGATGAGGTCGCGAACAGGCCCAAAGGCATCATCGCCCGGTTGCCACGGCGATGTTCGACCAGGACAAACAGGATCAGCGCGGCCGCCCCCGCCGCGACTGCCCAGCCGCCGCCCGGTATCGACGCATCGCCGGAGAGTATTGTCAGGCCCCAGGTGACCGCGCCGAGGCCCGCAGTCGCCAGCAGTGCGCCGGGCCAGTCCAGACCGCCCTGCCCGCGCTCCCGGCTTTCCGGCACGAAGCGCCAGCCGAGCCAGAATGCTCCGCCGGCGAGCGGCAGGTTGATGAGGAAGATCGCGCGCCAGCTCCAGGCATCGATCAGCAGCCCGCCGATGAGCGGCCCGATCGCGCCGGCCGCCGCGCCCGCCGCCGCCCAGGTGCCGATCGCCTGGCCGCGCTCCTCGCCCTGAAAGGCCGCGCCCAACGTAGCGAGGCTGTTCGGCAGCAGCATCGCCGCTGCCACGCCCTGCAGTGCGCGGCCCGTGATCAGCCAACCAAGGCTCGGTGCCGCAGCGCACAAAATCGAGGCTAGGCCGAAAAAGGCGACCCCGCCCAGGAACATCCGTCGCCGCCCATAGCGGTCGCCCGCCGCGCCCCCGAGCAAGAGCAGTGCCGACAGCGGCAACATATAGGCGTTGATCACCCATTGCAGCTCGGCCGGGGACGCCTCGAAACTCTTGCGGATCGCGGCGAGCGCGACGTTGACCACCGATCCGTCGACGAAAGACAGGCTGGACGCGAGAATGGTCGCGGCGAGCACGGCGGTCGCGTGCTGGGTCCCGGCCGCCTCGCGTTCGGGCGGCGGCTGGTCGCAGGCAGCGGGAAGACCGGTCATGAACCCTCTCCTAGCCGTGATTGAACAGGCGGGGAAAGCGGGGATAAGTCCCGCGTCAGCTTCCAAGAATCGGACGCGCACCCCATAGAGTAGGATATGCCCCACGCGCCTTTTGTCCCGCTACGCATCTTTTCGTCCTACACGATGCTGGAAGGCGCGCTCGACCCCAAGGACATCGTCAAGCATGCGAAGCGGCTTGGTTTTCCCGCCGCCGCGCTGACCGACCGCAACGGACTCTACGCGGCGATGGCCTTTTCCGAGGCCGCGATGAAGGCCGGCGTGCAGCCGATCATCGGCACGATGCTGGGCGTCGCCCGCCCGCGTCACGGCGACGCGCCGCCGGCGCTCGACTGGCTGGCGCTGTATGCGCAGGATGAAGCCGGCTACCGCAATCTGTGCGAACTGGTTTCCGCCGCCCATCTCGAACGGCCGATCGAACAGGCGCCGCATGTCGCGTTCGAGATGCTTGCCGGGAAAACGGATGGGCTGATCTGCCTGACCGCGGGGGCCGAAGGTGCGCTTGCCCGGCTGTTCGCGGAGGAGCAGGCGGCAACCGCGATCGACTATGTGGATCGGCTGGAACTGCTGTTTCCCGGCCGGCTTTATGTCGAACTGTCGCGCCGGATGAACGAGGTCGAGGCGCGGGCCGAAAAGCATCTGATCGACCTTGCCTATGCACACGAGCTGCCGCTGGTCGCGACCAATCCGTGCTGCTTCGGCGACGCGCATTTCCATGCCGCGCATGATGCTATGCTGTGCATCGCCGACAGCGCGTATCTGGACAGCGATGATCGGCGGAAGAGCTCGCCCGACGCCTGGCTGAAGCCTTTGCCGGAAATGCAGGAGCTGTTCGACGACCTGCCGGAAGCGCTGGCGAACACCGTGGTGGTGGCGCAGCGCTGCGCGGTCGCCGCCCCGCAGCGCAAGCCGATCCTGCCGAGCCTCGCCGGCGACCGGGACGGCGAAGCGACGAAGCTGCGCGAGGATGCCCGCGACGGGTTGGAAGCCCGCCTGACCAAAGCGGACATCACCGATCCGGACGAACGCAAAACCTATGCGGACCGCCTGGAGTTCGAGCTGGACGTCATCATCCAGATGGGTTTTCCCGGCTATTTCCTGATTGTCGCGGACTTCATCAAATGGGCGAAGGCGCAGGGCATTCCGGTCGGGCCGGGGCGCGGATCGGGCGCGGGCTCGGTGGTCGCCTGGGCGCTGACGATCACCGATCTCGATCCGATCAAGCTGGGCCTGCTGTTCGAGCGCTTCCTCAACCCCGAGCGCGTGTCGATGCCGGACTTCGACATCGACTTCTGCGAAACGCGGCGCGAGGAAGTGATCCGCTACGTGCAGCAGCGTTACGGCGTCGACAAGGTGGCGCAGATCATCACCTTCGGCCGGCTGAAGGCGCGCGCGGTGCTGAAAGACACCGGCCGCGTGCTGCAGATGAGCTATGGCCAGGTCGACCGGCTGGCGAAGCTGGTGCCCAACCATCCGACCGATCCGTGGACGCTGGAGCGCGCGATCAACGGCGTCTCCGAGCTGGCGGCCGAGTACAAGAACGACCGCGAGGTGAAACGGCTGCTCGATCTGGCGATGAAGCTGGAGGGGTTCCCGCGCCACAGCTCCACGCACGCGGCAGGCGTGGTGATCGGCGACAGGCCGCTCGCCGAGCTGATCCCGATGTACCGCGATCCGCGATCGGACATGCCGGTCACGCAGTTCGACATGAAATATGTCGAGGGCGCGGGGCTGGTGAAGTTCGATTTCCTGGGCCTTAAGACGCTGTCTGTCCTCCAGAAGGCCATCGCGCTGCTGGCGAAGCGCGGCATCCTTGTCGACCTCGATACGCTCGCCTGGGATGACCCCGCCGTTTACGCCCTGCTGCAGCGCGGCGAGACGATCGGCGTGTTCCAGGTGGAATCCGAGGGCATGCGCCGCACGCTCTCGGCCGTGAAGCCCACCGTGTTCGAAGATATCATCGCGCTCAACGCGCTCTACCGGCCTGGTCCGATGGACAACATCCCGATGTTCGGCCGGCGCAAGAACGGGCAGGAGCCGATCGTCTATCCCCACCCGCTGCTGGAGACGATCCTGGCCGAAACCTACGGTATTTTCGTCTATCAGGAGCAGGTGATGCAGGCGGCGCAGCTGCTGGCCGGCTACAGCCTGGGCGGCGCCGACCTGCTGCGCCGCGCGATGGGCAAGAAGATCAAGGCGGAAATGGATGCCCAGCGCGCGATCTTCGTCGAAGGCTGCGCGGCCCAGAACAATATCCCCGCCGCCAAGGCGAACGAGCTGTTCGACCTGATCGACAAATTCGCGGGCTACGGCTTCAACAAGAGCCATGCCGCGGCTTATGCACTGCTTACCTATCAGACCGCGTGGCTGAAGGCGCACCACCCGTACGAATTCTACGCGGCATCGATGTGCTACGACATGGCGCAGACCGACAAGCTCTGCGTGTTCGTGGACGACATGCGCCGCCTGGACGTGGCGGTGCTGCCTCCCGACGTGAACGTGAGCGATGCGGAGTTCGGTGTGGAGGCGGCGGGTGAAGGGCTGGCCGTCCGCTATGCATTGGGTGCGCTGAAGAATGTCGGCGAACGGGCGATGGAGCTGCTGGTTGCCGAGCGGGGCGAAGGCGGCGCCTTCAAGAGCCTCGATGATTTCGCGCATCGGGTCGATCCGAAACTGCTCAATCGCCGCCAGATGGAAAGCCTGGCCGGGGCCGGCGCTTTCGACACGATCGAGCCGGAGCGCGCGGGCGTGTTCGCGGTCGCGGAGACGATGCTGGCCGTCGCGGCACGATCCGAGAACCAGCGGACCAGCGGCCAGGGTGGCCTGTTCGGCATGGCCGAGGCGAGCGGACCGACGATCAAGCTGCCGCAGAACGCGCACTGGTCGCTGACCGAGCGGATGACCCAGGAAAAGGAAGCATTCGGCTTCTATTTCTCCGCCCACCCGATCGACCGCTACCGCCATCTGGCCGACGCCCACGGCGCCAGGAGCTATGGAGCGCTGTGCACTGCCAGCATTGGCGAGGAGCGCGTACCGTCGACGATGGCGGGCCTGGTCGAGGATGTGCGCTGGCGCACGTCCGCCAAGGGGCGACGCTATCTGCTCGCGACCTGCTCCGACGCATCCGGCCAGTTCATCGCCAGCTGCTTCGACGATGTCGCGGCCAAGGATCTGGAGGAAGCGGCGCGCGTCGGCGGCTGCGGGCTCCTGTCCGTCGAGTTGGACAGGCGTGCCGGCGAGGAGACGCCGCGCGTCACGATCCGCGGCATTCGTCCGTTCGATGGGTTGTCCGCCAATGCCCGGCTGGTCTGCACGGTCGAGCTGGACAGTCCTTCGGCGATCTCAGGCCTCGCTCGCCTGATCGACAATGCGCGCGGCGGGCGCGGCGAGCTTCGTCTGCTCGCGCGGACGCCGGCCGGCGAGGCGGATGTGCGCCTGGGCCGCGATTTCGCGCTGGATGCCGAACTGGCCGCGCGGATCGAACGGCTGCCGGGCGTGATGTCGGTGTCGCTCAAAGCGGCCGAGCTGCCCCGGCTGGCGCTGGTCGGTTAACCGCGCGTCCAGCCGCAGCTGACGGAGAGCTCGCCCTTTTTCCAGCATTTCTCGTCGAACGACGGCAGCAGCGGCATATAGGGCGGGATCCAGAAATTGAACTGCTGCTCGCCGCTCAGCGCCAGGCTCTTGCGCAGCTCGCGCATATGTATTTCGGCGACGCGATAGAGCTGTCCGCGCGGCGCGAAAATGGCGCGGCGGCCGACCATGCTGGCGGTTTCACAAAAAGTATATTGGCCGAGCACGGTCGAGAAGCTGGAATAGGTGCGCGTGCCATATTGATCGAGCTTGGTCTGCCCAGCCTTCTTGTCGGTGCGTTTGAAGTAATTGCTCAGCACCTGATAGGCCTTGCCCAGCTCCTCCCGGTGATTGTCCAGCATCGCGTTATATTGATTGCGCGTGAGCAGCGTCGGCTCGAACTGGCACTGCAGCGCGGCGACATTGAGGCCGGAGCGCAGGTTCCACACCAAAGCAGCGCGCAATTCGTCCGGTGTCGCGCCGGGCAGCGTGCCGGTCAAAATTCCCGGCTCGCCGCCGGTCACGGGCTCGCCTCGCAAGTCGGGCGGGCGCCAAAAAAAAGCGGCCGACGCAACGCTGGGGGTAATCAGTGCCGCTGCAGAAATAACGGCGGTAACGACAAGTCGTAAAGGCATCGAAACGAAACTCCGGAACGCGTTCCAAACTAGCGGCATTTCCGGCGCGCACAATCAATTAGCGTGATTCAAGTCGTCGCGAAGATGCCTCGGTCCGTCACCAATGAAAAAGGACCGCCCGGTCGCCCGGACGGCCCTTCTTCAAACTATCGGCTGGAGGCTTACTTGCCCGCCATGTTGCCTTCCATGTTGTTGCCGCTCGACATATTGTCAGCCGCATTCATGGAGTTGTCGGTCGCGTTCATGGCGTTCATGTCGCCCGCCATGTTGCCGGTGCCATTGGCGGCATCGACAGCAGTCATGTTGTCGGTGGTGGTGTTCATGTCAGTGGCGTTCATCTCGGTGACGTTCGCCGTTTCCATGTTGTTGGCTTCTTCCTTGCTGCCGCAAGCGGAAACCATCAGCGCGGCTCCGGCGATCATCGAGCCGGTCAGAACTTTCGTGAGAAGGTCACGCATTCTAAACTCCCTTGTTTTCATGATTTGGCCGGCTCGGTGGCCCTCCGTTAGCCAAATCGGCGTTGTTCTTAGACACAAAAGCTTCACCCCTCAAGAGCAGTTCTTAACCACGCCTGACGAGCGCCTGCAGCAAGCCGGGAAATGTTTCGCGGAGAGCGACGTCGACATCCTCCATCGTTCTCGGGTTTCCGAGCGAGCGGAGGCTCGCGACCGGAAAATCTGCAAGGCCACAGGGAATAATGCCTGTGAAGTGATTAAGGTCCGTATCGACGTTGAGCGCGAAGCCGTGCATCGTCACCCAACGGCGAACGCGCACGCCGATCGCGCCGATCTTGACCTCGCCTGCCGGGGTATCGACCCAGATGCCGACCCGGCCCTCGATCGCGCGCGCCGCGACCCCAAGCCGCTCCAACGCAGCGACCAGCCAGTTCTCGAGGCCGTGGACGTAGCAGCGCACATCGCGTCCGCGCGTGTCGAGATCCAGCTGAACATAGCCGACGCGCTGGCCGGGGCCGTGATAGGTCAGCCGGCCGCCGCGCCCTGTCTTGTGGACCGGGAAACGGGGATCGAGCAGCTCGGCCATGTCGGCACTGGTGCCGGCGGTGTAGATCGGGGCATGCTCGAGCAGCCAGACGCGCTCGGCGGCAATGCCGGCGCGGATCGCCTCGGCACGCATTTCCATGTCGGCGGCCGCGGTCTCGTAATCGGTGAGGCCCGGAGAAACCTGCCAATCGACGCCTTCGATCATGGCCGGTCCGCGACGAATTGCGCACCGTGGCGGCGCAGGCGGACTTGCGCGCCATCGGTGCCGGTGACGACGGCGCTTTCCTTATCCTCGGCCACCGCAGCGGAGACAGCGACGAAACCGGGCAGTTCCGCTTCTGCGATGCGCATCGCGTCGTCCTCGCCGGCGATCTGACCGCCACCCAGGCCGAGCAGCTTCGCGGCGATCGCCAAGGCGAACACGCCGGCCAGCGACCCGCCGAGCAGCAGCCAGTTCATGACCGGAAGAGCGCGTCCAGCATCGGCCGGATCGGGCGCAGATCATAACCCGCGGCTTCCGCCTTTTCGGTCAGCACGGCTGGATGATCGCCGATCTTCGCCCGGGCAAGCGCCCAGAGAAAGGTCGAGCGTGTGCCGGAGCGGCAATAAGCGAGAACGGGGCCGTCCGCCGCCTCCAGCGCCGCGACCATCGCATCGACCTGCGCGTGGCTGAAGCCGGCGTGGGTGACGGGGATCGCGGTGTAGCGAAGACCTGATGCCTCAGCGGCCGTCGCGATGCTGTCGCCGGCAGGCTGGCCGGCTTCCTCTTCATCCGGACGATTGTTGATGACGAGCGTCACGCCCTCTGCCGCGGCGTCCGCGACATCGGTGGGCGCGATCTGCGGAGACACGAGAATGGTGTCGTCGATACGGCGGAACATGAGCTCTCCTTAGCTTCAGAACTGTCGCAACACAGCCAGAAACGCGTCGCCATAAGCTTCGAGCTTGCGAGTGCCGACGCCGGTGATTTCGGACAGCGCAGCGCGGGATTGCGGGCGGGCTGCGGCCATTTCGCGGAGCGTCGAATCGTGGAAGATCACATATGGCGGCATGCCCGCTTCCTCCGCCAGCTCACGCCTGCGGGTGCGCAGTGCATCGAAGAGCGGATCGCCGACCGGGTTGGCGCCTGCCTCGCGGCGCTTGCGGCGTTCGCGCCTGGGCGGGACGATCAGCGGCACGTCCGCCTCGCCCTTCAGGATCGCGCGGGCGGTGGGGCCGAATTCGAGGCCGCCATGCGGATTGGCGCGCAGCGCATCGCGGGCCAGGAGCGCGCGGCCAACCGGCTTCAGCAATGCCGCTTCCTCGCCATCGACGATGTTCCAGACCGTCAGCGCCTCATGCCCGTTCATCAGACTGCGCTCGCTCGATTGGCCCGTCAGCACGCTTTCGACATAGCCGGCGCCGAACATCTGGCCGGTGCGGAACACCGCCGACAGATATTTGCGCGCGAGTTCGGTCGCATCGACGGATTGCGGGACGTTCAGGCAATTGTCGCAATTGCCGCAGGCTTCGGGCGGATGCTCGCCGAAATAGCGCAGCAGCAGCGCGCGGCGGCAGGCCGGCGTCTCGACCAGCCCGGCCAGCGCGGTCAGCCGCGCGCGTTCGCCCGGCAGGCGCGCTTCATCCACCTCGCCCAATCGCTGCCGCGCCTTGGCGAAATCGTCGGCGCCCCAGAACATATGCGCGACCGCCGGGTCGCCGTCGCGGCCGGCGCGGCCGGTTTCCTGATAATAGGCCTCGACCGATTTGGGCAGGCCGGCATGGGCGACGAACCGCACATCGGGCTTGTCGATGCCCATGCCGAAGGCGACGGTCGCGACCATCACCATATCCTCGGACGCTACGAAGGCGGCCTGGTTGGCGGCACGCACTTTCGGCTCAAGGCCGGCGTGATAGGCGCGCGCTGGCCGGCCGGTCGCGGCGATCTGGGCGGCGAGCTTCTCGGTACCGGCGCGCGACTGGACATAAACGATGCCCGGCCCCGGCTGCTCGCGCAGCAGGTCGGCGATTTGCTGGGTGGTGCTCTGCTTGGGCGTGATCGCGTAACGGATATTGGGCCGGTCGAAGCCGGCGACGATCAGCCCACCGGCTGGAATGCCGAGCTGGACCAGGATGTCGTCGCGCGTGTGGGCGTCCGCCGTGGCGGTGAGGGCCAGGCGCGGCACATCCGGAAAACCATCCAGCAGCGGCCGCAACAGGCGATAGTCGGGACGGAAATCATGGCCCCATTCGGACACGCAATGCGCCTCGTCGATCGCGAACAAAGAGATTTTCGCTGGGGCCAGCAAATCGCGGAAATGGCCCGCCGAAGCACGTTCGGGCGCGACGTAGAGCATATCGAGCTCGCCATTCTTGAATCGCTCGATCGTCGCGGCGCGGTTGTCGTCGGCGCTGGTGAGCGTCGCGGCGCGGATGCCGACCGCGGTTGCCGCGCGCAGCTGATCGTGCATCAGCGCGATCAACGGTGAAATCACGACGCACGTGCCATCGAGGGCAACCGATGGCAGCTGGTAACAGAGCGACTTGCCCGCGCCGGTCGGCATCACCGCGAGCGTGCGTTCGCCAGCCATCACCCGATCGACGACCTGTCGCTGGACACCGCGGAAGTCGTTGAAGCCGAAGGTGGAATGAAGAAGGTCAGTGAGATCGGACACGTGCATCCCTTATCCAACCCTCTCCCCAATGGGGAGAGGGCAGGTCACGTGAGCGACCGGGAGAGGGCAGTCACGCTGCGTGCTGGCTCTGCCCCTCTCCCTGGCTGCTTCGCAGCCGTCCCTCTCCCCAATGGGGAGAGGGTTGAAAGAATGCTTCCGCCACCATTTCATAGCTGCGCACCCGGGGAGCGTGTTCCGGCAGGATGTTGACCAGCATCATTTCCTGCGCGCCGTAGAGTTCCGCAACTGCCTTGATCTCGGCCGCGACTTCGGCGCCGGCGCCGAGCAGGGTGCGGCGACGTGCGGGCGGCTGCGGGTTGGCGGCGAGCCAGGCCTCTGCCTCGGCGACACCCGGCACCGGGATCAGCGAACCGCGCACCAGATGCGCGAACATCATCCGCGACGGCGCCGCGAGCCGTTCCGCCTCGGCACGGTCGGTGGCCGCGATCGCCCAGGTGGCGACCGTCAGATAGGGCTCGGGGCAACGCGCCGACGGCGTGAAATGCTGGCGGTAAAGACCGGCGAGCGGCACCGCGTCCGAATTGATGAAATCGGCGATGCAATAGGGCAGGCCCATCTGCCCGGCCCAGACCGCGCTGTCCGGCGAGCTGCCCAGCATCCAGACCTCCGGGCTGCCCGCCGCTCCTTGCGGCATCGTCGCTTCCAGCGGCTTGAACAGATGATCGTCGGGCAGCGTGCCTTCCAGATAGCCGAGCAGCTCGCTCACCTGTTCCGGAAAGTCGCTGACCATGATCCGCTTCGACCGGTCGCGCTGCAGCGCATAGGCGGTGCGCTGATCGCTGCCCGGCGCACGGCCGAGGCCGAGATCGATGCGGCCCGGCGCCATCGCGCCCAGCAGCCGGAACGTCTCGGCGACCTTGAACGGCGAGTAGTGCGGCAGCATGATTCCGCCAGAGCCTACGCGGATCGTCTCCGTCGCCAGTGCGACCGGGCCGATCAGCGCTTCGGGCGCGACCCCGGCGAGCGCGGGCGAGGCGTGATGCTCCGCCAGCCAAAAGCGATGATAGCCGAGCCGTTCGGCCGCGCGCGCGAGGTCGATCGTGTTGCGGACGGCATCGGCGGCGGTGCCGCCGGCAGGAATCGGGGATTGATCGAGAACGGAGAGGCGCATGCCCTTCAGATGGGATGCCGAGGGCGCCGTGCAAAGCGCAGCACGACATAGCCGGCGATCGCCGAGACCAGCGAGCCGGCCAGGATACCGATCTTCGCTTCCTCGATCAGTGTTGCCTGGTTGGCGAAGGCGAGGCCGCCGATGAACAGGCTCATCGTGAAACCGATGCCGCACAGCAGCGACACGCCGTAGATCTGCGCCCAGCTCGCGCGGGCGGGCTTGCACGCCCAGCCGAACTTCACCGCCGCCCACACAGCGCCGAACACGCCGAGCTGTTTGCCCAGGAACAGGCCGGCCGCGATGCCCAGCGGCAGTGGCGCGAACGGTCGCGACGCGCCGAGACTGACACCCGCGTTCACGAAGCCGAACAGCGGCACGATCGCATAGGCGACCCAGGGGTGCAGGCCGTGCTCCAGCCGGTGCAGTGGCGAATCCGCGTCGTCCGGCGTGCCGGGCGTGTTCTTGAGCGGGATCGTCATCGCGGCGAGCACGCCGGCGACCGTCGCGTGTACGCCGGACAGCAGCACCAGATACCAAAGCAGACCGAAGCCGATCCAATATGGCCAGAGGCGTACCACACCCAGCCGGTTCATCAGCGCCATTCCCGTCAGCACCGCCGCAGCAAGCGTCAGCGCCACCAGGTTCAATGCCTCGGTGTAGACGGCAGCGATGATCGCGACCGCACCCATATCGTCCACGATCGCGACCGTGGTCAGGAACAGCTTCAGCGAGCTGGGCGCGCGTTTGCCCAGCAGCGCCAGCACCCCGATCGCGAAGGCGATGTCCGTCGCCGCCGGGATCGCCCAGCCGCGCGCCAGGCCGGCCACGCCGCCTGCAATAACCAGATAAAATAACGCCGGCACGGCCATCCCAGCCGTCGCGGCCAGGAAAGGCAGGACCCTGTCGGCGGGCTGCGCGAGCTGACCATCGAGCGCCTCGCGCTTGATCTCCAGCCCGACCAGCAGAAAGAACAGCGCCATCAGCGCATCGTTCACCCAAAAATGAATGTCGCGCGGCCCAATCCGTGCATGGACGAAATGATCGTAGAGCGGACGCGTCGCGGGCAGATTGGCGCCGATCAGCGCCAGTGCCGCAGCGCCGATCAGCAGCAGACCGCCGGCGGCCTCGCTTTCCAGAAAATCGCGCAGGGCGGAGCGGGGGCCGGTGCGAACCATCGGCGCTGCGTGGCGGCAATCCGTGCCGTATTCAACCGATATCGGACCGCTAGCGGGCGCTGGCCCTCATCGCCCGCGACCAGAGCCGGTCGACGGCGGCGGAGTGGATGCCCGGCACGCTCGCCAGCAGGCCGAATGCTTCGCCGCTGGTCGAGTTGAAGCGGATCGGACGGCCGAGGGCGTCGGTGACGATCGCGCCGGCCTCCTTCGCGATCAGCACGGCGGCGGCGATGTCCCATTCGCGGCCCCAGCGCAACGTCGCGACCAGATCGACCTCGCCGGCCGCCAACATGGCGATGCGCAGCGCGATCGAATTGGGGCGCGGCACGCCGATCAGGTCGGAATCGGTTTTGGGCAGGGTATCCGCCGGCACACGCGCGCCGGGCAGCTCGTCGCGGTCGGCCACGCGCAGCCGCCTCCCATTGAGCCAGGCGCCCTCGCCCGCCGCAGCGCGCCAGTGCTGCGCGCGCGCCGGCGCGTCGAGCACGGCCAGCAAGACCTTGCCGCCTTCCACCAGCGCCACGGACACCGCCCAGCCGTTGCGGCCGCGAAGGTAATCGCGGGTGCCGTCGATCGGATCGACCACCCAGGCCTTGGACTGAAGCAGCCGCTCGGCGCTGTCCGCGGTTTCCTCCGACAGCCAGCCGGCATCGGGGTCGAGTGCGGACAGGCGTTCGCGCAGCAGAGCATCCGCTTCCAGGTCGACTTCGCAAACCGGGTGTCCCGGCACCTTTTCCCAGCGCCGGAAATCGGTGCCGCAGCGTTGCAGCGCCATCGCGCCGGCCTCGGCGGTAATGGCGCCGACCGCGTCCAGAAGAGTCTCAGCCACCGGCGACGGTCATCCCCTCCACAAGCAGGGTCGGCGCATTGACGGCGTAACGGAAGGCAAGGTCTTCGGCGGCTGTCATGTTCAGGAACATGTCCTTCAGATTGCCGGCGATCGTGACCTCGGCGACGGGATGGCCCAGCTGACCATCGTCGATCAGGAAGCCGCCCGCCCCCCGGCTGTAATCACCCGTCACGCCGTTGACGCCTTGTCCGATCAGCTCTGTGACATAGAGGCCGCGCTTGATCCCGCCGATCAGCGCTTCGCGGGACTGGCGGCTGCCGGTGATATGAACATTGCTCGCCGACACGCCCGGCGGTCCGCCGACGCCGCGCACCGCATGGCCGGTCGGCGCGAGCCCGAGCTGGCACGCGGAAGCGCTGTCGAGCAGCCAGCCGGTCAGCACGCCGGCGTCGATCAGGCTGGAAGGAGCGGTCGGCAGGCCTTCGCCGTCGAACGGGCGCGAGCGCAGACCGCGCACGCGGTGCGGATCGTCGAGGATGGTGATGCCGTCCGCGAAAACCTGCCGGCCGAGCTTTTCGAGCAGGAAGCTGGTCCGCCGGGCGATCGCCGAGCCGGAGATGGCGCCGAGAAAATGGCCGATCAGCGAGTTGCCGACGCGCGGATCGAATACCACCGGCAGCGGTCCGCTCGGCAGCTTTTGCGCGCCGAGCTTCGCGACCGCGCGCTCGCCTGCCAGTCGGCCGACCGCATCGGCGGCATCCAGCGCGCCCAGGTGGCGAACCCAGTGCCAGGCGCCGTCGCGCTGTTTCTGGCCGTCGCGCTCGGCAAGCATCGAGGCGCTGACCGAATGGGCGCTGGCGCCATAGCCGCCGGCGAAGCCGTGACTGGTGGCGAGCGCGATCTGGCTGCGCCCGGCGCTGGCGCTCGCGCCTTCGCTGTTGCTGACGCCGGGGACGGCGCGCGCCGCTTCCTCGGCGGCGAGCGCGCGCCCTTTCAGCGCGGCGGGGTCAGGCTCGGCATGATCGTCGAGATCGAGATCGGCGACGGGGCCGCGCAGGAGCCGGTCCTCAGGGGCGAGGCCGGCATAGCGGTCTTCGGGCGCCTCGCGGGCCATCGCCACCGCGCGCTCGGCGAGCGAGCGCAGCGAGTCAGCCGCCAGATCGGACGCCGAGACGCTGGCCGATCGGCGGCCGACGAACACGCGTAGGCCGATCTCCTCTCCCTCGGCCTGATCAACATTTTCGAGGGCGCCAAGACGAACATGCACGTCGGTCGATCGGTCGCCATGATAGAGGGCATCGGCGGCGTCGGCGCCGGCGGCGAGGGCGGCGGCAACCAGATCGGACAGGCGGGATTGGGCGTCGGCGAGAGCAAGCATCGCCCCCGCACTTAGGGAGCCTGGCTAGGGCGCGCCAGTCCCGACGGTCGCGCAGGCGAGGAAGACGAGCAGCCCGGCGAAGCGATTCGAGCGGAACTTGGTGAGCGCGTCGTCACCGTCGTCCGGCCGGAGCGCGACGACCTGCCAGCCCAGCTGCAACGCGGCGGGAAAGAGCGCCACGAAAGCCAACGGCTCGGGGCGAATCAGCCAGATCGCTACGCTCCACAGGATCAGCGCGGCGCCGTAGAAGCCGGCGACACCCGCCCGCACATGCCGGCCCATTCGCAGGGCCGATGACCTGACGCCGATCAGGGCGTCGTCCTCGCGATCCTGCAGAGCATAGATGGTGTCATAGCCGATCACCCAGGCGATCGATCCGGCGTAGAGCAAGGCCATCGGCCAGCCGATCTCGCGCGCCACCGCCATCCAGCCGACGAGCGCGCCCCAGGAAAAGACGATGCCGAGCCACGCCTGCGGCCACCAGGTGATGCGCTTCATGAACGGATAGGCGGCGACGAAGACCAGGCTGGCGAGCGCGGTCAGCTGGGCGGCAAGCGGCAGCTGAAGCAGCACGATGAGTCCAATCCCGCACAGCGCAAGCAGCCAGGCCCATGCCGCCTTGAGCGAGACCGCGCCGCTGGCGAGCGGCCGGCCGCGCGTTCGTGCCACTCGTGCATCCAGATCGCGGTCGACGATGTCGTTATAGACGCAGCCCGCGCCGCGCATCGCGACCGCGCCCAACAGCATCCACAGGATCAGCTGGAAATCGGCGAACGCCCCGCCCGCCAGCGCGACGCCCCAGGCGCAGGGCCAAAAGAGCAGCCACCACCCGATCGGCCGGTCCAGCCGCGCGAGCAGGATATAGGGCCGCAGCGGCCCCGCGCGCGTGATACGCTCATGCTCGGTATCGGGAAGGGCTTGTTCCTGCATCGCGTTTTTCAATACACACCCAGGCCATGCCCGCCACCCCCGCCTGGCCGCCGAACAGCGCGCCGCGACTCTTCATCGACCAGCCGCTCGCCGACGGGCTGGAACTGCGCATCGAGAGTTCGCAGGCCCATTACCTGCTGTCGGTGATGCGGCTGAAGGCGGGCGGCACGGTCAAGCTCTTCGACGATCGCACCGGCGAGTGGCTCGGCGAAGCCGTCGCGATCGGAAAGCGCGACTTGGTCGTCCGGGTCGTCGCCAAGCTGCGCGAGCGCGAGGCAGTGCCGGACCTGTGGCTGTGCGTCGCGCCGATCAAGCGCGGACGGATCGACTGGGTCGCGGAAAAGGCGAGCGAGCTGGGCGTCGCGCGGCTGGTGCCGGTGCTGACCCGGCGCGCCGTGGTCGACCGGCTGAACGGCGATCGGCTGCGCGCCCATATGATCGAGGCGGCGGAGCAGTGCGAGCGCACCGCGCTGCCCGAACTGGCGCACATGGTTTCGCTGGAGGCCCTGCTACGCGATTGGCCGACGGATCGATCGCTGTTCTTCGCCGACGAAGCAGGCGGCGCACCGATGCTAGAGGGAGTGCGCGGGCATCCCGGTCCCGCTGCGGTGCTGATCGGACCGGAGGGCGGCTTTCACCCGGACGAGCGCGACGCGATCCGCAAAGTCGCAGCCGCGGTGCCGGTGTCGCTAGGGCCGCGCATTCTGCGCGCCGAGACCGCGGCGCTGACAGCGGTTGCCGTATGGATGGCCGTCGCCGGCGACTGGTAGTTCATCGAAACCTGTTTCCAACACGCCGCCCGATCACTAGATGGCCGCGCATGAGCACACGTGGAGAAACGGGCAAGAACGATCCGATTATCGAGGATCGCGCCCAGCTGGTCGACCTCTTCGCGTCGGGCGAGAAATCGCGCGAGCGCTGGCGGATCGGCACCGAACATGAAAAGTTCGTCTATCGCACCGCCGATCACCGCGCACCTTCCTATGGCGAGCCGGGCGGCATCCGCGACCTGCTGGCCGGGCTGACCCGCTTCGGCTGGCAGCCGGTCGAGGAAGGCGGCAACGTCATCGCGCTGAGCGGCCCGGATGGGACGATCAGCCTGGAGCCGGCGGGACAGCTGGAGCTTTCAGGCGCGCCTCTCGAGAATCTGCACCAGACCTGCGCCGAGACCGGGCGTCATCTGGAGCAGGTCAAGGCGGTCGGCGACGAGCTGGGGCTGGGCTTTCTCGGTCTCGGCATGTGGCCCGACAAGGCGCGCGCCGATCTACCGGTCATGCCCAAGGGCCGCTATGCGATCATGCTGCGCCACATGCCGCGCGTCGGCACGCTCGGCCTCGACATGATGCTGCGGACCTGCACGATCCAGGTCAATCTCGATTACGCGTCCGAAGCGGACATGGTGAAGAAGTTCCGGGTCGGCCTGGCGCTGCAGCCGCTCGCGACAGCGCTGTTCGCCAATTCGCCCTTTACCGAAGGCAAGCCAAACGGCTTCCAATCCTATCGCAGCCATATCTGGTCGGACACCGACCCCCAGCGCACAGGCATGCTGCCGTTCGTGTTCGAGGACGGGTTCGGCTATGACCGTTATGCCGACTACGCGCTCGACGTGCCGATGTATTTCGTCTTCCGGGACGGCAAATATATCGACGCGGCCGGGCAAAGTTTCCGCGATTTCCTGAAGGGCGATCTGCCCGCGCTGCCGGGTGAGAAGCCGAGCCTTTCCGACTGGTCCGATCATCTTTCCACCGCTTTCCCGGAAGTGCGGCTGAAGACCTTCCTGGAAATGCGCGGCGCCGATGGCGGACGCTGGAGCCGCATCTGCGCGCTGCCGGCCTTTTGGGTCGGGCTGCTATATGACGATGCCGCGCTGGACGCCGCCTGGGATCTGGTCAAGGGCTGGTCGATGGACGCGCGCGAAGCGCTGCGCAACGACGTACCGAAGCTTGCCCTCGACGCGCCGCTGCCGGGCGCCGGCAAGCTGGGCGACATCGCGAGCCAGGTGCTGGACATCGCGGCGGCTGGCCTGCGCGCGCGCGCCGCTTTCAGCGATGCCGGCGAAAGTGAAGTGGGCTTCCTCGATCCGCTGCGCGAGGTCGTCCGCACCGGCAAGCCGCCCTCTGGCCGCCTGCTCGACCTGTATAACGGCGCGTGGAACGGCGATCTCACCCGCATCTACGAAGAGTTCAGCTTCTAAGTTCGCCCTCCCCCTCAAGGGGAGAGGGGTATTCCACGCCGCGCATTTTCCCTCTACCAGCCGCCGATGCTCGAACCTCGTCCGGCGCGCGGGCTTTCGCCGTCGCTTTTCGCTTTCTCGATCTTCTATGGCGGCATGGTCTGCATCGCGGGCGTGCTGGGCAACAAGCAGGTCGCGCTCGGCCCGCTGGCGGTCGAGGCGGGCATCTTCGCGTTCCTGCTGCTGGTGGTGACCTCAAGCGCGGTGGCGGAGCTGCACGGGCGGCAGACGGCGAACCGGCTGGTCCAGGTCGGATTCGTGCCGCTGATCGTGTCACTGCTGCTCTCGATCGTGGTTCACGCCCTGCCCGCCTCGCCCGAGATGCAGCCGGCCAACCGTGACGCGATCCAGCTGGTGCTGGGCGGAACCTGGCGGATCTGGCTCGGCGGCATCGTCGCCTACGGCATTTCGCAGACGTTGAATGTCACCATCTTCTCGGCTCTGAAGGGCCAAGAAGGCAGCCGGCTGCTCTGGCTGCGCGCGGGGATCGCCTCGATCCTCAGCCAGATCGTCGATACGCTGCTGTTCGTGACCATCGCGTTTCTGGGCGTGTTCCCGATCGGCGAGCTGCTGATGGGACAGATGCTGGCGAAGGTCGTGCTATCGGCGTTGGCGGTGCCTGCCCTGATCTATGTATTTGTGGCATTGGGTCGCCGCCTCGACAAAGCGGTATGAGATTGCAGACGATGACCGACGCTTCCAGCCTGATCGCCCGCGCCGAAATCCTGATCGAGGCGCTGCCCTATATGCAGCGCTATGCCGGCGAGACGTTCGTGGTGAAATATGGCGGCCACGCGATGAGCGACCCAGCCGCCGCTCAGCAATTCGCGCAGGACATCGTGCTTTTGAAAGCGGTCGGCGTCGATCCGGTCGTCGTGCATGGCGGCGGCCCGCAAATCGGGTCGATGCTGAAGAAGCTGGGCGTTCAATCCGAGTTCGTGAACGGCCTGCGCGTGACCGACGAGCAGACAGCCGGCGTGGCCGAAATGGTGCTTTCGGGCGCGATCAACAAGGAAATCGTCGCCCATATTGGCCAGGCTGGCGGAAAAGCGGTCGGCATTTCAGGCAAGGACGGCCGGCTGGTCCAGGCGCGCAAACTGGAGCATCTGGTATACGATGCCGAGAAGGACGAGGAGATCCAGGTCGATCTTGGTTTTGTCGGCGAGCCGGTCGCTGTGGACATCACCCTGATCGAGCATCTGGAGCTAGCCGGCATGATCCCGGTCATTGCTCCGATCGCGATCGGGGCCGATGGCGAAACCTACAACGTCAATGCCGATACGATGGCCGGGGCGATCGCCGCCGCGCTCAGCGCCAAGCGGCTGTTCCTGCTGACCGACGTAGCCGGCGTGCTGGACAAGGGCGGCGCGCTGCTGACCGATTTGACGCCCGACGACATCAACCGGCTGCGCGCCGATGGGACGATCAGCGGCGGCATGATTCCGAAGCTGGAGACCTGCCTGTCCGCCGTGCAGAGCGGGGTCGACGCCGCCGTCATCCTGGACGGCCGGGTGCCGCACGCCGTGCTGCTGGAAATCTTCACCGACACCGGTGTCGGCACGCTCGTCCGGGCGTGACGCTGGCGGCACGATCCCGCTTCGGCTATCCCGCCGTCACGCAACTATCGAGGACATTATGTGCGCGGTCGCTCAGATCATTCAAATCCTGCTGAACGCCATTTGGTGGATCATCATCATCCAGGCGGTGCTGTCGTGGCTGGTCGCCTTCAACGTCATCAACCTGCACAATGATTTCATCCGTCAGGTGATGTACGCGCTCGACCGGATGACGCAGCCGCTTTACCGGCCGATCCGGCGGGTGATGCCCGATTTCGGCGCGCTCGACCTGTCGCCGCTGGTCGTGCTGCTGATCCTGACGATCATCGATCAGGTCTTCATGCCGCGCCTGTTCGCGAGCGTGTGCGTAGCGTGAAGCTGGCAAGGATCATCGACGGCGCCGGCTTCGCGGCCGGGCTGCGCGCGAAGGTCGCGCACGGCGTTGCGGCGTTCGCTGCCAAGGCCGGCCGCGCGCCGGGGCTGGCGGTCGTGCTGGTCGGCGAGGATCCGGCGAGCCACGTCTATGTCCGCGCCAAGGGCAAAGCGACCCTCGAGGCCGGGATGGTCTCGATCGAGCACCGGCTGCCCGAGACGGCGACGCAGGATGAATTGCTGGCGCTGGTCCGCCAGCTGAATACCGATCCGGTGGTGGACGGTATCCTCGTCCAGCTGCCATTGCCCGCCCAGATCAACGAAAATGCGGTCATCGCGACGATCGACCCGGACAAGGATGTCGACGGCTTCAACCCGGTCAATGTCGGGCGGCTGGCGAGCGGGCTGCACGGGTTCGTGCCCTGTACGCCGCTGGGCAGCCTGATGCTGCTGAAGGACCAGCTTGGCGACCTTGCGGGACTGGACGCGGTGGTGATCGGACGGTCCAACATCGTCGGCAAGCCGATGGCGCAGCTGCTGATCCGCGAGAGCTGCACAGTCACCGTTGCGCACAGCCGCACACGCGATCTCCCATCGGTGGTGAAGCGCGCCGATATCGTGGTGGCCGCGGTCGGCCGCCCCAAAATGATCAAGGGCGACTGGCTGAAGCCCGGCGCGATCGTGATCGATGTCGGCATCAACCGCGTGTCCGCGGACGAGCCGGGCAAGACACGGCTGGTCGGCGATGTCGATTTCGAGAGCGCGCTGCCGGTCGCGGGCGCGATCACGCCGGTGCCGAAAGGCGTTGGCCCGATGACGATCGCTGTGCTGCTGCGGAATACGCTGGTTTCCGCATGCCGGCGGGAAGGAGTCGCGGCTCCGCAAGAGCTTTAGGGGAAACCCGCTCGGGACGAGCGGCAAGGGGCTGCCATGATCGAACTCTTCGTCTCCGCGTTCGCGACATTCTTCGTCGTCATCGACCCGCCGGGCTGCGCGCCGATCTTCGCCAGCCTGACCGCCGGCGCGACGGCGCAGCACCGCCGCGCGATGGCGGTGCGATCGGTCGGTGTCGCTGGCCTGATCCTGCTCGCCTTCGCGGTGTTCGGCGAAGCGTTTCTACACGCGCTGGGCATCAGCCTCGACGCGTTCCGGATCGCGGGCGGCATCATGCTGTTCCTGATCGCGCTGGAGATGGTGTTCGAGAAACGGCAGGAGCGGCGCGAGACCCGCGCCGAGACGGCCAAGGCGGAAGCCGCGCCCGAGGATATCTCGATCTTCCCAATGGGCATTCCGATGATCGCGGGACCAGGGTCGATCGCCTCCGCCATGCTGCTGATGGCGCGGGGCCGGGGCATCGCGCAGGACCTGACGGTGCTGGCGGCGATCGGTATCGTGCTGTTGATGACGCTCGCCGCGCTGCTGGCGGCGGGGCCATTGATGCGGCTGGTCGGGCAGCGGATGGAAGCGATGATCACGCGGTTGCTGGGCGTGGTCCTCGCCGCGCTCGCCGTTCAGTTCGTGATCGACGGCATCCGCGCCAGCCTTACCTGATCCGCCACAGCTTGTAGGGGGATTTCGCCGGCAGCTTCATCGGCTCCAGCCACTGGAAACTCTCACCCTTTTCGATCCGCGCATAGAAACCGTTCGGACTGCGCGCCTTGTAGACGGTCGATTCCGCGAAATAGGGGCAGACCAGCAACAGGGTGGCGCCGTGGCGCTTGGCGATCGCGCGCGCTTGCTCCGGCGGGCCGTCGAACGCGTGGTGGATGTCGAGGATGGCTCGGCCGTTGCGGTGATAGGGTCCAGCAATCGCGTCGTGATGCGTCACGGCGATGATGCGCGGGCCAAGGTCGGCGAAGGTGAAAATGGTCGTTTTAGGCAGCGCCGCGATCGGCTGCAGCGACGGCAGGGTCGGGCAGCTGCGGTTCGCGGCCTTCACTTTCTTCCAATAGGGCGTGTCTTCCTTGTCCTTCGGCAGCAATGGAAAGGCCGCGTAGGTCGCGATGCCCGACGCGATCAGGAACGCGCCGACGATCCCGAACACACGGACCAGCATGTGCCGCGATCGCGCGAACCAGCCGATCAAGTGCCAGCCGAGGAACGCGGCGCCAGTAACGCCGATCAACTGTGCCGCTGGGCCTGCCCGCACCTGCCAGAACAGCATGCCGACCGAAAAGAGCGACAGGACCACGATCGACAACCAGCAGTAGATCGCTTCCTGCCCGCGCGCGCGCCAGATGCCCCAAAGCGCGCCCAACATACCGATCGTCGGCACCGCCAGGTTGGCGACGATCGTATCCGCGTTCTGGACGTAGATCGGCTTCGCCTCGCGCACATTCGACAGCCAGAGCCTATAGAGCTCGGGCGAGACATTCTCCGGCCGGCCGTGACACCCGGGCCAGGTGAACCAGAAAAAGCCGGCGACGATCGCGCCGGCGATAACGGCCAGCACCAGCCGCACCTCGCGCCGCGCCGGATTGAGCTGGACGAGGACCGTCAGCGCCGCGCTGGCGACCAGGATCGTCGAGAGCCAGACCGGCGTCAGCGCGTCGCACAAGGGCGCGCGATTGGCATAGGATGCGAACAGGCCGAAACCGGTCGCCGACGCGGTGCCCAGCGCGATCGCATAACCCGTCAGCCGGGGCCGCGCTTCCCGATGCACGATCCAGCGCAGCGCGATCGAAGCGCCGGCGACCGCGATATAAGGCAGCAGCTCCAGCCCGATCACCAGCGACAGCGCGCTCGCCACACCGACCAATATGCCGCCCCGAATACGTTCTGGATCGGCCAGGCCGGCGATCGTCACCATCAGGAAAGCGAGTTGCCAGCCGTGATGATCGATGCGCAGCGGGCGGAACTGGTCGAGCGCGATCTGGCAGCAGAGCACCATCGCCGCCGCGAGGATGTAGGCGCGCGGGTGGATCAGCCGCCGCGCGGTGAAGCCGGCGGCGAGCATCGTCACGAGCAACGGGATCAGCGGCGCAAAGGCAACAGCGATCTGCTCCGCGATCTTGCCGCCGAAGATCGGGCGGAAGAAGAGGATCAGGCCCGCGAGCGGCAGATCGACCAGCCGGGACCAGTGGATATCGAAGCCTTGGGGCGGGTTCAGACGATATTGGCGCAGATCGTACCAACCCTGCCCGCCCAGCCAGGCACGGACCTGCGCGATCCGCATATTGTCGTCGGTATCGCCGAGCGAGAACCAGTGGATCGCGCCCCAGCGCTGCCAGAGCAGCCAGATGCAAGCGCCGATCCAGAGCAGAACCACCAGAAGCCGCCAGCGATCGAGCAGCGATTGATCCTGAGCGGACATTACTCTTTCCCCGGCCTCCACCGCGCATTAGGGCTTTGCCGGTAAAGAACAAGCCGCGCACTTTCGCGCGCCACGGACATTCTCGATGAGCGACCACGTCTATTCGGGCGGATTTTACGACTATATCGACGCCGGCTCGCGAGCCTCGGCACGGACGGTGGCGAAGCTGCTGCTCGGCGAAATGCCGATCGCCAGCCTGATGGACGTCGGCGCGGGACACGGCGCATGGGCGGCGGAGTGGATGGCAGCGGGCGTGCCGGATGTGGTCGCTGTCGATGGCGACTATGTCGCGCGCGACCGGCTGGCGATACCCGCCGACCGTTTCCGTTCGCACGATTTGCTGCAGCCGCTGGACCTGGGCCGCAAGTTCGACCTGGTCCAATCGCTGGAGGTGGCGGAGCATCTGCCGGACATCTCCGCCGACGGCTTTGTCGAAACCCTGACCTGCCACGGCGATGTCGTGTTGTTCTCGGCCGCGGTGCCGCACCAGGGCGGCGAGCATCATGTGAACGAGCAGCCTTTGAGCTATTGGCGCGCCAAGTTCGCCGCGCGCGGCTATCAGCCCTATGACTGGCTGCGGCCGCTGATCGCCGGCGACCGGGCGGTGATGCCCTGGTACCGTTTCAACTCGCTGATCTACGCCAACGAAGCGGGGGCGGCGCGGCTATCGCCCGCGATCCGTGCGGCGATCGTCCCGGCGGGGAAGCCGGTCGACGTGTCCGGCGACCTGCGCTGGCGCTCGCGGCGGGCGATGGTGCGACTGATCCCGCCTGCACTGGTCAAGCCGATCGCGATCGCGAAGGCGAGCGTCGAGGCGCGGCTACGCTAGGCCATATCCAATGCTGATGCTGAGCCGCATGGATCCCGAGGCGCGCGCCGCCTTCTGGCAGCTGATCCGCTACGCCGTGGTCGGCGCGCTGATCACGGCCGGCGGCCAGGCGATCTATTATTTCGGCGTCGAATGGGCGGGTCTGGACCCCAATGTCTCGATCGCCATTGCCTTCGTGATCGGCGTCATCGTCGGCTATTTCGCGCACGGCTGGATCAGTTTCGCCGGCCACGGCGCGCGCGACGACCATGCGCGAATGGGCACGCGTTTCATCATGGTCAATCTGTTCGGCTTCGCGCTGAACAGCTTTTTCGTCTGGCTACTCGTGAAGGCCCTGGGCGGCCCGACCTGGTGGCCGATCGTCCCCAACGTGCTCGTCACGCCCTTCGCGACGTTCCTGATGCACCGCCGCTGGACCTATGGCAGCTGAGGCGTCGACGCCGAGCCGGGCGCCGCGATCGGCGCGCATCCCGCGAATATCCGACACGATATAGAGCGGCCTCTGCTTGGCCTGGCTGTAGAGCCGGCCGAGATATTCGCCCATGACGCCAAGCACGAACATCTGCACCGCACCGAGCGCGACCACGACCAGCATCAGCGAGGTCCAGCCCTCGACCGCGCGGCCGGTCAGCCAGCCTGCGAGGATGTAGACGATCAGCAGCAGCGAGCCGATCGAGAGGAGGATGCCGGCATGGCTGGCGAGCTTCAGCGGTGTCGAGGAGAAACTGGTCAAGGCATCGAGCGCGAACCGCACCATCTTGCGGAATGGATAATTGGTGGTGCCGGCAAAGCGCTCGTCACGGTCGTATGGCAGCGGCACCTGGCGGAAGCCCAGCCAAGCGACCATGCCGCGAATGAAGCGCGCCTGTTCCGGCATCGCCAGGAACACATCCAGCGCGCGGCGGGTGATGAGGCGGAAATCGCCGGTATCGACAGGAATTTCGGTATCGGTCGCCTTGGAAAGAAGCCGGTAGAACAGCTTGGCGGTTCCGCGCTTGAACGCGGTCTCGCCCTCGCGGCTGCGGCGCAGGCCATAGACCACGTCTGCGCCGGCCAGATCCATCTCGCGCATCATCGCCGGCAGAAGCTCCGGCGGGTCCTGCAGATCGGCGTCGATGATCAGGATGCGGTCGCCCATCGCGAGATCGAGGCCGGCGGTCAGCGCCAATTGGTGCCCGTGATTGCGCGACAGGTTGACGGCGACGAGGTGCGGATCGCTCGCGGCCAGCGCCTGCATCACCCCCCAGGTCGAATCGCGTGATCCGTCGTTGACGAACAGGATCTCGTGGGACGCACCGACGCTCTCCATAGCAGCGGCGGAGAGGCGGCGATGCAGCTCGGCCAGGCACGCCTCTTCATTGTAGCATGGCACCACGATCGACAGGGCGGGACGGGTCGTCATCGTTTCACACGATAGAGCGTCGAATGCCCATTCGACCAGATGGGCTGAAGATCGGCGGCGGCGACCCAGCCATTCAGTACCCAGACGTGGTCGAAGGCGGCGCGATTGAAGGTCGCGATCGCTTCATTGAGGTCCGATCCCTCGCCCCGGCATTCCTTGGGATAGACGAGCTGCGACGGATCGCGCGCGAACGCGCCGACCCCGGGCTTGACGACTGTCAGCGCCTGCGCGCTATCGACCGTCCATTGATCGTTCGTGAAGGCGTCGCGCCGTACGATCGCCAACGCGGGCAAGTGATCGAGCCGCTCGGTCGACCATTCATTGCCGCAGGGCCTGACCACCAGCGACAGCACCGAGCTGCCGCGCGGCAGATGATCGAGCGCGGCCAGCTCGCGCTGAAACAGCCGATCATAGAGCGCATAGCTGGCGGTGGTGCCAACGAGGCGGATGGCGAGAAAGACCAGCCCGCCCGCCGCTAACCACTGCGCTGCCCTGCCCTCGACCGGGCGGATCGCGAGCAGCGCCATCGCGAAGGTGAAGGGCAGCAGCCGCATATCCGAATAGGCGGACCCGAACGTCACGCGCGGCATCAGCAGGAAAGCGATCAGGCAGAACAGAGCTGGGATGCCCAGCAGCGGGTTCATGCGCAGATGCCTGCCGAACATGCCGAGCCCGGCGATGATGATGATCGGCCAGGTCGAGACCAGGTCGTAGAGGTGCCACCGATCGCGCAGCAATGATTGCAGCCAAAGCAGTTTCGCCTGGCCGTTGAAGAAATCGAAGGTCTGGACGTCGGGCGACATGCTCCGGAGCAGCACGATCGGCAGCACCGGCAGCGCGAGCGGCAGACAGGTGACCCCCGCGAACAGGATGGCCCGCGGCCACGCCTCGCCTTCGTTTCTTCGCCTCGCCAGTTCCGATCCGAACGCAGCGAGACCGAACAGGCCCCAGCCGACCATGTGCGTCAGCCACAGCAGGCAGGCGAGCGGCACGAAAAGCGCGGCGCGCATGGCGAAGCGGCTCCGCCGGGCGAGCCGGAGCCACAAAGCCAGCATCAACAGCGCGAAAGCGATCGACAGCGAGAAATTGATGAAGCCGAACTGGAAGGGGAAGGCGTAAGCCAGCGGCAGCGCGAACAGGGCGGTCGGCGGCACCCGGCCATGCACTTCGCGGGCGAGCCAGAGCATGCCGGCGGCGGTGAGCGGCGGGATCGCCAGGACGATCAGCTTGGTGCCGAGTTCGATGCCAAACAGCCGCCCGATCGGCTCGATCAGCAGATCGACGCCCAGATTGCCGAGCAGCCGCCAGTGAAAGCTGAACGCTTCGGCCAGCGCCGGCGTGCGGTCGATATGGATCTGGACATGATAGCGGCCCATATGGCCAAGCACGTCGATCAGCGGCGGCAGCTGCGGCCAGACAAGCGGGATCGCTATCGCCAGCACAAGCGCGATGACGGCCCAGCGCCGATCCAGCCAAGTCGCCCCACCCATATTCAGAGCCTTAGCGACCCCGCGGCGCAGGCGGCAAGACCCGCCATAGCAGCGCCTGGCTGTCGATCAGCGGCAGCGGCCTCAGCCAGTCGGGCGTGTCGCCCGCGCGCAGATGGGCGAGCAGGCTGTTGGGCTTGACCATGTTCGCCGGAACCTCGCCGAAACTGTCCGGGCAGAATGTGACATAATCGACCTCCCAGAGGCTTGCCTGGTAGCGGGCGGCATTCACGTCGGCGAGGAAGAAGTCATACATCGCACGATTGCCGCGATTGTTGCGATGATAGGGTCCGTCGAGCACGCGCAGGCCGGTGCGGCCGACAAGATAGGCGCCCATGTCGATCGGCGCCGCGACATTGCCGAGCTCCAGCTTGTCGAACTGCTGAAGCGTGGTGGCTGAGGTGCAGCTGGCGCCCCCGCCAGTGCCGGCTTGCGGGATTGCCGGCGCGGCCGTGGCGCTGCCGGCAAGATTGCCGATGCCCTGCCAGACGAGGCCCGCCGAAGCGAGCCAGGCCAGCGCCATCGCGGCGGTTCCTTTCAGGCGCGCCCTGGCGATCAGATGCGCGAGCACCGGGGCGGCGAGCGCGGCGGCGGCGTAGGCCGTGCGGATCTGGATGAAGGCCAGCGCCACAGACACGCCGATCAGCAGCAGAGGGGCCAGCCACATGTCCCGCCGCTCGTGTTCCTGCTTCCAGAACCAGCCAGCTGCCGCCAACGCGACGAGCGGCAAGCCGATATAGGCGATCACCGTACCCGGCTTCTGAGCCAGAATGCCGCCCGCCTCACCGACATTGCCGAGCCAGATCTTCGCCAGCAAAGGATCGACCGGACCGTAAGGGCTGGCGAAGCAGCGCGGCGCAACCGCCCAGCCCGCCACGAGCGCCAGGGCGCCGAGGGTCAGCCCGGCCCCGATCCGCCAGCGCCGGTCCGGAAGGCGCGGAGTCAGCCCGCCCAACACCAGCCAGGCGCCGCTCGCGATCATCATCAACGCGAAAAGGCCGGGCGTGAAACTGTCGCACCACTCCGTGGTCCAGACTCTCGGCCGTAGCAGCAGGAAGCCGGTGAGGGTCACAGCCAAGAATGCCGCGCCGAAATCGGCGGCGCCGCGCCGCAACTCGACCCAATGCAAAAACTGAAACAGCATCGCCGCCGCGACCAAGGGCGCCGTTTCCAGACCGACCATCAGACTGGTCGCGGCCCAGAGGCCTGCGACAAAGGCGCGCCGGTCGAGCAGCGCCAGCAGCATCGCCTCGACCAGGACGATCTGCAGGCCGTGATGGTCGATGCGGCCCGGCACGAACATGCTGATCGCGGGATAGGCGACCGCGGCCAACACCACTGCCGTGACACCCGCCGCCTTGTCGTCACTGAGCCTTGAGGCGATCCGCCCCGCGAGCAGCAGATGCAGCAGGAACAGCAGCTCGGGCCAGAACACCACCGCCGCCAGTTCGGCGCGGGTCGCGCCCATGAACGGCGTCAGCAAGGTCGCGACGGCCGCCGGCACCAGGTCCGGCAGGCGCGACCAGTGCATCGCGATGCCGCCCAGGCCGCCCATCCGATATTGCGTGAGGTCGTCGAACGGCTGGCCGTTGAGCCAGTCCCTGATCTGGGCCAGCCGCATCATGTCGTCGGTGTCCGGCAACACCATCCGCGACAGTTCGCCCCATGCCAGCACCGTCCAGCCAGCAGTCAGCAACACGGTCAGGATCAGCGCGAGGAGGAGGATCGGCGCGGGCCGTGCGGGCGTCATTTGAACACGGCTTAGCTGGAAAGCGGGCGCGAAGGAATCACCGTTCGTTTCGAGCGAAGTCGAGAAACGCTTGGCGTCGGAGCCCGGCTTCTCGACTTCGCTCGAAGCGAGCGGGTTTGGCTACCGATCCCGCCGCCCGAGCAGGCGGAGACGCAACGCGTTCAGTTTGATGAAGCCTTCCGCATCGCGCTGGTCATAGGCGCCCAAATCATCTTCGAACGTGACGATGTCGGCGGAATAGAGATTATGCTTCACGTCCGCCTTGCGGCCGACGATGTGCGCGGCGCCCTTGTAGAGCTTCAGCCGCACCGTTCCGGTCACGCTCTTCTGCGAGGTGTCGATCGCCGCCTGCAGCATCTCGCGCTCCGGCGAGAACCAGAAGCCGTTATAGATCAGCTCGGCATAGCGCGGCATCAGCTGATCCTTCATGTGCGCCGCGCCCCGGTCGAGCGTCAGCTGCTCGACGCCGCGGTGGGCGAGATGCAGGATGGTGCCGCCGGGCGTTTCGTACATGCCGCGCGATTTCATGCCGACGAAGCGGTTCTCGACCAGGTCGAGCCGGCCGATGCCGTGGATGCGGCCATAATCGTTGAGCTTCTCGAGCAACGCCGCCGGGCCGAGGCCCTCGCCGTTCACCGCGACCGCATCGCCGCGCTCGAAATCGATCGTGATATATTCGGGCGTGTCGGGCGCATCCTCGGGATTGTTCGTGCGCGAATAGACATAGTCCGGCACCTCCTCCCACGGATCCTCCAGCACCTTGCCTTCGGACGAGGTGTGGAGAAGGTTGGCGTCGGTCGAGAACGGCGCTTCGCCGCGCTTGTCGCGCGGGATCGGGATCTGATGGGCCTCGGCGAACTCGATCAGCTTGGTGCGGCTGGTCAGGTCCCATTCGCGCCACGGGGCGATCACCTTGATGTCCGGGTTGAGCGCGTAATAGCCGAGCTCGAAGCGAACCTGGTCGTTGCCCTTGCCGGTCGCACCGTGGGAAACGGTGTCCGCGCCGACTTTCTTCGCGATCTCGATCTGGCGCTTGGCGATCAGCGGCCGCGCGATCGAGGTGCCGAGCAGATACTGGCCTTCATAGGCCGCGTTCGCCCGCATCATCGGGAACACATAATCGCGCACGAATTCGTCGCGCAGATCCTCGATGAAGATGTGCTCCGGATTGACGCCCATCAACTCGGCCTTGCGACGCGCCGGCTCCAGCTCTTCGCCCTGACCAAGATCGGCGGTGAAGGTCACGACCTCGCAATCATAGGTCTGCTGCAGCCATTTGAGGATCACGCTGGTGTCGAGCCCGCCCGAAAAAGCGAGAACGACCCGGTTGACCTTGCTTGCCATTACGCTGAATCTCCGTTTCGGGCCGCGACCTATGCGCAATGACGAGGGGGTGCAATGGCCGAGAACAAGACCCAGCCGACCACTGCGGATGTTACGGCATTCCTGACCGGCATCGATTCCGCGCAGCGGCGCGACGACGCGTTTCGGCTCATCGAGCTCATGCGCGCCGTGACCGGCCGGGCGCCGGCGATGTGGGGGCCGAGCATCATCGGCTTCGGCCACTATCGCTATACATATGACAGCGGGCATTCCGGCGAGGCGCCGCGGGTCGGGTTCAGCCCGCGCAAGGCGGCGCTGACGTTATACCTGACGAGCGGCTACCCGATGCACGACGATCTGCTTGCACGGCTTGGCAAGCACAAAAAGGGCAAGGGCTGCCTCTATGTCACGAAATTGACCGATGTGGACCTGGGCGTGCTGGAACAGCTGATCGCCGCATCCTGGGCCGAGCGGAACGCGCGCTATCCGGAATAGGCGCGTTCGCCGGCCGCGATATAGTCGCGTGTGATCGGCAGCGCGCGACGCTCGCGGATATACTGGACCTGATAGTTGCACATTCCGCCCTGCTCGAATGAGACAAGGGCGCCGGCGAGGTAGAATTGCCACAGCCGGAAGAAGCGCGCATCGTAAAGCGTTTCAATTTCGGCGCGCTTGGCGACGGTGCGATCATACCAGTGCTGCAGCGTCAGCGCGTAATGAAGGCGCAGCGTCTCCACATCGGACGCGATCAGGCGCGCGGTCTCGCTGCCGCCCACGATCTCGCTCAACGCCGGGATGTAGCCGCCGGGAAAGATATACTTCGACGTGAAGGCATCAGTGGTGCCGGGGCCGCCCATCCGCCCGATCGTGTGCAGCAGCATCACGCCGTCATCGGCCAACAGGTTGCGGCATTTGCGGAAGAAAACGCGGTAATGCGGCGGGCCGACATGCTCGAACATGCCGACCGAGACGATGCGATCGAACCGGCCGGTCATGTCGCGGTAATCGATCAGCTCGAATTTGACCCGATCGGCGACGCCGGCTTCCTCGGCGCGGCGGCGTGCGACCTTCAATTGCTCCTCGCTCAAGGTGATGCCGACCACGTCCACATCGGCGACACGGTTCAGATAGAGCGCCATGCCGCCCCAGCCGCAGCCGATGTCCAGCACCCTTTGCCCCGGCTTCAGCGCCAGCTTGGCGGCGATATGCGCCTTCTTGTCGGCCTGGGCCTGTTCCAGGCTGTTCGCGGGATCGGTGAAATAGGCGCAGCTATATTGGCGGTCGGCATCGAGGAAGAGATCGTAGAGCCGGTCTGACAAGTCGTAATGGTGCGCGACGTTGCGTTTCGAACGCCGCGACCAGTTCAGCCGATCAACCTTGCCGCGAGCGCGCTGCACCGCACGGCGAAGCGGGTTGGGCGGTTTCAGGTCGCCGCCGCGCTCGAAGGGCTGGCCGGCGCGGATCAGCCGGATCAGGTCGAGAATGTCGCCATGCTCGACGATCAGCTTGCCGTCCATATAGGCCTCTCCCGCGCCAATGCGCGGCAGGCGGGCGATGTTGAATGGCGTCGCCTTGTCCGCGAACCGGACGGTGACGGATTTGATGCCGGCATCGGGCGCGCCGAAGGTGCGACGCGAGCCATCGGCGAAGATCACGGTGAGCTCACCGCGCCTCACGACTCGCTTCATCAGGGTGTCGAACAGGGCCATGCGGTCGTGAAACGGGTCAGGCCGAAGGCGTCAAGCTATATGCCTGCATACCAGTCATAATCGGCAATGTCCTCCCACAGCCCGCCTTTGCCGCCATACAGGCTGGCGAGGCTGTCCACGGCCTGCACGCGCATCACATATTTGGCCTGCTTGTAGCCCAGCTGCCGTTCGACCCGGAGACGGATCGGCGCGCCGTGGCCGATCTCCAGCATATGCCCGTTCATGCCCCAGGCGAGGATCGTCTGCGGGTGGAAGGCGTCGATCAGATCGACGGATTCGTAATAGGGCCGCGTGCCGAACCGGTCGGCGCAGTGAAAGACGATGTAGCGCGCGTCGCGGCGCAGTCCGGCCTGGTCCAGCAGCACCTTGAGGGGTACGCCGTGCCATTTGCCGATCGCGCTCCACCCCTCAACGCAATCGTGACGCGTGATCTGCGTCCGCATCGGCATCGACCGGATTTGCGCGATGCTGAGCGACAAGGGCCGGGCGACCAGCCCGTCCACCTGCAGCCGCCAATCGGCGAAGCGGTTGGCGGCAAGCGCTCCATATTCGGGCGTGCCGGGGTTGGAGGTCCCGTTGGTGCGGAAAACGGGACTCATCTGCTCCGGGCCGTATTCGCGGGCGAGCGCGGCGCGGTCGGTGATCGACCGTTGAAGCACGCGGTGCGCATCCTCCCCCGCGAACAGGATTTTGCGGAACGACGGATTGTCGCCGAGCTTGTCGCATCCGCCGAGCACCCCGCCGGCCGCGGCGATGCCGCCGATCAGCGTGCGGCGCGTGACGATCACGCCTTCGGCTCCGGCACGCGCAGCCAGCCGGTCACCATGCCGCGCACGCCGTTGATTGGGCCTGAGAGCAGCACCAGCACCAAGTGCACGACAATGAACAGCAGCAGCAGCGCGGCGGCGATGAAGTGGATCGAACGGGCCGATTGCCGGCCGCCGAACAGGTCCAGCAGCCAGGACCAGCTTGCGTCCATGCCCGGCGACATGGTCAGGCCGGTGAGGATCATCGCCGGGATCAGCACGAAGATCACGCCGATATAGCTGAGTTTCTGGAGGACGTTGAACGCGCCGGGATCATCCGGGTTGTGGAATTTCAGCTTCAAATGCTCGACCACATCGTGCCAGATCGCATGAGGCGCCACCTCGTTTCGGCTTAGCGTCAGATCCTTGCGGATGTGCCGATTGACCAAGCTGGCGATCAGGAAGGCGAGGAGGCCGAACGCGAAAATTAGCGCGAAGCCGAGGTGCCAGCGCCGGCCCAGCGCGAGATTGTATGTCGAGGGGATCGTCGCCCAGCCCGGGAAGGCGTTATTGCGGGGCGCGCCGTCCTTGCCGGTCCAGCGGCCGAGCACACCGTCGGTATTCCAGCGCCGATCACCCAGCTTCAGATAGCCGCCGCGCTGATCCGCGCTGATCTGCAGCCAGGCGCGATCATAATTGGCGCCATACTGGCCCCAATACAGGCGCGGATGGGCGTTGAAGATCATCGCCCCGCTCATCAGCAGCACGATGATCGTGACAGCATTCACCCAATGCCAGACGCGCGTGGCGAGCCGATGCCGGTAGATCAGCCGTGTCTCGCTCATCCGCATCCTCCGCGTCGCACCCAAGATACGCGGGAAAGCGCAGCGCGGTTACATTTATTTCGCGAGCGCGGTGATCATCCGCACCCAATGGTCGACGTCATCGTCCAGCGCCTTGACCGGCAGCCGCTCGTCGCGGCCGTGCGCGCGCTCGTCTTCCGGCGAGATGATCCAGCTGCCATCGACGCCGTAGACCGGGATGCCGACCGCGCGGAACTCCTTGCCGTCGGTCGCACCGGTCGACATTTGCGGGATCACTTGCGCCTTCGGGAACATGACGTGGACCGAGGCGGTGAAGGCACCGACAACATCGGGCCTGAGCGGTGAAACGGGCGTCGGCACGTTCGGATTACCTGAAACCGTCACCTCGACACCGTCGCCGACCACCGTCTTCAGTTCCGCCTCGATCACCTTGGGTTCGACGCCAGGCAGGATGCGGCAATTGACGCGGGCGATGGCAAGCTGCGGGAGCGCGTTGTCGGCATGGCCGCCCGACAGCATCGTGGCGACGCAGCGCGTGCGGGTGACGCCTACCTCCAGCTCATTGGCCTCGATCGCATCGGCCGCCTGGCCGTCATCGGGATTGGCGAGCCAGCGCTTCATCGCCTGGCCGAGCGGCCCTGTCTCCTGCTTGGCGCGCTCGGTGAAATAGGCGCGAGTCGTCTCGTTCAGCTGCGGCTCGAACCGGTAGGCCTCGAGCTTTTTCAGCGCGGTCGCCAACTCGTAAATCGCATTGTCCGGGCGCGGCCTGGAGCTGTGGCCCCCGCGATTGCGCACGGTGAGATCATAACTCTGATAGGTCTTTTCGGCCGTCTGGATCGCAAAGCCCAGCGCGCGGCCATCCTTGGTGAAGCCGCCGCCGCCGCCGTCCGAGTTCAGGCCGAAATCAGCATCGGTCCAGCCCTGCTTGCGCCACTCGCTCGCGCCCAGCTTGGCGCCGTTCATCTGCGTTTCCTCGTCGCCGGTAAAGAAGACGATCAGGTCGCGCTTCGGCTTGAAGCCTTCCGCCTTCAGCTTCAGCAGCGCGGCGGTGACGACGGCGTTGCCCGATTTGATGTCGGTGGCGCCACGGCCGTAATAATAGCCGTCTTTCTCGACCATCTTGAACGGGTCCATCGTCCAGTCGGACGGCTTCGCCTCGACCACGTCCATGTGCGACATCAACAGGATCGGCTTGGCCTTTGCCTTGCCTTCGGCCGGCCAACGCACGATCAAGGCCGCTGTGTCGTCGCCCTTCCCGCCGACATAGGGAACGATGCGGACGTCGGTGATGTCGGCCGCCTTATACTGATCGGCCAGATACTGCGCATAGGCTGGCACCTGACCCCGCCCCGCGACGGTCGGGTAGGCGATGGCCTTGTCGAGCAGCTCACGCGCCTTGGCGTGCCACTGATTGTTCGCAGGCGTGGCGAGCGCCGACGTCGCCAGCAACAGAGCGGTCAATCCCAACAGGCGCATCGAGTCCCTCCCTTTTTTCCGTATCGTTTAGTGCACGCCATGCCCTTCGGCGAGATAGTCGTCGGATCGCATTTCCATCAGCCGGCTGACGGTGCGCTCGAACTCGAAGCGGCCATCGCCTTGTTCGTAAAGCTCGCCAGGCTCGGCATCCGCGGCGGCGAGCAGCTTGACGTTATGCTCATAAAGCGCGTCGATCAGCGTCACGAAGCGCGCCGCCTCGTTGCGGTTCTCCGGCCCCAGCTTCGGAATGCCGACCAGGATCACGGTATGAAAACGCCGCGCGATGGCGAGATAATCGGAAGCGCCGCGCGCCTCTCCGCAGAGGCGCTTGAAGGAAAAGACGGCGACGCCCTTCAAGCTCTTCGGCACATACAGCGAGCGGCCCCCTGGCACGGGAATATCCTCGGTCGGCACATGCGCGCGGTCTTCCGGCGGATAGTCCGTCAGACGGAAAAAGGCCTCGGAAAGCGCTTTGGTGGCCTCCGGACCGTTGGGGACATGCCAGGTCTTGAGTCCTGACATGCGCTGCATCCGGTAGTCGGTCTCACCGTTCAGCGCGACCACGTCCAGCCTTTGCTCGATCAGATCGATGAAGGGCAGGAAATGCTCACGATTGAGGCCGTCCTTGTAGAGATCGCGAGGCGGCCGGTTTGAGGTCGCGACGACGACGGTGCCGGCGTTGATCAGCGCGGTGAACAGCCGCGAGAGGATCATCGCGTCGGGCGAGTTGTTCACGACCATCTCGTCGAACGCGATCAGCCGCGCCTCGCCTTTCAGCGCTTCGGCGACGGCGGGAATGGGATCGCCGCTCTCCTTGGCGCGCTCGACGCGCAGCCGATCGTGCACTTCCAGCATGAATTCGTGAAAATGGACCCGGCGCTTGCGCTGGATACGAACAGACCTGAAGAACAGGTCCATCAGCATCGACTTCCCGCGCCCGACGCCGCCCCACATATAGACGCCGCGCGGCGGCGGCGGGGCCTTCGTCGCCAGCCGCCAGAGGATGCTGCCCTTGCGCGGCGCCGCCTCCAGCTCGGCCGCGAGCCGGTCCAGCAGCGCCGCCGCATCGGCCTGTGCCGCGTCCGGCCGCAATTCACCGTCGCGGACAAGGTGTTCGTAGGCGCGGAGCACTTCGCTCATCGGGCGGTCGGCTTGCGGATCGTGCCGGCATAGCTGGCGATGATCTCTTCGTCCTGCTCGACCAGCCCGCGAATGAAGATCAGCCGCCGCGTCTCGCGCAGAATTTCGCTGACGAAATCGAGCGGCCGGTCGACTGCGCCCGCGCCCATGAACTGGGTGGAGAGATCGACGGTCACCGCGGTGCCCGCATCGATCAGTCCATGCCCGCGCGCGGCCGCGAACAGCGCCACATCGATAAAGCCCAGCAACGCACCGCCATGCACACGCTCGCTCAGGTTGGAATGCCGCCGTTCGGGAAACGCCCGCATCCGCACGCGGCCGTCATCTTCCACGCGCATGACCATCTTGCCGAGCACGCCGGTGAAGCGAGTCGCGTCACGAAACCCCCACCGCATCCAGCCGGGATGGTCCGGATCGGGCTCGTGGAGAAAGCCGGGGGTGGAGTCTTCGATCATTCGCGCGCTACCTGTACCCCGGCGAAGGCCGGGGTCCATCCCCTCAGACTAAAGTTTCGTAGAGGTCGTCCCAACTCGGATTCATGGCCTCAATCCTGGCGATTTTCCAGGCGCGCTTCCATTCTTTCATGTGCAGTTCGCGCTGACGTGCATCCTGGATGTCGTCGTGTGCCTCGAACCACACCAAGCGCTTAAGTCCATAGGTTTTCGTGAAGCCTTCGATGACGCCGTTGCGATGCTGCCAGACACGTTGAACGAGATCGCTGGTACAGCCGATGTAGATCGTTCCCTTCCGCCGGTTCGCCATGATGTAGACAAAACCGGGCTTGGTCATCGGCTGTTCTGACGGACTCGACTGCCATGTGGACCCCGGCCTTCGCCGGGGAACTGCTAGATGACCCGCTCGACTTCCATCTTCTTGATCTCGGCGATCGCCTTCGCGGGACTGAGGCCCTTGGGGCAGACGTTCGCGCAATTCATGATCGTGTGGCAGCGATAGAGACGAAACGGATCCTCGAGCTCGTCCAGACGCTCGCCGGTGTCCTCGTCACGGCTGTCGGCGAGCCAGCGATAGGCCTGGAGCAGGATCGCCGGACCCAAGAATTTATCCGAGTTCCACCAATAGCTG
>JAESFN010000115.1_pt1 | contig 145001 bp, 144 predicted proteins | sample 9269411 | NCBI WGS metagenome assembly JAESFN01 (sample SAMN14505399, study PRJNA617100) | algae metagenome | isolation source: Iphinoe sp. HA4291-MV1 and co-occurring heterotrophs from trail next to... | place: USA: Maunawili Falls, Hawaii | collected 2009-07-25
GCCGGCCTCGCCAGCTGTTGAGAGCGCACCGCCGGCCATAGCCTTGCGTCCGCCGCTAAACTAACATTCGAGGTGGACCACTCGATGCAGGCCGCTCAGGGGACCGACTTCCGCTTATGGGATCTTGCTACCAACGCAATTACAGCGGCCATGTGCCAGAGGGCAAGTTCGGGTTCTCCGCCCCAGTTTTCATATTTTACTCGATGCCGGGGAGGCGCGATATCTGTCGAGACTTGGCGAGTGCAGCAAAATGGTTGCTATGCTAATTTGCTGGAACTGTGCAGCCGGGGCGAAGCGCTCGGCCTTGCAGGAGGAAGACCGTGGGTCGTACAGCCACCGCCATCGGGAACACCGTGCGACCGTCGCCGCTGTCGACCGTCGAGTCCCTCAGATCCGAGAACGAGCGGCTGTTAGCGGCCGAAGTCGAAGACCTGAAGCTTATCCATGCCCTTAGTCTTCGGCTCGCAGTGGCGGATTCCGACAAGTTGTCCGATGTGCTTCTTGACGTTTTGAGAACGGCCGCCGGGCTGGTCGGTGCCCGTCTCGGGTCTGTACAGCTCCTAACCCCCGACGGAAAGCTCGGGATGATTGGTCAGATCGGCTTTGGCGACGGCATTATCGACCAGTTTCCAATCGTCAGCCTCGAAGACTGCACAACTTGTGCGGTTGCCCTGAAACACAGAACGCGAGTGACTGTGCGCGATTTGCGTACGGACTCAGATTTTACCGACATAGCCGTTGCGCTGCGTTCCTATGGGGCGGTGGGTGCGGCTTCGACCCCGGTTCTCGACAGAGGGGGTAACGTGCTGGCCATGTTCTCGGTTTACTGGCTTGAGGAGCATGAGCCAAGCGAACGAGAACTGCGAGTCCTCGACCTGTGCGCAGAATTGGCCGGTCGCCACGTCGAGCGCAGTGCAGCGGCCAAGGCGCTGCGCGATCGCGAACAACGGCAGACCTTACTGATGCGCGAGCTTGCGCATCGTGGGAGGAACCTTCTTTCCGTCATCCAAGCTATCGCCGCGCGCTCGCTCCGCGGTGAGCAGACACTTGACGAGGCCCGTGAAGTTTTTATCGGACGCCTCGGAGCTCTGGCCAATACGTATAATACCTTGACGGATGAGGCGCCTGAAAGCGTGCGGTTGCATGACATCATATCGGCCGGCTTGAAATCCCACATCGAGCGCGCGGCCATCCGCGGACCCGCCATTGTAGTTCCGGCCAAGAAGGCTCAAACACTGGCGCTGGTGCTTCACGAATTAGCGACGAACGCGGCCAAATATGGCGCTCTGTCCGCCCCGTCTGGCCGCATCGAGGTCACATGGGAGCTTGTGCAGAAGCACAGTGGCAGCGAGCAGTTTGTGTTCAAATAGTCGGAAAGCGGCGGGCCACAAGTAGATGCGCCCGCGCGACAGGGGTTCGGTTCTGTCATCTTAACGTCTGTTGTTGGCAGCGAACTAGGTTGTGAACCAAACACAGACTATGCGCAAAGTGGATTTCGATATCAGCTGGACTGCCCTTTGAGTGCTCTTACCGAAACCGGCCAGTGAGACGGCACTTATGCTCTCCTGAGCCTGATTTATCGATCTCCTAGCTTCGGGTTGGTCATCGTACTGACCGCGAGCATGATGGTGATCGAGATTGCTGCGGGACGATCTACGGCTCGATGGCGCTGGTAGCCGACGGCTGGCACATGTCGACCCATCCGATTGGGCTCGACGACGTCGATCGCGCACGGCACGACTTGCCGCACATGGCGCGCAGCCTTGTTGAGGCGGCAGGACACCAAATCTCTGCGGCATTCCTGAGCGCACCCGCGCACACGTACGTGCCATGTGCTCTAGACCCAGGAAACACTTAGCTTCCGGATGCAAGCGTCAGATTGTTCCACGCCTGCTCGCCGGCAGCTAGCTTCATGTTGTGGCAGCACCCTCGGCGAGCGCTGTGAACCCGCTCACGTGCGTGAAGACACCCGGGAGAATCACAACGCTATTTCAATAACATAGGGGTTCGTAGTTATATTCAGTCCGGGTCGCCAGCTTCCCGCGGCCTGTCCGAGCAGGCGGCTGGGTGTTCCGGCTTGTGGCGATCGACAGCACTTGAACCGGCTACACGGCCGGGCATTTTTCCACGATGAACCTGTTGATCGCCTTGACCATGCGGCTCTGAAATAGGCCGATGCCTTTCTCCAGACCGATCGCTGTCCAAACCAGTGCCTTGATCGAGGTCGGCCCGGACACCTTTTTCACGTTAAGCCAGACGGTCTTGGCCTCGCCGTCCTTGAAGGCAATCTTGGGTGCCAGCGTGACGCGGACAGACTCGGCCGTGCCATCCTTCGCGACCTGACACTCTACCGCGTGCTCCGGAGCCTCGAAGGCATATTCCGGCCGAGTAATGGCTGCGACGATGGTCTCGCGAGGCACGGCGAGCGCCAATGTGCAGCGCGCGTCGCCAAAGCTCCAGATCAGGCGACTCGAACTCGCGCCCGATTTGATGCTGTCGCGGCCCCAGGTCTTGGCCAGCGCGCATTTGAGGTCGTCACCGCGCGCCGGCTTCTTCACGACGAGTGTGCACAACCGCTTCTCGCACGCCTGAAGCTGCTCCTTTTCGCCGGGCGCTTCCTTCAACGCGAGCTCGGCCGCCTCCGCGGCCAGGCCGGGCATTAAGAGAAACATCATCCAGAAGATGGGCTGAATGGCGAAAGCGCGCCTGCGTCGGGACGGGGTCATGGACGACCCTCTAGCGGCAAATTATGGCAGGGCAGAGCACATTTGGCGCCGCCTCTTGCGCGTCGGGCCGGCTATTGGTGCTCCGGCTGCAGGACGAACCGCAGAGGGCAGCTCGCCCAGATCGGGCCGGCGTAGTCGATACCAATGCGAGGCGTCGATACGATCCGGCGACCATCGATCCGCTCGCCCGTATCGGAAAACCAGAGGCCCGACGATCGGGTGGCCGGACGACCATTGAGCGTGCCGGTGATGTCGAGCGCCCGGGTCAGGCGGCCTGGGCCGCTCAGCGTCTCGACACCGCGGATCAGGACGCCCGCCGGAAACCCCTCTTCCCGAGTGATCACATTGAGCATCCAGTACATGCCGTAGATGAAGTAGACGTAGAAAACGCCCGCCGGGCCGAACATCACCTCGGTGCGCTTCGTCCGCCCGCGGGCGGCGTGACAGGCAAGATCCTCCGGCCCGATGTAGGCTTCGGCCTCAGTGACACGGTACGCCACCGTCGTGCGGCCGCGTCTGCGGACCAGCCACTTGCCAAGCAGGTCGGGAGCCACCTCCTCGGCAGGCCGCTCGAAGAAGGTGCGCTCGAGGACTGCGCCGGGCGCGCTGCTCGGGTCTGCAACCATTGGGGCACCTTTGGTCACGCAACGTGGACAGTCCGGTTCAGGAAAGATCGGCGTCGAGCTGTTCTATCAACCGCTCGACCACGGTCTCAAGCTGCGCATCGACGCGCTGCCAGGGAGCTGCCGCGGCGATCGCGAAAGCATCGTGCCACTCAACAAAAAAGGGCGACGGCCGATCTGGCCGCCGCCGTTCAGGGTCCAAAGAGATGGCGTTCTAGATCGCGGACTTCAGCTCTTTGGAGGCGCGGAACGCCACCTTCTTGCTGGCCTTGATCTTGATCTGCTCGCCCGTCGCAGGGTTGCGGCCCATGCGCGCCGGGCGCTTACGAACCTGCAGCACGCCGAGGCCGTTCACGCGGACGCGGGCGCCCTTCTTCAGGTGCTTGGTGATCATCTCGACCATGTCGCCGAGGACAGTGATGGCCTGCTTCTTGGGAAGCTGGTGGGCTTCGGCCAAGTCCTTGGCAAGCTGATTGAGAGAAATGGTGACGGTCTTTGCTTTCGCGACTGGAGTTTTCATGAGCATCGGGGTCTCCTCTATGGGTGTGGAAGGCGAGTTCGGCAGACTCTGCAGCGACGCCCGGCATGATCTTCCTGACGGGTCGGATTGCTGACTAGATATTTCAGAATGAAATCAGCAGCTAAAGGAATTCGCTTCGCAATTGAATAGAAAACAGAGGGCGTTCTTCAAGATCGGGCCCCCCGTGATTCTTTAGCCACAGCCACCGCAACCCAGGATTCTCGCGCCAAACCAAGCGTTCCGAGATCCCGAAACAAGGGCGCCAAGGCCCGTATCTAGGACTGTGGCTTGAACAGCGCATAGGACAGCCCGCGCAGGATATACGCCTGGTACTCTTGTATGACCATGGTGTCGATGGCCGTCGGCTTCATCTGGCTGGCGGTCGGCCGCCAGGGGTACTTCGTATAGCGCCCGTCCGGCAGCCGATAGAGAAACGACAGCCGGGAGAGCGGCTCGATCAGCGATCCGATCTCGGCATGCCGGGCGGCCAGAGCCATGCCCATGCCGATGTCGTAGGAGCGCGCCGGCCGATCGATGTCGGTCCGGTTGGTGGGCCAACCGCGGACGTAGGTCCGCCGGCGGTCGAAGAACAACTCCAGGTGGCGCCGGGCGGCCTTCACATCGAGCTGGCCGGCGAGCCGGCCGCCGTGTTGCACGTAAACACCGAGACCATCGATGATATAGCCGGCGTGGGCCATGTCGTTCGGGTTGTGATCCTCCTGGACGGAGTAGGCCCAATACCAGTTCCCGGACGGATCGACCTTCTTGTAGCGGATCAGCGCCGCGACGGTGCGGTCAGCGAACGCACGCAGGCGGTCGCGCATCGCGGCGTCGGACACCAGCGTGCTGAAGCGCTGCATCTGTCCGGCGAGATAGGCCGCCGGATTGAAGCAGTCGTAGCGACGATCCTGTGGCTCGAGCGAATACGGAAAGAGGCCGGACGGCGAGAGGACCGCGTCTGAGAGGTAGGGCAGGAACGCCGCGCCGACAGTCGCCAGAATCCGCTCCTTCGGTGCCATCGGATCCTGCGCAAGCCAATCCAAAAGCGCGTCGACGGCGATCGCGGTCGAGATGGTGTACTCGGCATCGGGCGGATTGGGGCTGCCATCGCCGAACGCATCCCATCCCACGGGCACGCCCCAGCCGACCACGCGGTTGCGGTTCTCATCGGCGTGATCGAGCAGCCAGTTTCCGGCTACGCGGGCGAGTGAGGGGATCTGGGGCAATGCGCGGGCGGCCGTCCGATTGAGCTCGGCCTGCAGGATCATCGCGTAGCCCTTGGGAATGTCGGCGACTGGATAGGTGCCGTAGTCGATGGCGCCGCGGCCTGGATGTGCAGGATCGAAATGGGCTATCAGCGCCACGTAGAGCTCCGGCGTCACGCGCCGTGACGCGGCGATCTCGCGCTCGGCCGAGCGTACGAGATGCAGCCCGGCGCCCGCGCCGGCGGCGGCCAACATCGCGGCGCCGAGCACCAGAATCCCCATCGTCCTGATGCCGCTCATCTCGACATTTCCGGCAGGAGGGCTCGCTCGACGCTCGGGGGGCGTTCCGCGCCTCCACTTGCGGAGCGACGCTCGTTTCTTTGTCTCATCGTGACTCTGATCGGAAAGCTGCTTCACACTTTTCCGGAAACGCTCTCGCGCGAGGCGCGCGAGAGGACGTCATCGAGGACGCGAACCGTCTTGTCCATGTCGGCGTCCGACAACGTCGGGTGAACGAGGAACATCAGGCTAGTCTCACCAAGATCCTTGGCCGCGGCGAGCCGCTCGGCCGGCCGGAAGCCGGTGCCGTCGAAGGCTTTCTCCAAGTACATCTCGGGACAGGCGCCGGAATAGCAGGGCACGCCCGCCTCGTTGATCTCGGTCATGATGCGGTCGCGCGTCCAGTTGGCGCGCAGGCGCTCGGGGCGGACGAAGAGATAGCACTTGTACCAGGCGTGCCGGCTGTGGTCGGGAACCTGCGGCGCCCGCAGGGCGGCGTGGCGGCGCGCTGCCGCGCAAATGCGCTCGGCGTTGCGGGTGCGTGTCTCGTGCCATTGCGGCAACCGACGCAACTGATGGCGACCGATGGCGCCCTGCATCTCGATCATCCGCCCGTTGGTGCCGAAGGATTCATACAGCCAGCGAAAGCCATGACCCGGCGGGTGCACGCGATTGTACACGGCATCCCAGGAGCGGCCGTGATCCTTGTAGGACCAGGCCTTGTCCCACAGCTTCGCGTCGTTGGTCGTGATCATCCCGCCCTCGCCGCCGGTGGTGATGATCTTGTCCTGGCAGAACGACCAGGTTGCGATATGGCCGATGCCGCCGACGGACCGGCCCTTGTAGGTGGCGCCGTGCGCCTGCGCGCAATCCTCGATGACGAAGAGTCCATGCTCCTCGGCGAGCGCCATGATGGGATCCATGTCGCACGGCCAGCCGGCGAGGTGCACGCAGAGGATGGCGCGCGTCCTCGGCGACAGGTGCGGGCGGATCGTCTCGGCGGACAAATTCTGAGAGTCGGGATCGATATCGGCGAACACCGGCTTGGCGCCGGCCATGGCGACACACGAGGCCGAGGCCAGAAACGACCGCGGCGTCACGATGACCTCATCGCCCGGACCGATGCCCAGTGCCCGCAGCGCCAGCTCGATCGCGACGGTGCCGTTGGACAGCGCGATGGCGTGCCGGCACCCCGCCCAGGCGGCGAACTCCTTCTCGAACTCGCGGCACTCCGTGCCGGTCCAGTAGTTCACCTTGTTGGACAACAGCACGCGCGATGCGATGTCCGCCTCCTCCTGGGTGAAGCTCGGCCACGGGGCAAACGGCGTGTTCAGCATAGCGAGGTATCCGATGCTCTGGTGCTTGCGAGGCGCCGGGCGGGTATGCCGGCGACGGTGACATCGCTCTCGACGTCGGCGACGACGACGGCGCCCGCAGCGACCATCACACGCTCGCCGATCACAATTCCCTGACGCACGGAGCTGCCGATGCCGATCCAGCTTTCCCTGCCGACGCGCACGTTGCCGGCCAGAGCTGCGCGCGGGCAGACGTGGACGCCCTCGGCAAGCTCGCAGTCGTGATCGACGACGGCCCCCGAATTGATGATGCAGCCGCGACCGAGACGGGCGCCGATGTTCACGACCGCGCCGGCAACGACGACGGTGCCGGCGCCGATGGCCGCGTCAGCGCTGACGGTTGCGGACGGATGGGTCACGGCGACGATGTGTGCGCCCGCGGCCTCGAGCCGGCGCAGCCAGGCCATGCGCGCGCCCGCATCGCCAATCGCCACGATAACCCCCTCTCCGTCCTGCGCGGCTGCCGCCAGCGTTTCGCCTGACCCCGTGACACGCCACGGACCGCAGGATTGCAGCGCCGGCCAGCGATCGTCATAGAACACGATGTCCTGCCACAGGCCGGAGGCCCGCGCGCAGTCCCCCACCACCTTGCCGTGGCCACTCGCCCCCAAAATCAGCAGCCGGCCGGCGCTCATTCGCCGGGCGCCTTCGGGCCACTGCCAGTGAACCGCTCCATGGTCGCGCTTCCCTGCTGATTGATGCCCCTGCGGCGGACGACCTGCCCGACGGTCATCAGCAGTATCCGCATGTCCAGCAATAGGGACCGGTTGTCAACATACCAGACGTCGAGATTGAGGCGCTCCTCCCATGACAATGTATTGCGGCCGTTTACCTGGGCCCAGCCGGTCAATCCCGGCCGGACCTCGTGGCGGCGGGCCTGGTGTGGGCTGTAGAGCGGTACATACTCGGTCAGGAGCGGGCGGGGTCCGACGAGCGACATGTCACCCTTGAGCACGTTGAAGAGCTCGGGCAGCTCGTCCAGGCTGGTGGCCCTCAGCCAGGCGCCGAACGGCGGCAGGCGGTCGCGATCGGGAAGCAGATGGCCGTGCGCATCGCGCGCGTCGGTCATGGTGCGAAACTTGAGCATCGTGAAAGGCTCGGCCCGCCATCCGGGCCGTTGCTGGCGAAACAGCACGGGGGTGCCCAACCGCGTGCGCACCAGCACCGCAACCACGATCATCAGCGGCCACAGCACGATGAGCAGGGCAGCGCTCGCCAGGATGTCGAACAGACGCTTCATCATCCGGCCGCTGCCGTCCTTGCCCTGCAGAACCGCCCCTTGATCACCCGCCCGCGGCCGTGACCGGCTCGAGCCTAGCATTTTCGATGCGCAGCCACGACTTGCCGCGATGCTCGACCGCGATTCTCACTGCGACGATGTCGGGCTCGGCGAGAAAGCGCCGCGTGAAGACGCGGCGCGGGCGGGCGGCGGTGACCGGCAGCTCGCCCAACAGCTCCGTGCGCACCGCACGGCCAGTGCGATCGAGCGAGATGAGATGGATCTGGGCAAAGGCCTGCCCGGTGATGGCCAGGTCGAGGCGAAACTCGCGCTCGCCGGCGGACGACGATGCCGAGACGGACGCGTCGAGAACGTTGGGGGCGGAGACGAGCCGCGTCGTGCGCTCCCTCAGAAACGCCGGGACCGCGGGGTCCGTGCTCGAGATCTCGTCCTGGCGCAGGGGGCGCGACGACAGGCTCACGCGGGCGAGTGCCTTGCGGCCGCCGAGAAGGAGCTCGCGCTCTTGCATCCAGGACCAGGGCGCGAACACCGGGGGATCGGTGCGCGCACGCCCACGCATCCGCGCACTGGGCGCCAGCTCGTAGATCTGATAGCCGCCCGAGGCATGGACGAGGCGCGCGTCAGAGGGGCGGGCCATGATGTCCTCAAGGGCCGAGTTGTAGACCGGCGGCAGCCAGTAGTCCGGAACGTGCAGGTGGGTGATGCCGAGGTCGCGCAGCCGGCCGAGGGCCGCTCGGGGCTCGCGCTCGCCGTAGAAGGCCAGCAGCCGCGGATCGAGATAGCTCACCATCCGGCGGTTGGCGTAGTACATGTCGGCCGGCTTCATCGACAGAACCACGGCGCCTGGCGGCGTCTCGCGCGCAAGGTAGTCGACGGCGCCGTAGGCGGGCCAGGCAGCGAATGCTCTGCCCTCCGGAGCCGCGTTCGCGGTCCAACCTGATGTCGCGCGATAGCCTCCGACGACCAGCCACTGAAGCCACAAGACCATGAGCAGGCCGAGGACCACCGCCGGCGTCACGATTGCGCGGATGCCCCGCGCGCGGCCCGCGACGGGGTGCGGCCCGGCGATCGCCATGAGTGCCGGCGCGAGGCCCCATCCCGCGATCAGGCCCGCGCAGGGCAGCAGAACGAGGAGATAGCGCTCGTTGCGGATCATCAGATCGATGCCCAACGCGGAGGACACCGCGGCGCCGCCGACATAGCAAGCGACCATGCCGAGACTGACGAGCACGATGCGATCGGGAACGTCCCCAGTGTCGCCGCGCAGCACGCGCCGCCAGAGCCCGCTCGCATAGAGGCTCCGCAGATAGAGGACGGCGCCCCAGGTCATCAACCAGAACGACAGCGCGTAGGCTTCGACCGCGAACCAGCCCTTGAGCACGCCGTACTGCACGATGTCGGACCAGGACTCGTAGCCGCGCTGCATGCGGAAGTATTCGGGCCAGGCGAGCGAAGGCAGCGCAAACACCAGCGGGTTGTCGCTGACCGGCGAGCCATAGATCAGGACGTTGCGCCCATACGGCCAGACGCCAACGGCCGCGGCGGCCAGGAGCAGCCAACCGAGATGCGCCAGCAGGGATCGCGGGTCGCGCCAGCCTTCGGCGATCGCGGCGCCGAGAATCGCCAGCGGAATGAACAGAACGGCCTGCGAATGGGTCCACAGCGCGAGCCCGAGAACGAGGCCGCGAAGCAGCGCGCGCTGGCGCGACGTGCCCGCCAGGGGCGTCGTCGTCGCCAGCACCAGCGTCAGCCCGACGACGGGCAAGGGATCGATCAGGGCCGCGCCCGCACCGAGGAAAAGCAACGGCGCGGAGATGGCAACGATGGCCGCCAGCAGCCCCACCGCACGGCTCGTCAGGGAACCGAGCGCATAGGTCAGGCCGGCGGCGGTGAGCAGGCACCACGGCGCGATCAGCCGCATGAGGCCGGGTTCCGCCGCGTGCCCTTGAAGCACGTTGGTCAGGTAGATCAGCGCGACGTAGAGCGGCGGGTGGGTCCACGGCGCGTAGAAGCCCGATGCGGACGAGGCGGGATCGAGCACGGGGTAAAGCGCGAGGTCCGGCGTCTCGTAGAGCAGACGGCCGACCATGGCGTACTCGAGGGCGTCGTTCTGGGTCAGCGGCGCGAACAGGGCGTCGCGCACGAGCATGGCGATCCAGGCGATCAGAAGCGCCGCCAGCACGCGCTCGGCAAGCGTGTAGGCCTGTCGCGCCCGGGGCTGCCACGGTGCGGCACGGGCGGCCAAGGCGCGCGGCGCGAGGGCAAGGGACGCCAGGCCGGCGGCGGCGAGGGCGGCGTGCACGCTGTGGCCGGCGCGCGGCAGAAGCGCAAGTGCGGCGACCGTCACCAGCCCCAGGATCAACGGGGCCAGCGCGAGGCCGAAGGCCTCTGGCAGCGGTGACCGCTGCGCCGGGAGCGACCACGGCATGGCGCGCGCCAGGGCGAGGCCGGCGACGCTCGCGCCGAGCACGGCGATCGCCATGGCGAGGATATCGGCGAGCGCGGGGGCGATCATCGCTGCCGTCATCCGCGGGCCCGCCGGTCCAGGCGATTGGTGAGCAGGTTCCAGTGGGCGAGGCCGGCCGCCAGGCCGACCAGCACGCCGATCCCGATGATGCCGCTCAGCGCGGCGGCGAGCGCCGCGCCTTCGATGCCGAGCCGCGGCACCAGGATCACGTTGAGCGCAATGTTGGAGGCGACGACGGCCAGATACTGCAGGGTCTGCAAGCCCGGATTGCCGATCGCGACCATGAGCTGGTCGAAGGGGACGAGCGGGGCAATCAGCACGATGCCGCCGGCGAGAATGAGGAGGGCGACGAGGCCCTCGTGCAGGCCCTTGGCCGGCACCACCCCGTGGGCGAGGATCAGGAACAGCACCACCAGCACGGCGGCGAGCGCGCCGATGACGGGATAGGCGTAGCGCTTCGCCTGGGCCAGAAGGCGCTGCGCGGCCGGCCACTGGTCGTCGCGGGCGGCCGCCACCAGCATCGGATTGAAGTTCAGCCGCACCATCGCCAGCACGTGATAAAGGCCGTCGACGAACATCGCGGCGAAGCTGTAGATGCCGACCGCGCGGTCGCTGAGGAACAGGCCGGCGAGCATCACGTCGACGCGGGCATTGAGCTCGACGAACAACCCCCCGAGCAGGCTCTTGCCGCCGAATGCCAGATGGCGCGGCGTCCAGCGCGGATCGAACGCGAGGCGGGTCACCAGCCGAGTGGTGAGGATATAGACGGCCGCCGCTGCCGCGGCCACGCCTTCTGCGAGGATAAATCCGAACGCGGCGATCTCGAATGGCGCGGCCGACACCGTGACCGCGACCACCCACAGCATGGTGACGACGTAGCGCGCCGACTGCAGCAGCGCGAAGGCGCGCATGTGGCGCATGCCGTTCAGATAGGCGAGCAGCACGCGATTGACCGCGCACAGGAGCAGCCCCCACGAGGCATTGCGGATGCACGCGCCGGTCACGGGGCTGTCGTAGGCCCAGCCGATGGCGGGGGCCAGCGCGTAGGCCGCGACGGCCATCGCGGCACCGAGGGCGAGGGTGAAGACGATCGCGTTGATGAGCAGGCGATTGCGCTCGTCCTGGTTGCCGTCATAGAGCGCGGTGTGCCGCATCACCGAGTAGGGCAGGCCGAATGCGGCAATCTGCGACGTGATGACATAGAGGGCGAAGGTCTGGCTGAAGGCCCCGAGCGTCGCGGCGTCGCGGAAGCGGGCAATCGCGACGTTGATCAGAATGCCACACCCCGCCAGCACGACGAGACCGCCGATGGTCCAGGCGATATCGCGGGTGAGCTTGGTCCGGAGCAGCCCGAGGCCCAGGGCCGGACGGCCGGCCAAGCCCGGCGCGGCGCCGGCGTCGGCCTGCCCGGTCCGGGCTGTCGCTTCTGGCTCCGTCACGTCGGTCTCGCTCGGTGGCGCTCGCCCATGTGGCCCACGTGCCAGACCGGGCCGCGGACGGCAACATGTCTTTTTCGACCCGCTGTGGATCGCGCCCCCGCCGGCTCGCCTTCTTCTATTCCGCCGGGCTTGCTGCTATGACCAGCGCGTTGTCGAAAGACCGGTTTCGTGTCAGCGCGCCTCGGCTTGTCGCCGCCGGGCCAACTCGCGAATGAGACAGTGAACAGCCCCAAGCTAGCAGATCTCAAAATTGCGGTGCTGGGCCTCGGCTATGTGGGCCTGCCGCTCGCCGTCTACCTCAGCCGCAAGTTCCCGGTGGTCGGCTTCGACATCAGCCGGGCGCGCGTGGGCGAGCTCAGGAAGGGTATCGACCGCACGCGCGAGCTGATCGGCGACGAGCTCGAGTGGGCCAAGAACGTCACCTACAGCTACGATCCCGCCGCGCTCGAGGCGTGCAACTACTTCATCGTCGCGGTGCCGACGCCGATCGACGCGGCCAAGCGGCCGGACCTGTCGCCGCTGGAGCGGGCCAGCGAGACGGTCGCCAAGGCGCTGAAGCCGGGCAGCATCGTGGTCTACGAGTCGACGGTCTATCCGGGCGCCACCGAAGAGGTCTGCGTGCCGGTGCTCGAGCGGGTGTCGGGCCTGAAGTTCAACGTCGACTTCTTCTGCGGCTATAGCCCCGAGCGCATCAATCCGGCGGATGCCGAGCACCGCCTGCCCGATATCCGCAAGATCACGTCGGGCTCGACGCCCGAGGTCGCCGACATCGTCGACGCCGTCTACCGCAGCATTGTCAAAGCCGGCACCAAGAAGGTCAGCTCGATCCGGGTTGCGGAAGCGGCCAAGGTCATCGAGAACGTGCAGCGTGACGTCAACATCGCCCTGATCAACGAGCTCGCTTTGCTGTTCAAGAGGCTCGGCATCGAATCGCGCGACGTGCTGGAAGCTGCCGGCACGAAATGGAACTTCCACGCCTACCAGCCCGGCCTGGTCGGCGGCCACTGCATCGGCGTCGACCCCTACTATCTGACTCACAAGGCGCAGTCCGTCGGCTTCCACCCCGAGATGATCCTGGCCGGTCGGCGCATCAACGACAGCATGGCGAGCTTCGTTGCGCAGGACATCATCAAGACCATGCTGCAGAGGAAGCTCCGCGTCGATGGCGCGCGCATCCTCGTCCTCGGCATCACCTTCAAGGGCAACTGTCCCGACATCCGCAACACCAAGATCGCCGATCTGGTCTTCGAGCTGCAGGCGTTCGGCCACAACGTGACGGTGTTCGATCCGCTGGCCGACGGCGAGGAGGTCGACCACGAGTACGGGATCAAGCTGGCCGCCGAAATGCCGAAGGGGCCCTTCGATGCCATCGTGCTGGCGATCAAGCACGATGAGCTGGCCGAGATTCCGGCGCAGACCTTCCGCAAGATGCTGGTGCCGGGCGGCCTGCTCTACGATATGAAGTCGGTGCTTCCGGTCGATGCGAGCGACGCCCGCCTGTGAGGGCGCCGCGAGGGATTGCCGAAGACCAAGCCAAAAAAGCGACGCGGGACCTTCCGGATATGGATGCCTCACCGGCCTTCGGACAGCGACCACTGCTCGGCGTGCCGTTCCTGACGATCCCGCGGGTTGCGGCGGTCAGCTACTTCCTGATCACCGTCACGCTGATCCTCTATCCGCGGGCGACGGCGGCGATGGTGGTCGTCTGCGCGATCATGGGGCTCGCCGCCTACCCGATCCGCAACGAGTCCCTGCGCGATGCGGCCCGTGGCAACCCTGTGCTGTGGAGCGTGCTCGCCTTCGCGGGCCTGGCGGCGCTGTCGGCGACGTGGACGCTCGGCAACCCCGCCGACGCCGTAGTCAAGGCGCTGCTGGCGGTTCTGATCGCGGTGGCAACGGCCGTGGCGTGCCGTTCGCTGTGGCGTGACCCACCGGCGGCGCTGTCGGCGGTCAATGCCGGGATCCTCGCTGCCGTGGTGCTCGGGTGCGCCTTCATCGTCATCGAGCTGCTGACCAACCAGTGGCTGATGCGGCGGCTGTTCGAGATTTTCCCATCGCTCACGGCGGGCTACGAGAAGCATTTGCGCTACCGGGACGGCCAGCTCGCCTGGCTCAGCGAGACCAACTCCAATCGCCGCAGCGGCATCGTCTGCCTGTTGTTCTGGCCGGCGCTGCTCGCGGCCGGTCTGATCGAGGCGCGGCGTGCGCGCTGGCTCGTGCGCGGCGCGTTGTGCGGCCTGATGGCGGTCATCCTCGTCTTCACCGAGCACCAATCCTCGCAGCTGTCGGCGCTGGCCGGGGGCGTGGTGCTGGTCCTCGCCTCGTACGCGCCGCGTGCGGGGCGGGCTCTGGCCATCGCCGGCTGGTGCGTCGCGGTGCTGCTGATCGTGCCGCTGGCGGGCACGGCCTTCCAGGCCGGCCTGCACCAAAAGCCGTGGATGTTCTCGACGGCGGCGCAGCGGGTCGTCATCTGGGGATTCACCTCCCAGCAGGTGACCGAGCGGCCGCTGCTGGGCGTGGGTGCCGACGCGACGCCGACGGTCGATGCGCGACGGGTCACCGAGGAGATCGAGAAGATTCCCGTATCGCGGAGCGACCCGTACGGCTTTCGTACGTCGCGGCACGCCCACAACGTCTACCTTCAGGTCTGGTACGAGCTGGGGGCGGTGGGCGCGCTCCTGTTCCTGGCGATCGGCCTGACCCTAGTCCGTGCGATCGGCGGGCTCTCCGCGCGCTTGCAGCCCTACGGACTGGCGCTGTTCGCCGCGAGTGCCGGGATGATCGCCACGAGCTATGGACTGTGGCAGGCCTGGTTCCAGGCCGCCATTGCGTTTGCGGTCATCGCCTTCGTCGCGGCCGCGGCGCGGGACGCCCAACGGACATAGAGCCCCTCAATCGACGTGGCCGGCGTCGACGGTGTCCATCGCCGCCAGTACCGCCGACGCGATCGATCGGGTGCCGTCGGCGCCGCCCGACTCGAACGGCCTCAAATGCCCGGCGGCGTAGGCTGCGTCCACCGCCCTGTCGATCAGCGCTGCCGCCCGCCGCGCGCTCGCCGACAGATGCCGCTCGCCCAGCCATTCGAGCATCATGGCCGCCGAGAGGATCATCGCAGTCGGATTGGCCTTGCCCTGACCGGCGATGTCGGGCGCGGTGCCGTGACACGGCTGGAAAACGGCATTGGCATCGCCGATGTCGGCGGACGGGGCCAGCCCCATGCCGCCCATGAGACCGGCACCGAGATCGGAGAGGATGTCGCCAAACATGTTCTCGGTCACCATCACGTCGAAGGCCCAGGGCCGGCGGACGAGATCGAGCGCGGTGGCGTCGATGTAGGCATGGGCCTTCTCGACGTCGGGGAAGGCGACGGCGCGCTCATCGAAGATGCTGCGCCACCAGGCGAAGGCCGCGAAGACGTTGGACTTGTCCACGCAGGTGACCCGGCCCGGCGCGCCGCGCGCCTTGCGGCGGCGGGCCAGGTGGAAGCAGAAGTCGAACAGACGCTCGCTGACCTGGCGCGTCAGCACCAGCGTCTCGGTGGCGGCGAGATCGTTCACCACGGTGCCCTTGGCGCGGCTGGCAAACAGCCCCTCGGTCGATTCCCGGACGATGACGAAATCGAGATTGTGGGCGCGCGGATCGGTCAGCACGGGCCTGAGGCCGGGCAGCGTGCGCACCGGCCTGACCCCGGCATAGAGGCCGAGCTCGAAACGCAAATCGACCTGCGGGGCGACCTCGGTGCCATTGGGGTAGCGGACCGAGGGCAACCCCATCGCGCCCAGGAGAATCGCGTCCGCCTTGTGGCAGGCCGCGCGTGATGGCGCGGGAAACGCCGTTCCGGTGTCGCGATAGCACTCGGCGCCCGCCGGATGGGTTTCAAGGACCAGCGAATAGCCGCCGACGCGGGCCTGCGCCTTGGCGAGAACCTCCAAGCACGGCGCCATGACCTCGACACCGATGCCATCCCCGGGAAGAACGGCAATGCGAAAGGCGTTCGAGCTCGCCATGGACGGTCCTTGCGGAGAATGGGAGCGGTTGCGCCGGTCGGCGCATCATCAATGTAATGTATACGTAATGGGCGCGCGAGCGGCGCGCAAGAGACGTGACGCCGGCTGCGCGTGCCTGCGTCACGGACCGATGGCGATCGGCGCGGTAGGAGGAGGGCGGATGAGGGGAGGCATGGTGCCGGCAGAGGGATTTGAACCCCCGACCCCCCGCTTACGAAGCGGATGCTCTACCGCTGAGCTATGCCGGCGCATCAACCGGGCGCAGGGATACCCCCTGGGGCTCCCCTTGGCAAGGTCGACATTCCCGCAGCGCCTGTCAGGCGCGGGCGCGCGGGAATTCGGGGGCTTAGCCTTTCGCCGGCGATCCATAGGGCAGCAGCCCGGATCGGGTGTGGTGGCCCGGGTCCGGCTCGTCGAGGCCCGGATCATCGGGTGCGCGCGACGGCACGAAGATCCTGGGCTGGCGACGCTCACGCGCGCGCTGCCCTTCGGTGGCGGATGTGCCCTGCCGCGCCGCCTTGTCGATCGCCGCGGGCGGCGGTGACGGGGCCTGCGCCGCAACGGACGGCTTCGGCTCCGCGCTCTTGGCCGGAACCGGTGCGGGCGGCACCGCGGGGCGGGGCGCCGGCTCGACCGGCCTTGCCCCTTCGCTGGACGCAACCGGCTGCGGCGGCGCCACCACCTCGATCACATCGGCGTCGGTGGCATCAGGGCGGGCCGCGACCTTGGGACCCGACCCGGTGCCGTCCGTGTCATCGGGCGCCTTGGGCGGTGCCAAGGCCCCGTCGGGCCGCGCGCCCAATCGCACGAGCTCATCGATCCTGTCGGCGATGGCGGCGCTGTCCTTGGTGTCGACGGCCTCGACCGGCACGCGCCACTGGAACGCGTCGAGCGCGCCGGTGACGGGCGAGATGGGGGCCCAGCGCTCCGAGACCACGCCATCCGTCGTCCAGGCCGGGTCACGCGGGGCGGACACGCCGCGGGCCAGCCACTCGCGGAAGCGGCCCTTGTCACCGTGCTGCTCGCCCTCGATCCGCGCCATCAGCATGCAGACACGGGCGGTCGGCCGGTTGTCGAGGAGCGGCTGCAGGACGTGGCGGGCGGCGTCGAACTCGCGCGCCTCGACGGCGGCGGTGGCAATCGCCACGGCGCTTTCGACATCGTGCGAATTGAGCGCGGCGAGCTGGCGGATCCGGGCCAACCGGTCATGCGGGCTGTCGCCGATCCGGGCATAGGCGTAGGCGGTGGCGAGATCGGGATGGGGCGCCCGCTTCCAGGCGCGCTGCAGCACCTTGGCCGCGCGTGCGGTATTGCCGCGCGCCGCCAAAAGGCGACCGGCAATCGCGGCAGCCGGAACGAGATCGTGTGCCAGGCCGTGGGCCTCGAGCGCGAGGGCGGTCGCCCGCACGGGGTCGCCGTCCTCGAGGTTCTGAGCCTGCGCGGTGAGTAGCACAGCGCGGCGGCGGTCGGCGACATCACGGGGCAGGTGGTGGTAGCGCCGGGCGATGGCGACTGTCTCAAGCGCGCCGGCCCAGTCGCTCTCCTTGCACTGGATCTCGAACAAGGCTTCGACCGGCCATGCGAGCTTGGGATTGAGGGCGATGGCGCGCTCGGCGAACTGGCGGGCGGCCTCGCGCTCGCCTTCGCGCTCGGCTTCCAGGAACAGGCCGCGCAGGCCGAGCTGCTCGGTGTCCGGGGCCCCCAACATGGCCTCGAAGATCCGCCGCGACGTGGTGCGGTCGCCGGAAAGCTGGGCCGCCTGCGCCCGCAGCAGATGAGTCAAGGGCTCGTTGGGCAGCGACTTGCGCGCCTGCAGCGCGTAGCGCGTGGCCTGGGCGCGGTCGCCGGCGCCGATCGCGATCATGCCGCCGGAGAGCGCCTCCAGACCGCGGCGCTGGCGGCGGCGGGTGAAGAAGTGCCCGAGGGCCGCCGGGCTGTGCCAGACCTGGCGCAGCATCGACCAGGCGACGATCACCAGCCCCATGAGCATGGCAAACAGGACGATCGCGCGGAACACGCTGGTCTCGACCTCGTAGCCCTGCCAGTTGACGACAAGGCTGCCCGGGCGGTCGGCGAGCCAGGCGAGCCCGGTTGCGGCGGCAGCGACGGCGAGGAGGAACAGGACGAGGCGTACCATCACTGAGTCCTCTTCTCCGGCTGCTTGTCGGGCTGCGGCTTGCCGCCGAGCGAAACCTTGAGCTCGTCCTCGATCCGCGCGATGGCACGGTCGACGGCGGCACGGGCATCGATCTTGGCGAGCCAGGGCTGGGCCGAGGTCTGCGCCTTCGGCGGCAATGCCTTCGACTCGGCGACGACGTCGGTCAGCTTGCCCTGCTTGAGCGCGCTCTCCATGCGGGCCAGCACGCCCTCGGCCGACTTGTCGTCGGTGCTCGCCGACGTCTTGCGGACGCGAACGATCGATTTGGCGCCCGAGAGCAGGCGATCGACGACGGAGGCATCCGGCTGCTCGCTCTCGGCATCGAGCGCGGCATTGGCGACACCGCGGAACTCGCGCGACAGCTCGACGATGGTCGGCACGCCCTGCTCGCGGTAGCGGTCGAGGACGCTCAGATCGACGGCGCTGCCCGCCACCTTCTTGACCTCGGCCAGCTCGGCGGCGTAGCTGCCGCCGCGATCGAGCGCGCGCCGCAGATTGGCGAGCTCGAGGGAGAGCACGATGCGCTCGGCGTTGGTCTTGCGGTCCTGCTCGCTCTTGACGACGCCGGCGAGGCCCTGCTCGAGGGTCGCGATCTTGGTGCCGAGCGGGGCGATCGCGGTGCTCACGTCCTGCGGGCGCGCGACCGTCTTGAGCTGGGCCAGAACATCATTGCGCAGGCCGTCGAGCGCGCTCTTGGTGCTGCCGGCTTCTTCCTGCGCGGCGCGGATGGCCTGCTCGAGGCGGTCGTCGGTCGCCTTGAACGTCTCGAGACGCTGCGCCGTCCGGGCGGCCTCGGTCTTGACGGCGGAGAGCTCGCGATCGAGGCGCTGCGTGCCGGAGCGGGCCGCCTCGCTCGCCTCAACGGCCTGGCCGGCGCGCGTCTCGATGTCCTGGCTCACGCCGCGGCGCACCTCTGCGAGCTGGTTGTTGAGCGCCTGCTCGAGATCGCTGACCTTGCCGCTCAGTGCGGCGAGCTGGGGAATGCGCTGCTGCGGATCATTGCCGGCTGCGGCAGCGAGCGTGGACAGGGTCTGCTCCAGCTTGGCAAGGCGGGTCTCGGCCGTGCCGCCGGGCTGAGCAAGGCGCGCCTCCAACGCCTTGGCGTCGGTGGCGAGCTTGGCCTGAGCCGCCTGCAGGTCGGCCAGCCCCTTCGTCACATCGTCGATCCGCGCAGCGCGCTTCTCGGCGGCCGTCACCTTCTGGGCGAGATCGGCCGGGACGGCGCTGCGGTCGCGCGTCTGCTCGAGCATTTCGACCCGGCGCTGCAGCTCGCTGTTGGCGGAGCCGAGCGGCATGCCGGCGAAGCCCAACTGCTGGCCGATCAGGTCGGCGCCGAGGAGGGCCAGGAAGCCGCCGGCGATGCCAGCGGCCATGTGGGTGGCGAAGCCGGCGAACGAGGGGCCGGGACGGGAGGCCGGGGGCTGAGACGCAGCCGTCAACTGCGGCTTCTCGGCAGAGCGCGGCGGCGCGGCGGCGGCAGCCGCCTTGGATGTCTCGGGCTTGGACGTGTCGATCCTGGGCGCGTCGGACTTGCCGGCCGCCGGGGCCTCGGCGCGTGCCGCCATCGTCTTGGCGGTATCGGTAGGCATTCCGGCTGCCGTGGCGGAGCCTCCCGCGGCCGGCCTCGCCGCCGTATCCTTGGCGGGCACCTCGGTCGCCTTGAGGTCGATGATGGCCGACGGCCGCTTCGGTCCGCCAGCCTCGCCCGCGGGACCTTGAGGACCCTTGCCGGATCCGTCGCTCTTGGCGGTCATCTGAGAGGTCACTCCAACAGTACGCATAACCTCAGCCCAAGGTGGCCGTCCTACGGAAGGGCGGCTCAACATGGGCGCGGATGCTTGGCCTCTGGCAAAATACGGGGTCTGTCCCGACTAGCCGGATTGTGGCGCGGCACGGGCGACTAGGGCAAGCACTTCTTGGAGATTTGGCGCGGCCGCGACGGCCTGCCTTAACGGACCAATACCGGCGAGCCGCGCCGCAGCGGCAGCCGACAGGCAGTAATGAACGACATCGACGATCCGGCGCTGCAGTCCGTGATGGCGGATCAGGCGGGCGTAGATCTCGGCGGTTCGCGGCGACAACAGCAGAACACCGTCGATCTCGCGCGCCTCGAGACGGGCCACGATCGGCTCGCTGAAACGCTGGGCGGCGTGGGTTGTGTAGACCGTCGGCTGCAGGACGTGGAATCCGAGACGCCTGAGCTCGCCGGCCAGATCGAACGCCAGGCGATCGCCGGCCAGATGCATCAGCGGGCCCGCATTGACCTCGGCAACCTCGGCAACGATCGGGAGGAGATCCTGGGCCCGGCCGGGCCCCTTCAAGACCCGCTTGAACCCGAGCGCCAGCGCCGTGGCGGCGGTTCCCGGCCCGACCGTGAACAGCGGAATGTCGCGGGCATCCTCGAAGGCTGGGCTCTCCGCGACTGCGCGCAGCGCGTTGCGGCTGGTCGCAATCAGGGCCTGGACGCCGACCGGCTCCACGGGATCGGCGTTGTCGAAGCTGATGGTGATCAGCGGCTCGACCAGCACCTCATGCCCCTGCGCCAAAAGATGGGCCTTGAGCTCGGTGGCATCGGGCTCGGGTCGCGTGACGAGCAGGCGCATCAAGCACCGTCGCGGAAGAAGGCGTCGCCCGCCCGACCCAGCAGATCAGCCGCTGCGTCCTCACCGATCTGGAGCGCGGAAGCGGCGGCGCCCTGCCGCTCGACCTCCAGGAACCGGCTGCCGTCCGGTGACAGGATCATGCCGCGGAAGGCGATCGACCCACCGTCCAGGCGGGCCAGTCCGGCGATCGGCGTGCGGCACGAGCCATCGAGAACCTTCAGAAAGGCGCGCTCGCAGGCGACGCAGATGGCGTCGGCCTGATGGTTCAGCGGCGCGAGGAGGTGCGCCAGCTCGGTATCGTCGGCGCGGATCTCGACACCGATCGCGCCTTGAGCCACCGCCGGCAGCATCTGCGTCACGTCCATATAGGAGGAGATGCGGTGCGTCAGCCCGAGCCGGTCCAGGCCCGCGGCGGCGAGAAACGTTGCATCGGCGATGCCATCGGCCAGCTTCTTCAACCGCGTCTCTACGTTGCCGCGGAACGGCACGACGCTCAGGTCGGGACGCAGGCGGCGAACCTGTGCCTGACGGCGCAGCGAGGACGTGCCGATCACCGCGCCGGCCGGCACATCGGCCAGCGTGCGATACTTCAGCGAGACGAAGACATCGCGGACGTCGGCGCGCTCGAGCACGGCGGCGATGGTGAGCCCGTCGGGCAGCACGGTCGCCATGTCCTTCATCGAATGCACCGCCATGTCGATGGTGCGGGCCCGCAGAGCTTCCTCGAGCTCCTTGGTGAACAAACCCTTGCCGCCGACCTCGCTCAACGGCCGGTCCTGGATGCGATCGCCGGAGGTCTTGATGGCAATCACGGTAAACGCGGTGTCGGGGCGGCCGTGCGCCGCCATCAGACGGTCGCGGACCTGGTGCGCCTGGGCCAGCGCCAAGGGTGACCCACGCGTCCCGATTTTGACTACCCTGGCTTGCACGTGCCGATCTCCGGGTGGTAGGCCGGGCGGCAACTGCTCGCGCCACTGGCCTGTATCCGCCATTCATGCCCCCGCCGGCAGAACAAGGCAAACGATGACCCTGATTCACGACGCCGCATGACCGCTTCCTCGCTGCCATTTCCGGGTGCGACCACCGTGCTCGGCATCGAGACGAGTTGCGACGAGACGGCGGCGGCGATCGTCACGCGCGGTGTCGACGGGACTGGCACGATTCGGTCAAATGTCGTGCGTTCGCAATGGGAACACCACCGCGCGTTCGGTGGCGTGGTGCCGGAGATCGCGGCGCGCGCGCACGTGGAATGCCTCGATGACATCATCGCGGAGGCGATGGACACGGCCCAATGCCGGTTCGCCGATCTCGACGCGATCGCGGTGACGGCAGGGCCCGGCCTGATCGGCGGGTTGCTGGTCGGCCTGAACACCGCAAAGGCGCTGGCGCTTGTCCACGGCACGCCGCTCGTCGCGTTGAACCACCTGGAGGCACACGCGCTGACCGTCGGCCTGACGGATGCTGTCGCGCCGCCCTATCTGCTCCTGCTGGTCTCAGGGGGGCACACGCAGCTCTTGTTGGTGCACGACGTCGGCCGCTACGAACGGCTGGCGACCACCATCGACGACGCCCTGGGCGAAGCCTTCGACAAGACCGCCAAACTGCTGGGGCTGGGTCTGCCCGGCGGACCGCAGGTGGAAAAGGCGGCCCGATCGGGCGATCCCCGGCGGTTCCGCCTGCCGCGCCCAATGCTCGGACGGGCCGAGCCGCACTTTTCCTTTGCCGGGCTCAAGACGGCGGTTCGGCAGCGCGCGGCCGAATGCGCGCCGATGACCGAGACGGACGTTGCGGATCTGTGCGCAAGTTTCGAGGCCGCCGTTGCAGAAAGCGTGACCGACCGCTGCCGCAAGGCGATGGCGCGCGCGCGCGACGCGCTTGCAGCAGCCCCGGCCCGACGCTTCGTCATCGCGGGCGGAGTGGCGGCCAACCAGCCCTTGCGGCAGGCGCTTTCGCGACTGGCCGAGCGTGAAGGATACATCTTCACAATACCGCCGCCCGCGCTTTGCACGGACAATGGTGCGATGATTGCGTGGGCCGGCGCGGAGCGACTGGCGCGAGGGTGGATCGACCCGCTTAGCGTCGGTGCACGTGCCCGCTGGCCGCTCGACAGCGCGGCCGCCCCGGCGCTCGGGGCCGGACGGCTCGGCGCCAAGGCGTAGCAGGAGGAATTGCAGCGTGCCGATCGAGACCATCGGAGTTGTCGGCGCCGGCGCATGGGGTACGGCGCTCGCCCAGGTGGCGGCACGGGCTGGGCGCCGCGTGACCTTGTGGGCGCGGACGCCGCAGGCGGCCGACTCCATCCGCCAGTCCCGCGAGAACAAGACCCGGCTGGCCGGGATCACGATCGATCCCGGCATTGCGGTGACGGCGAACGCCGCCGATCTCGGCCATGCCGACGCCGTCCTCATCGCGACACCGGCGCAGGCGCTGCGCGCGGTGATGGGGGCCTTCGCGCCGAAATTGCGGGCCGGCATTCCCGCCGTCATCACTGCCAAGGGGATCGAGCGCGGATCGGCCAAACTGATGACGGACGTGCTGGCCGAGGCCTGGCCGCAGGCGGAGCCGCTGGTTCTGTCGGGGCCTGGATTCGCCGCGGACGTGGCGCACGGCCTGCCGACGGCGGTCACACTGGCGGCGCGGACCATCGAGGTCGCGCACCCGGTCGCGCATGCCCTGAGCATGCCGACCTTCCGGCCCTATCTGTCGGACGACCTTGTCGGGGTCCAGGTGGGCGGCGCGGTGAAGAACGTGCTGGCCATCGCCGCCGGAATTGTCATGGGGCGTGGGCTGGGTGAAAGCGCGCGGGCGGCGCTGATCGCGCGCGCTTTCGCGGAGCTCACGCGCTTCGGGCGCGCGCTCGGCGCTCGCCCCGAAACGCTGGCCGGCCTGTCCGGGCTCGGCGATCTCGTGCTGTCGGCGTCCAGCGCCCAATCGCGCAACTTCCGTCTCGGGAAGGCGCTCGGCGAGGCACGGCCGCTCGCCGAGCTGCTCGATCCGGCGCGGGGGATCAGCGAGGGCGCCTATACGGCCGCGGCGGTGGTGGCGATCGCGCGGACGCAAGGGCTCGAGGTTCCGGTCTCGGCAGCGGTGTACGATATCCTGGAAGGGCAGGCGACGATCGATGCCGCCATCGATCGCCTGCTGCAGCGCCCGATCAAGGCCGAAGACTGAGTGGAGGAGTTGGCATGCAATACTGGCTGTTCAAGACCGAGCCGGACGCGCATTCCTGGGAGATGCAGAAGTCTCGCGGGAAGAAGGGCGAGCCGTGGGACGGCGTGCGCAACTTCGTCGCGCGCAATCACATGAAGGCGATGAAGCTCGGCGATCTCGGCTTCTTCTATCACACGGGCGACGACAAGGAGATCGTTGGCATCGTCGAGGTGTGCGCGACCGCGCATCCCGACCCCAAGGACGACACCGGGGTGTGGAAGTGCGTCGACGTGCGGGCGGTGTGCGACGTGCCGAAGCCGGTGACGCTGAAGGACGTGAAGGCCAACCCCAAGCTGGCGGATATGATGCTGGTCAAGTCCGCCCGCCTGTCGGTGCAGCCGGTGACCGAGGCCGAGTGGAAGGAAGTGTGTCGCATGGCCGGCTTCAAGTCGCCGCCGAAGGCGGCGGCCTAGGCCGACCGGATGACGGCTTCAGAGAGCAGATGATGCAGCCTTCCTCGGCAGCGATTGCCAAGCCCGTCGAGCCTCGGGCGTTCATCCGCCAGAACGCGCCGTTAGCGCCGACGGGACTCGTGCCGGATGTGCGACTGTGCCTGGCGCGGGACCCGCTCGGCATCTGGCAGGCCGCGGAGGCTGCCTTCGGCACGGGGCCGAGCGCGCGGCCGTTCTGGGCTTTCGCCTGGCCCGGCGGGCAGGCGCTGGCGCGCTACATCATTAATCATCCAGGCGACGTGGCCGGGCGCCATGTCGTCGATCTCGGGTGCGGCTCGGGGATTGCGGGCATCGTGGCGGCCATGGCCGGCGCGGCCTTGGTCACCGCCGTCGATCACGACCCGGTGGCGCTGGCGGCGGTCGGGATCAATGCGGCGGCCAACGGCGTGCGCGTGGTCACGGCAGCGGCGGACGTTCACGCCGCGGCGCTGCCGCGCGGCAGCGTGCTGCTGGTCGGCGATCTCGTCTACGAGCCGAAACTTGCCGCGCAGGTGGCTCGTATCATGGTCGAGGCGGCGCGCGGCGGCGCGCATGTCCTGTTCGGCGACCGGACGACGAGCCCCGAGCTGCCGCTCAGCCGGGAGTGCCTCGCCCGCTATCCGGCATCAACGCTGCCGGCGCTCGAGCCCGACGCCGAGGAGCAGGGTGCCGTCTGGCGCGTGGGCGGAGGATGAGTAGCGGCCAGCCGGAGACAGAGGGGCTCGTCACCCGGTCGCCGGAGTCGGCGCGCGCGTTCATCCTCGCCAACACGCGCTGGCTCACGCCGCCGCTGGTCCCCGAAATCATGCTGCATCTCGCGGAAGAGTCGCTGCCAATCTGGCAGAAGACCGAGGAGGAGCTGGGCCAGATCAACGTGCCGCCACCCTATTGGGCGTTCGCGTGGGCCGGCGGGCAGGCGCTGGCCCGCTACGTGCTCGATCACCCCGGCCTGGTGTCCGGCCGGCGCGTGCTGGATCTGGGCTCGGGGTCGGGGCTGTCCGCGATCGCGGCCGCTCGGGCGGGCGCGGCGTCGGTGCTGGCCGCGGAAACGGACGCGTTCGCGTGCGAGGCGATCGCGCTCAACGCCGAGAGCAACGGATGCCGGATCGAGACGACGGGCCGGGACCTGCTGGCCGACGGGGCTGATGCGCCAGATGCGGACGTCGTGCTGGTCGGCGACCTGTTCTACGAGCAGGAGCTGGCGCGCCGGGTCCTGGCCTTCGCCACAACGGCGCGGGCCCGCGGCGCGGCGGTCCTGGTCGGCGATCCTCGGCGCAGCTACTTTCCGATCGACCGCTTCGCGTCGCTCGCGGACTATCAGGTGCCGGTCACGCGCGAGCTCGAGGATGCGCTGATCAAGCGCACGGCGGTGTGGACCTTGCGGTGAGGCGCGGTCAGGCGCGCTCGATCCGGCATTGGTAGCAGTTGTTGCTCGCCGACCTGACGTGGAGATAGGCGATGCGGGCGTCCTCGAGCATGGCCCGAGCGGCCGACGGAATGTCGGAAGTCTCCACGATGCGGCCGCCGCCGTACACGATGCGGTCGGCGCGGTCATAGCCGCGCACGATGTAGCGCGGGCTCGCGAGCATATCCGGCACGTGCGCGGACGGCTCGTACCGGCGGCAGGCATCGGCGTGCAGAAAGATCGGGCCCTGCTCCGCGTAGGGCTGCGGCGCCGGAAACGGCCGAAAGGCGAGGATCAGGTACGGCTCGCCGCTGGCGACGGAGGTCAGGCAGTGGCGGCAGGGGATGCCGTCACCGGGCGAGATGTGGCGCTCGGGGGCCTGCGCGTTGGCATCGGGACCGCCCGCTTGCAAGGCGCGGACCGGCGCCGTCTCGAGAGCAACGAACCGGATCGACATGACGTCTCCTTTTGGCCACCATGACACGGGTCCGTGGTAGGCCCAGCGGGCGCGGACGGCGACCCGAAACGTGCGCTCGGCAACGCTCGAGGAGCATCACAATGGCATTTGCAGGCATGAGCGGCGTGGCCATCTTCGCCGCGGCGATCGCCGGCTTCCTGTTCGGCGGCGCCTGGTACGGAGTGCTCGGCCGGCAGTGGATGGCGGCGATGGGCAAGACCGAGACGGAGATGAAGGGCGGTCATACGCCGATCTCGGGGATCGTGATCGCGTTCGTCGCCGCGCTGGTGATGGCGTGGGTGCTGGCGGGGCTGATCGGGCATATGGGGCCTGGTGCGCACACCGTGCGCAGTGGCCTCATCTCGGGCGCGTTCGTGTGGCTCGGCTTCGTCGCCACCACGGTCACCGTCAACCATACCTTCCAGGGCGCCAAGCGCACTCTCACCCTGATCGACCTTGGCCACTGGCTGGGGGTGCTGCTCATCCAGGGGGCGATCATCGGCTGGCTCGGCGTCGCGGCGCCCGGCTGACCCGGTGCCTGCCGGTCATTCGACGAATGAGGCAATTGCCGGGGTTTTGTGCACTCTCCATAATGGCCGCAATCGAGACCCCCGGGAGGACCTTGCCGATGTCCGAGAAGACGTATGCCGTGCCGGCCGAGTGGGCGAGCCGCGCCTGGATCGACGACGCCAAGTACCAGGAGATGTACAAGCGCTCGGTCGCCGATCCCGACGGCTTCTGGGGCGAGGTCGGCAAGCGCGTCGACTGGATCAAACCCTTTACCAAGGTCAAGAACACCTCGTACGCGCCCGAGAACGTCTCGATCAAATGGTACGAGGACGGCAGCCTCAACGTCTGCGCCAACTGCGTCGACCGGCACCTCGCGAAGCGCGGCGACCAAGTCGCGATCATCTGGGAGGGCGACGACCCGACCCAGGACGAAAAAATCACTTACCGCCAGCTTCACGAGCGCGTCTCGAAGTTCGCCAACGTGCTCAAGAACAACGGCGTTAAGAAGGGCGACCGGGTCACGATCTACCTGCCGATGATCCCCGAGGCGACCTACGCCATGCTGGCGTGCGCCCGGATCGGGGCAGTGCATTCCGTGGTGTTCGGCGGATTCTCGCCCGACAGCCTCGCCGGCCGCATCGACGACTGCCAGTCGAAGTTCGTCATCACCGCGGACGAAGGCCTGCGCGGCGGCCGCGTGGTGCCGTTGAAGCGCAACACCGACGAGGCGCTCAAGAAGACCAAGGGCGGCGAGCGGGTGCTGGTGGTGCGCCGGATGGGCGCCGCGATCCCATGGAACGTCGGCCGCGACATGTGGCTGCACGAGGAGCTGGTCAAGGTCAGCCCCGACTGTCCGCCGGTCGAGATGAACGCGGAAGACCCGCTGTTCATTCTCTACACGTCCGGCTCGACGGGACGGCCCAAGGGCGTGCTGCATACGTCCGGCGGCTACCTCGTCTTCGCCTCGGCGACCCATCAGTACGTGTTCGACTATCACGACGGCGATATCTACTGGTGCACGGCGGACGTCGGCTGGGTGACAGGTCACAGCTACATCGTCTACGGGCCGCTTTCCAATGGCGCGACGACGCTGATGTTCGAAGGCGTGCCCAACTACCCGACCGCCTCGCGCTTCTGGCACGTGATCGACAAATGGGGCGTCAACATCTTCTACACGGCGCCTACCGCCATCCGCGCCCTGATGGGCGCGGGCGACGATTTCGTGAAGCGAACCGACCGCTCGTCGCTGCGGCTCCTGGGCTCGGTCGGCGAGCCGATCAACCCCGAAGCGTGGGAATGGTACCATCGCGTGGTCGGCGAGGGGCGCTGCCCGATCGTCGACACGTGGTGGCAGACCGAGACCGGCGGCATCCTGATCACGCCGCTTCCCGGCGCCACCAAATTGAAGCCTGGCTCGGCGACGCGGCCGTTCTTCGGCATCAAGCCGCAGCTCGTCGACGAGAAGGGCGCGGTCCTCGACGGCGCGGCAGCCGGCAATCTGGTGATCACCGATAGCTGGCCGGGACAGATGCGTACCGTCTACGGCGATCACGAGCGCTTCGTGCAAACCTACTTCTCGACCTATCCCAACAAATACTTCACCGGCGACGGCTGCCGGCGCGACGACGACGGCTTCTACTGGATCACGGGCCGCGTGGACGACGTGCTCAACGTGTCGGGGCACCGCCTCGGCACCGCCGAGGTCGAATCAGCGCTGGTGTCGCATCCCAAGGTCGCCGAGGCGGCGGTGGTCGGCTACCCGCACGACATCAAGGGCCAGGGCATCTACTGCTACGTGACACTCAAGGCCGGCGAGACGCCCAGCGACGAGCTGAAGAAGGAGCTGGTCGGGCACGTGCGCAAGGAGATCGGGGCGATCGCCGCACCCGACCTGCTGCAGTTCTCGCCCGGACTTCCGAAGACGCGCTCCGGCAAGATCATGCGGCGCATCCTGCGCAAGATCGCGGAGGACGATTTCTCGAACCTCGGGGACGTATCGACGCTGGCGGAGCCGGCGGTCGTCGACGACCTCGTCAAGAACCGGCAAAATAAAAAGGCAGGGTGAGCGGAGGGCCGGGCGGCGACGCCCGGCCCTCAATCTCGAGCCCTTCAGCGGCAGGTCGACAAGAAGCCGCGATCGAAGTGGAAGTGATTGCGATGGGCGGCGTTGAAGTCCGGCCCGATCGCGACACGAAAATAGCGGCAACTCTGCTGATGGATGGTGCGTAGGAACAGAGCCTCACGGCTCTGGCCTGCCCAATTCCGCAGGACGCTGATATGGCGGCCGTCGGCCAGGGTGAAGCCACCGACATCGATGGCGTTCGCGGTGGCGTGCTCGCTGCGCATGTCCTTCCACATCTTATTGCCGATGATGTTGCGGCACGAATAGCTGCCCATGTCCTGGACGGAGGCCACCCGCTGACCCAGCATCTGCTCGGCCAGCGGCTGAACCTCGTGGGCCATCCACATGGCAAAGGCGGTGGCCGCCTCGCAACTGACCGGCTCCGCGCCGAAGCGGGCGCCGCCTGCGGCGATCAGGCGGACGCTGTTGGTCCATCCGCACCCCTGCTTGAGCGGCTTGTCGGCCACCATCGCCGCATCGATCTGTGAAGACCCCAGCACCCGCTGGCACAGGTCGCGATCGTTGCGCATCTCGGCGAGCTGCCAGTCGACGAGCCAGCCCGCCGGCTGATCGAGGCTCAAGGCCGGCAAGGGGCTGTAGCGCGAGGGGACGAGGCCCTGGCGGAATGCGAAAAAGACCGCGCCGACGAGGAGAAACATCAGCAGTAGTCGCAAATAGATGAATCGGCGCTTGCGCATCGCGGCCCCGCACGGCGTGCATCGTCGCACCTATAGTAAATCAGACTGCGGTCTGCCCAAGCGGGTTGGCGGCCTTTTTCGCCATGACGTGGGCGAAATGGCACGGTGGGGCGCGTCCGGCCGGGGGCAATCGTGTCATGGAAGTCGAAAAATCCTTGGCGACCGGAGGTTTGTGACTAAGTAGACTAACAGCCATGACAAAGCTCACGCCGCAGGAAATCGATCGCTACAAGCGCCACCTCGTGCTGCGCGAGGTCGGCGGGCAGGGCCAGCAGAAGCTCAAGGCGGCCCGCGTACTGGTGGTGGGGGCGGGAGGGCTCGGGTCGCCGGTGCTGCTCTATCTGGCCGCGGCCGGCGTCGGCACCATCGGCGTCATCGACGACGATACCGTCTCGCTCGACAACCTGCAGCGGCAGGTGGTGCACGACACCCCGAGCGTGGACCTGCCGAAGGTCGATAGCGCCAAAGCCACGATCGCGCGCATCAATCCCAACGTGCGGGTGGAGACCCACAACGTGCGGCTCGGGGCGGACAATGCGCTCGACATTCTTTCGCGCTACGACGTCGTTGCCGACGGCTCCGACAACTTCGCCACGCGCTATCTCGTGTCGGACGCCTGCTACCTGACGAAGAAGGTGCTGGTGTTCGCGGCGGTCGGACCGTTCGACGGCTACCTCACGACCTTGAAGCCGCATCTGAAGAGCCCGGACGGCACGCCGTGGCCGAGCTACCGTTGCATCTTTCCCGAGGCGCCACCGCCCGGCACGGTCGCGCCGTGCTCGGAGATCGGCGTGCTGGGGTCGATCGTCGGCGTTATCGGAACGCTGCAGGCGACCGAGGTGATCAAGGAAATCTGCGGGATCGGGGAGACGCTCGCCGGACGGCTGATGATCTACGACGCGCTGACGACGCGTTTCGACGGCCTGACCATCGCGTGGGATCCCGAGAACCCGCTGTCCGGCCGCGCTCCAACGATCACCGACCTGTCCCTCCACCGCCGGCAGAACGGCGGCGCCGTCTGCGCGGCGTAAGTGAGCGGTGCGCGTCCACGGGGGCGTGCGGAAACGCCAGGGTGACCTCAGAACATCGCCGGGTGGACGCGATCGGGCGGCGTGTGCCCGTCGAGGAACGTCTTGATGTTGATGATCACCTTCTCGCCCATGTCGATGCGCCCTTCGAGGGTCGCAGACCCCATGTGCGGCAGCGCCACGACACGAGGCGATGCGAGCAGCTTGGGATTGACTGCCGGCTCGTTCTCGAAGACGTCGAGGCCGGCACCGGAAATCGCGCCGGCTTCGAGCATGCGGGCCAGCTCGTTCTCGTCGATCACCTCGCCGCGGGCGGTGTTGACCAGATAGGCCGTCGGCTTCAGCAACTTGAGGCGCCGCGCCGACAGCAGATGATAGGTGGCGGGCGTGTGCGGGCAATTGATCGACACAATGTCCATGCGCGCCAGCATCTGGTCCAGGCTGTCCCAGTAGGTGGCCTCGAGATCCTGCTCGATCTCCTCGGGGACGCGTCGGCGGTTGTGATAGTGGATTTGCAATCCAAAGGCACGGGCGCGACGGGCGACCGCCTGGCCGATGCGGCCCATGCCGATGATGCCGAGGCGCTTGCCCCAGATGCGGTGCCCGAGCATCCAGGTCGGCGACCAGCCTTCCCAACGCGCGCCTGCTTCCTTCAACAGGGCGGTGCCCTCCGCCAAGCGGCGCGGCACGGCGAGGATCAGCGCCATAGTCATGTCGGCGGTGTCCTCGGTCAGGACTCCCGGCGTGTTGGTGACGAGGATGCCGCGATTGCGCGCCGTATCGAGATCGATGTTGTCGACGCCGGTGCCGAAGTTGGCGATCAGCTTGAGCTGGGGGCCGGCCTGAGACAAAACGGCGCGATCGATCCGGTCGGTCACGGTGGGCACCAGGACGTCGGCGACGCGGACGGCTTCGATGAGCCCGGCCTGCCCCATCGGCGCATCGTCGAGATTGAGCCGCGCGTTGAACAGCTCGCGCATGCGTGTTTCGACGACCTCGGGCAGCTTGCGTGTGACAACGACGAGCGGTTTCTTGGTTGCGGTGGGCATGGCCGGTTCTGGTTCTTGACGTGTACGTATCCTCGTCTAACAGAAGGCCATCGCGAAGACAAAGTGGCCGATTGTAATAAGCGGCACATGAAACGGATGGGAAAGCAGATCAGGGGCCTTTTGCCCGCTGCGGCACGGCGTGGGCTCGCGGCGATCGCCATCACCCTGGCCGTGGGTGCCGCCGGGAATGCGGTCGCGCAAACCGGCGCGGCCATCCCGCAATCCGTCGGCAGCGCCAGCGGGTTGCCGTTGCCACGCTACGTCAGCCTCAAGTCGGATCGCGTCAATCTGCGCACCGGGCCCGGCACCGAATACCCCATCACGTGGGTCTTCCGACGCGCCGGACAGCCGGTTGAAATTCTGGCCGAGCTCGAGGCCTGGCGCCAGGTGCGGGATGCCGACGGTGCGACCGGCTGGGTGCTGCAGTCCATGCTGTCGGGCCGGCGCACGGCGCTCGTCCTGCCGTGGGAGGCCAAGAACGCCAAGGTGCCAGTGGTCGAGCTAAGAGAATCGGAAAGCACCAGCGCGCAGATGGTGGCCAGCATCGAAGCCGGCGTGATCGCCAACGTGCGGAGTTGCGGCGGCCGGTGGTGCCTCGTGGTGGTGGGCGACTATCGCGGCTTCATCGAGCAGAAGAAGCTGTGGGGCGTGCACGAGGGCGAGGTCATTCGATAAGCCGCAGCTGCGCCGCCCGAATCATGACCGCCGCATCGGGCGCGGGCGCGCCTAGTCCTTCTTCACCAGACGCACGACCACGTCGATGTGGCTGATCCGCATGCCCTCGGGGGGCTGGGGCAGGCCATCGATGGCGATGCTGTCGCCGGGGATGTCGAGCAGCCGGCCCTCGCTCTCGATGAAGAAATGATTGTGATTGGACGTGTTGGTGTCGAAGTAGGCCTTGGAGCCGTCGATCGCGAGCTCGCGCAGGAGGCCCGCCCGCTTGAACTGATGCAAGGTGTTGTAGACGGTGGCCAGTGACACCTTCTCGCCGGCCGCCACGGCTTCGGCGTGCAGGGTTTCGGCGGTCAAATGCCGGTCGCAGTCGCCAAACAGCAGTGTGCCGAGCGCCAGGCGCTGCCTGGTCGGCCGCAGCTTCGCGCGACGAAGCAACCCCGCGATGTCTCTCGCGCTGCGATGAGGACGAATATGTTCCATTGAATCCAGCTGACCGAGGAATCCAGCTGACTGAGCCATGCCGTCGGGTAGGCGATCGTGTCAGCCCCGGAGTAACACCTAATGACGGCAAGTATACGAAGGCTGTGTCGGGAGGGCAATATGCTGAAATCACAGCCGTTGCGGCCAAGAGCCGAGAGGAAGTCAGGGGGCAGCCAGGAGGGCCGTATGACACCCGTTTGCCTTTTGAAGGGCCGGGGCGTGTGATAGGACATCCAGAAAAGGCTTCGCTGGTCGCCCTCGGACCGGCAAGTTTGGGTGCGGCAACAACCGGGACAATCGCGACATCATGGCGGAGCGACGTTCGAGCTTCGAATACGAAGACCTACTGGCTTGCGGGCGGGGCGAGCTGTTCGGAGCGGGCAATGCGCAACTCCCCTTGCCGCCCATGCTGATGTTCGATCGCATTGCGGCCATCCGCGAGGACGGCGGGACGCATGGCAAGGGCCAGGTCGTGGCTGAGCTCAAGGTCCAGGGCAATCCGCGCTGCGATTGGTTTTTCTCCTGCCATTTCAAGGGAGATCCCGTCATGCCGGGATGTCTCGGGGTCGATGCGCTGTGGCAGCTCACCGGCTTCTTCCTGGGTTGGCTCGGCGCACCCGGCCGCGGGCGGGCGCTCGGTGTCGGTGAGTTGAAATTCACCGGCATGGTGCTGCCGCACGTCAAACACGTAGAGTATATCGTGGACCTCAAGCGCGTGATTCTGAGGAAGCTCAAGCTGGCGATTGCCGATGGTGTGCTCAAGGCCGACGGGCAGGTCATCTATGTTGCGACAGATTTGCGGGTCGGCCTTTTCGAAGCGGGCCAAGATCCGGCCGCGGCCGGCGCCTGAGGCCGCAGCCGACCGCAGAACACGGAGCCGCTCGGCGGGGGTCGACGCGGCAGACCCAGCATCACGAGAAGGGGTTGGTCAATGAGACGGGTCGTGGTGACCGGCATGGGAATTGTTTCCAGCATCGGAAACAGTACTCAGGAGGTTCTGGCGTCCTTGCGCGAGGCTCGGTCGGGCATCGTGCGGGCGGAGGAATACGCCAAGCTAGGTTTCCGCTGCCAGGTTCACGGTGCGCCGCAGATCGATTGGGAGCCCCAGGTCCCGCGCAAGCCCAAGCGCTTCATGGAGGCCGGCGTTGGCTGGAACTACATCGCCATGGACCAGGCGATCCGCGACGCCGGGCTGACGGAGGCGGAGGTTCGGGACGAGAGGACCGGAATTATCATGGGCTCGGGCGGACCATCGACCCGGGCCATCGTGCGTGCCGCGGATGTCGCACGGGAGAAGGAGCCCAAGAAAATCGGCCCCTTCGAGGTGCCGAAGGCGATGGGATCGGGGCCGTCGGGGGTGCTCGCCACGAGCTTTCAGGTGCACGGCGTCAACTACTCGATCTCGTCGGCCTGCTCGACGTCGGCGCACTGCATCGGGAACGCCGCCGAGCTGATTCAATGGGGCAAGCAGGACGTCATGTTCGCGGGCGGGTGCGAGGAGCTCGATTGGACGCTGTCGGTCCTGTTCGATGCGATGGGCGCTATGTCGTCGAAGTTCAACGCGACGCCCGAGCGCGCGAGCCGCGCCTACGACGCGAGCCGCGACGGCTTCGTCATCGCCGGCGGCGCCGGGGTAATCGTGCTGGAGGAACTGGAGCGCGCGAAGGCACGCGGTGCCAAGATCTACGGCGAGCTCGTCGGCTATGGCGCGACGTCGGACGGCTTCGACATGGTCGCGCCGTCGGGAGCGGGAGCGGTGCGCTGCATGCGCCTTGCGATGGCGGGCCTCGACGGGCGCGGCACCGGCAAGATCGACTACATCAACCCGCACGCGACCGCGACCCCGGTGGGGGACGTCAAGGAGATCGAGGCGGTTCGCGAGGTGTTCGGCAAGGACATTCCCGCCATCTCGGCCACGAAGTCGCTGACCGGTCATTCGCTGGGCGCGACCGGTGTGCAGGAAGCCATCTACTCGCTGCTCATGATGAACAACGGCTTCATCTGCGAAAGCGCCAACATCGACGAGCTCGATCCCGACTTCGAGGGACTGCCTATCGTGCGCAAAAGACAGGACAATGTTTCGCTTAACTGTGTGATGTCGAACAGCTTCGGTTTCGGCGGAACAAATGCAACTCTCGTGTTCCGCCGTCACGATGGTTAACATCCCGCTTTGTCGCGGCGCGGAGGAGCGCGGGCTCCCCACGGGCGTTTCGACATGCGGCTCTACAAGAACGGATACGGTTGGTTCGAGACTTACGGGCGCGCGGCTCGCGCGAGATCAGGTGCTGTGATGACCGATACGGATATTGCGCGGCCGGGTCCGCTGATGGCGGGCAAGCGCGGCCTTGTCATGGGCGTGGCGAATGAGCGATCGATCGCCTGGGGGATCGCCCGGGTGCTGGCCGGGCAGGGTGCGAAACTGGCGTTCACCTATCAGGGCGACGCTTTCGGCCGGCGCGCCATCCCGCTCGCCAAATCGGTCAACTCGGAAATCATCGTGTCGTGCGATGTGGGCGATTTGGCCAGCGTCGACGCCGCCTTCGACGAGATCCGCAAGACGTGGGGCAGCCTCGATTTCGTGGTCCATGCGCTGGCTTTCTCGGACCGGCGGGAGCTGCAAGGCCGCTACGCCGATACCACGCGCGACAACTTCACCAACACGATGGTGATCTCGTGCTTCTCGTTCACGGAGATCGCCAAGCGCGCGGCCGATCTGATGCCCAACGGCGGATCGCTGCTAACGCTCACCTATGGCGGGGCGACCCGTTGGGTGCCGTCCTACAACGTGATGGGCGTTGCCAAGGCGGCCCTCGAGGCTTCGGTTCGCTACCTGGCCGCCGACCTCGGGGCCCAGGGCATCCGCGTCAATGCGCTGTCGGCGGGTCCCATGCGCACGCTGGCCGGCGCCGGCGTGTCGGACGCGCGGGCGATCTTCAACTATCAGCGCGACCACTCTCCGCTGCGGCGCACACCGAGCCTGGACGACGTCGGCGGGTCCGCTCTCTATCTGCTGTCGCCGCTGTCCGGCGCGGTGACCGGCGAAGTCCACTTCGTCGACTGCGGGTACAGCACGGTAGCGATGCCGAGCCTCGACGCGCTGAAGGCGCAAGAGGCTGCCGCGGCCGTTGCCGGGCACGCGCCGCCCTCCGCGGCCGCGGAATGAGGGAACTCAGACTGGAGACTATGCGTTGACGGACGCAGTGTGCCACAATTCGTGGCTAGTATGCGAATGATCACGCTTTGGGGGACGGAGGAGAGCAGAGAGATGTTCAAGACACTGGCAGCACTATCCGGAGCTGCCATTTTGAGCGTGTGCGCAAGCTCGGCTTTCGCCGCGCCGTTGCAGTCCACGGCGCCGGCAGATGCTGGCGTGTCCCTTGTCGAGAAAGTCCATTATTGCCACGGGAGCGCTAACCCCATGCGCGATGAGTATGGGTGGCACTACCATGCGGAGAGGTGCCGGCGCGTCAATATCGCGCCGCCGCGCGGCTATCGCCGCGATTACGATGACGACTACAGCTATCGGCGGCGTGATCGCGGACCCCGGTGCTGGCGGGACTGCGACTATGTCGGTCCGGTCAAGATCTGCAAGACGCGGTGCCGCTGAGACGTTCGCGCGTCGCGCGCGGGATGGTCTCTTCGGTGGAAATCAACGGCGCCTCTGCACATTGCAGGGGCGCCGTTGCCATGTCATTGCTTGACGCATGATCGGAGTGTTCGATTCGGGGCTTGGCGGGCTGACCGTGCTGCGCGCGCTGGTCGAGCGCTTCCCGGCCCAGTCCTTTCTCTATCTCGGCGACCATGCCAACGTGCCCTATGGCAACCGCCCGTCGGGCGAGATCGTCGAGCTGACGCGGGCCGGCGTCGAGCGGCTGTTTCATGCCGGTTGCCGGCTGGTTGTTCTCGGCTGCAATACGGCGACGGCCGCGGCCGCACGCACGCTGCAGCGTGACTGGCTGCCGCGCGCCGGATTTGCGGGCCGTAACATTCTCGGAATCGTGGCCCCGACCGTAGAAGCGGCGACGCAGACGCCATGGGCGGTCACGACGCCCCAATATCCGCAGAAGTACAATACCGATGTCATTGCGGTCTTCGGGACCGCGCGGACCGTCGGCTCCGGCGTCTTTCCCGAAGAGATTCGCAAGCGCTGCCCGCGCGTCAGCGTGGTCCAGCAGGCGTGCCCTAGGCTGGCCGGCGCCATCGAGACCGAGGCATCGCAAGCCGAGCTGGACCAACTCGTTCAGACCGCGGTCGCAGCGCTGCTTGAGCAGACGGGAGGCGCACCGCCACATCGAGCCATCCTTGGCTGCACGCACTACCCGCTGGTCGAGCCTCTCTTCCGGCGACACTTGCCGCCCTTTACGCGCGTTCTCGCGCAGCCCCCGGTCGTCGCCGACAGCCTCGAGGACTATCTGGCGCGCCATTCCCGCTACGCGGAGACCCAGGGTGACGCCCGGCTGCTGCTGACCACGACGGGGGCGCCTGAGCAGATCAGCCGGAGAGCCCAGGTCTTTTGGCCCGACATTCCGCACTTTGCCGCGGCCGGCTGACGCGTGCGACTTGGTAGGCCCACGCCACACAAATCCTCCGACCGTGTTCAGGTGGCATTCAGGCACAACAGGGCACAGTAACCGGTGTGTGTGGCCTCCCCTCGGGGAGGGCGAAATTCCCCGGCTGCCCCCATCCCCCCCGGCGCCGGGGAATACGCCCCACAGCCAGCCGTCGCGCCAGCCGTTCGCGACCGAGCCTTTGGCGGGTTGGATCGCCCATCCTTCAGTGGCGGACCGTCACACGCAAAACCGCCGCCGGACGTCTGGTCCGGCGGCGGTTTGCGCATCAGGCGTAATGGTGGCCGGCGTCAAGCCGGCCAAGCTGCTCAGTTGCGGTCGCGGCGGCGCTCGCGGCGATCGTTGTCGCGACGGGGCGGGCGCTCGCTGCTGAACTGCGGCTCCTCGGGCTCGCCTTCGGCCCGGGGAATTTCCTGCCCGGTCTCCTGATCGACGATCTTCATCGACAGGCGGACCTTGCCGCGGTCGTCGAAGCCCAGCAGCTTGACGAAGACCTCCTGGCCCTCCTTCACGACCTCATTGGGCGTATTGGGGCGCCCCTTGGAGGTGAGCTGGGAGACGTGGACCAAGCCGTCCTTGGCACCGAAGAAATTCACGAAGGCGCCGAACTCCATGATCTTCACGACCTTGCCCTTGTAGATGCGGCCAACCTCGGGCTCGGAGGTGATTTCGCGGATGCGCTTCAACGCCGCCTCGATCGACTCGCGTTTGGCAGCGGCGATCTTGACGGTGCCGTCGTCCTCAATGTCGATCTTGGCGCCGCTTTCCTCCACGATCGAGCGAATGACGGAGCCACCCGAGCCGATCACTTCGCGGATCTTGTCGGTCGGGATCTTGATCGTCTCGATGCGGGGGGCATGCTCGCCGAGCTCGGTGCGCGACGTTCCGATCGACTTGTTCATCTCGCCCAGAATGTGCAGACGGCCCTCGCGCGCCTGGTCGAGGGCAACGCGCATGATCTCCTCGGTGATGCCGGTGATCTTGATGTCCATCTGCAGGGAGGTGACACCGGTTTCTGTGCCGGCGACCTTGAAGTCCATGTCGCCCAGGTGATCCTCGTCGCCGATGATGTCCGAGAGGACGGCGAACGAGTTACCCTCCTTGATCAGGCCCATCGCGATGCCGGCGATCGGGCGCTTGATCGGGATGCCAGCGTCCATCATGGCGAGTGATGCGCCGCACACCGTGGCCATCGACGACGAGCCGTTCGACTCGGTGATCTCGGACACGACGCGGATGGTGTAGGGGAACTCCTCCTGCGAGGGGATCAGCGGGTGCACCGCGCGCCAGGCGAGCTTGCCGTGACCGATCTCGCGGCGACCGGGCGAGCCCATGCGGCCGGTTTCGCCGACCGAGTAGGGCGGGAAGTTATAGTGGAGCATAAAGCGCTCCTTGCGGGTGCCCTCCAGCGCGTCGACGAACTGCTCGTCCTCACCGGTGCCGAGCGTGGCGACGACCATGGCCTGGGTCTCACCGCGCGTGAAGAGGGCCGAGCCATGGGTTCGCGGCAGAACATGAACCTCGGACACGATGGGACGCACGGTCTTGAGGTCGCGACCGTCGATGCGGCGGCCGGTCTTGACGACCGTGCTGCGCATGATGTCCATCTCGAGCTTCTTGAAGCCGTCGCCGAGCAGAACCTTCTCGGCCGGATCGGTGTCGGGAACCGCGATTTCCGCGAACACCTTCTCCTTGACCTGGTCGACGAGCTGATTGCGCTTCTGCTTCTCGGGCGTCGAGAACGCCTCGATCAGGACCGGCTCGGCAATGGCCTTGATCTGGGCTTTGTATTTCTCCGCGTCGGGAAGCTTGACGTCCCACGGCTCCTTCGCCGCCTTCTCGGCCAGCTTGATGATGGCGTCGATGACGGGCTGGAAGTGGGTGTGGCCGAACATGACGGCCTCGAGCATCCGGCTCTCGGACAGCTCCTTGGCCTCCGACTCGACCATCATGACCGCGTCCTGCGTACCGGCGACCACCAGGTCGAGGCTGCTCTCGGCCATCTCGTCGAGCATCGGATTGAGCACGAGCTCGCCGCCGACGAGGCCAACACGGGCAGCGGCAATCGGCCCGAGGAACGGCAGGCCGGACAGGGTGAGGGCCGCCGAAGCGCCAATCATCGCCACGATGTCGGGGTCGTTCTCGAGGTCGTGGCTCAGGACCGTGACGACAACCTGGGTCTCGTTCTTGAAGCCTTCGACGAAGAGCGGGCGGATGGGCCGGTCGATCAGCCGGCTGGTGAGCGTCTCTTTCTCGCTGGGCCGTCCCTCGCGCTTGAAGAAGCCGCCCGGAATCTTGCCGGCGGCATACGTCTTCTCCTGATAGTTCACGGTCAGCGGGAAGAAGTCGACGCCGGGGCGCGGTGCTCTCGCTGCAACGACGGTGGCGAGAATGCTGGTCTCGCCGTACTGGGCGTAGACGGCCGCGTCGGCCTGGCGGGCCATGTGCCCGGTCTCGAGCTTCAGCTTGCGCCCGCCCCATTCGATTTCAACACGGTGGATATCAAACATACGTTCGGTCTTTCGTTTCTCTCGTTCGATCATTCATCGCGGCAAAGGCCGGTGCCAATGCCGCATGCGCCGGGAGTGCCATGCCTGGCCCAGCGCGCGGTTTGTCCTCGTCGGCCGGCGCGGGCCCATGGCGCGCGCCAGCAGATCCGCGACGTCAACGGCGGATGCCGAGCTTTTCGATGATGCCCTGATAGCGCGATTGGTCCTTGCGCTTCACATAGTCGAGGAGTTGGCGACGCTGGCTCACCATCTTGAGCAAGCCGCGACGCGAATGGTTGTCCTTCTTGTGCGTCTTGAAGTGGTCGGTGAGATGGTTGATCCGCTCGGTCAGGATCGCGATCTGGACCTCTGGCGAACCCGTATCACCCGCTTTCGTGGCATTTTCCTTGATGAGCGCCAACTTGCGCTCGGCCGTGAGCGACATCGATTTTCCTTTCTATTATCAATGGTTTGAATGGGCGAATTGGATGCCCGCGCGGCCACAGCCAGGATGTCGTCCAGCAGGGTCGCGAAAACACGAGGCCGCATAGCGAGCCGCGTGTGCGGGGGCTTTATACATCAACCGGACGCCGCGGCGAGAAAAATTGCGCGCGCGTGGACCCTTGTGCGACTCAGGAGCTCGAATTGCCGGAGAAATTGAACACCCGCGTCGGGCGGAATTCCCCTTTTTCCATCTCACCGATGGCAACCAATTGGCCCTTCGAGGTTGCATAGGCCGGCCCGGTGACGATGGGTGCGTCGCGACCGCGCAGGAGCACCGGCTGGCCATGGCGCAGGCGGGCGGCGTCCGCGGACGCCAGATTGAGCGTCTGCACCTCGGCCAAGGCGGCCTCGATCGGCAGCAGGTGTGCGGCCAGGGCCTGGTGGCCGTCGGTCTCGGCCGCCTCGGCGATGTGGTCCAGGGTCACGGCGTCGGCCTCCCTGAAGGGGCCCACACAGGTCCGCCGCAGGGCCACGACGTGGCCGAAGCAGCCGAGCTCCCGCCCCAGGTCGCGCGCCAGGGCGCGCACGTAGGTGCCCTTGCCGCATTCGGCTTCGAACACGGTGATGTCGGAGCCCTCGCTCGCCACGGCGCGGAGCGCGTCGATGATCACGGCGCGCGGCTCGAGCGCGACGTTCTCGCCATCGCGGGCGAGGTCGTAGGCGCGTTCGCCGTCGATCTTGATCGCGGAGAACTGTGGGGGAACCTGCTGGATCTCGCCGGTGAACCGCGGCAGCAGGGCCGCGATCTCCGCCAGGCCGGGGCGCTCGGCACTCGTTCGCGTGACCTCGCCTTCCGCGTCGTCAGTTCGCGTCTCGGCGCCCCATCGCACGCTGAAGCGATAGGCCTTCTCGCCGTCGACGGCGAACGACACGGTCTTGGTCGCCTCGCCCAGCGCGATCGGAAGAATGCCGGTGGCGAGCGGATCGAGGGTGCCGGCATGGCCGGCCTTCTGGGCATCGAACAACCGGCGAATCGCGGCGACGGCCTGCGTCGAGGTCATGCCGAGCGGCTTGTCGAGCACCAGCCATCCGTGGACCGGCGAGCCTTTCTTGCGCCGAGCCATGTGCCGCTACTTTTCCACGTCCTGGCGGACCTTCGGGCTGTCGAGCAACCTGTCGATGCGGGTCGCCTCGTCGAACGACACGTCCGCGCGAAAGCGGATGTCGGGGGCGAACTTGAGATTGACGGCGTGCGCCACCTCGCCGCGAATGTAGCGCTTGTTGCGCTCGAGGGCGGCGATCACCGGCTTCACGTCCTCGCCGCCCAACGGCATGACGTAGATCGTCGCGAGCCGCAGGTCCGGCGACAGGCGGACCTCGGGAATGGTGATGATGCGGCCAGCCAGCTCGTCATCGTGGACCTCGGAGCGCGCCAGCATCTCGGCGAGCGCGTGACGGATCATCTCGCCCACGCGCAACTGCCGCTGCGACGGACCCGATGCCGGATTGTTCGAACTCGAGCGCTTCCTTGCCATCACGGGTCCTGCGCCGGGCTGGAACCGGTCGCGGCCTCCTCGTTCGCCGAAGCGGGGCGGCATGGCTCCGCCGCGCAACCGCTATCCACAGTCCTAAGGCGGATCAGAGCGTCCGCTGGACGGTCTCCACGTTGAAGCATTCGATGACGTCGCCAGGGCGAATGTCCTGATAGTTGGCGAAAGCCATGCCGCATTCCTGGCCAGCCGGCACCTCCCTGACCTCGTCCTTGAAGCGCTTCAACGTCGACAGGGTGCCCTCGTGGATCACGGTGTTGTCGCGGATCAGGCGCACCTTGGCGCCCCGCTCGACCTTGCCTTCGGTGACCCGGCAGCCGGCGACCTTGCCGACCTTCGAAATGTTGAAGACCTCGAGGATCTCGGCGTTGCCGAGGAAGATCTCGCGCAGTGTCGGCGCAAGGAGGCCGGACATCGCCGCCTTCACGTCATCCACCAAGTCGTAGATGATGTTGTAGTAGCGGATCTCGACGCCATCGCGATCGGCTGCCGCCTTGGCTTGCGCGTTGGCGCGCACGTTGAAGCCGACGATGACCGCGCCGGATGCGTTGGCGAGCGCGACATCGGACTCCGTGATGCCACCCACACCCGAATGAACGATGCGGGCCTCGACCTCGTCGGTGCCGAGCTTCTTCAACGCGCCGCCGATGGCTTCCACGGACCCCTGCACGTCGCCCTTCACGAGCAGCGCGAACTCCTTCCTTCCGGCTTCCTTGAGCTGCTGCATCATCTGCTCGAGGGTGCGCGCCGTGCCAGCCGAGCCCAGCGTCTCGCGACGCTTGCGCACACGATAGTCGGTGATCTCGCGGGCGCGCGCCTCGTTCTCGACCACCGCGAACTGATCGCCGGCCTCGGGCGCCGCGTCAAAGCCCAAAACCTCGACCGGAACCGAGGGACCCGCCTCCTTCACGCTGTCGCCGACATCGTTGATCAGCGCGCGCACGCGGCCCCACGCCGTTCCCGCGACGAGAATGTCGCCGACGCGGAGCGTGCCGCGCTGAACGAGCAGGGTTCCGACGGGACCACGTCCGCGCTCGAGCTTGGCCTCGATCACGAAGCCCTCGGCTGAGCGGTTCGGATTGGCTTTGAGCTCCAGAACCTCGGCCTGCAAGGCGATCGCCTCGAGCAGCTTGTCGAGGTTGGTGCGCTTCAGCGCCGACACCGGAATTTCCAGCGTCTCGCCGCCCATGCTTTCGACCACGATCTCGTGCTGGAGAAGGTCAGTGCGCACGCGGTTGGGATCGGCATCCGGCTTGTCGATCTTGTTGATCGCAACGATGAGCGGAACCTTGGCGGCCTTGGCGTGATTGATCGCCTCGACCGTCTGCGGCATGACGCCGTCGTCGGCCGCAACCACCAGGATGACGATATCCGTCACCTTGGCGCCGCGAGCGCGCATGGCGGTGAAGGCCTCGTGGCCGGGCGTGTCGATGAACGTGACCTTGGCGCCGCCCGGGGTCGTCACCTGATAGGCGCCGATGTGCTGGGTGATGCCACCAGCCTCGCCAGCGGCCACCTCGGCTGAGCGGATGGCGTCGAGCAGCGACGTCTTGCCATGGTCGACGTGGCCCATGATGGTGACCACCGGCGCGCGCGGCTCAAGCGTCTCGTTGGAGTCTGACGTGGAAAAGACGTCCTTCTCCACATCCGACTCGAAGAAGCGCTTCGGGGTGTGGCCGAACTCGGTCACGATGAGCTCGGCGGTGTCGCCGTCGATCACATCGGTGATCTTGTGCATCGCGCCTTCCTTCATCAGGAACTTGATGAGGTCGACGGCGCGCTCGGACATACGGTTGGAAAGCTCTTGGATGGTGATCGCCTCGGGGATGACCACCTCGCGCACGATCTTCTCCCTGGGCTGCTGGATGCCCATGGCCTTGAGCTTCTCGCGCTCGCGGCGACGCTTGAGGGAGGCCAGCGAGCGCTCGCGGGCGGTCTCGTTCAACGCGTTGGTGATGGTGAGCTTGCCGCGCACGCGGTCGCCGACGCCCTTCACCGGCCGCACCGCGACCTTCGCGCCCTTCTTTTTCGCACGACCGTCGTCGTCGTCCGGCATCTCCACGGCCTGCGGGCCAGGACGGGCCGCGCGCGGCTTGGCGACTTCCGGCTCGCCCTTGCGGCCAGGCTCCAGCGCCTTGACCGACGGCCGGTCGGTACGAGACACGATGACCGGCCGGATCATGCCGACCGACTTCTGGGCCGGTTCGCCGGCGCCGCCCGCAGAGCGCGCCAGCGGCTGCGCCGTGGTCTTGGCGGGTGACTGCACTTCGGGAGCAGCGGCGTTGGCAGCGGCGACAGGCTCCTGGGCCGGCGGCTGCGGCGCATCGGCCTCCGCGGGCCGGGCCGCCTCGGCGGCGGCTGCCGCGGTGGCCTGCTGGTGCTCGAGCTCCTCGCGTTGCTGGCGCTCGACGGCGTCACGGCGCTCGCGCTCCGCCTGCTGGCGGTCAGTCTCGGCCTCGCGGACCTGCGCGGCGGCGAGAGCCTGCGCGCGCGCGGCGCGCTCGCGATCCGACAAGGCGCCATGCGCTGTCGGCTGCTTCGCCTGCGGAGCGGGCTTTGCGGCCTCCGAAGCCTGCGCTCGCTGTTGAGGGCGCTGTTGCTGCGGCTCCGCACGCGGTGCCACGGCTGGGGTGTCCTCGACCTCGGCGCCGCCCAGGGTCCGCTTCTTGCGCTTCTCCACCACGACCGATTTCGAGCGGCCATGGCTGAATTTCTGCTGCACGTGACCAGACTCGACCGTTCGCTTGAGGCTCAGCGGCTTGCGAGCCCCCGCGGCACCGGTCTTGTCGGTCACATCCTTAGATTCGCTCATACGCTGCCCGTCTCTCCAAAAGCCTCGCGGGCGTGCTCAGCGGCCGCTGCTTGTGCAGGTGCCGGCAAGCCCGCCCGGTAAATCGCTATGCGTTCAGCTTCGGCCAGGAAACGGGCCGCAGCGCCACCGCTCTTGAGGGCAGCATGTACCACATTTGCCCCGCCAATGGCCAAACTCAATTGATCCGCCGTAAATGCGCGGACAATCGCGGTGCCGCGGGCCCCTTGGCCGCCGGAAACGGCGATAAACTTGCGGTCCAACCGCATCGCGCCGTCATCGGCCGCATCGGAGGCGTGCACAAGGGCGTTAACTTCGCCACGTCCCAGTGCAACCTCGACCTTGACAAAGCCGGTCACGACGAGGCCGGCCTTGCGCGCCAAAGCGAAGGCTTCCAGCGCCCGCCGCACCAAGAGGGCCTCGACCCGATCGGCCAGATCGGCCGGCACCTCGACCGCGCGTTTCAGCGCCCTGGCGAAGGCCTTGGTGCGAACGGCTGCCGCGACGGTTGCATGGTCCGCCGTGACCCAGACGCCACGGCCCGGCAGGCGGCGCGCCACATCGGGAACGACCCCGCCGTCCGGCCCTACAACGAAACGGACGAGCTCCTCAGGCGGCCGCGAAGCGCGCGCGACGATGCAGGTGCGTAACGGGCTCGCCACCCTGCGCTCTGCCTCGACGCCTCTCGGGGACTGCCTGTCCATCCCGCCGATGTCCGCTCCTCGCCATGGCCGCGGTCAAACTTTGGCAGGCGCTTCGGCGCCAGCCTCGTCGACGGCCTCATCCGGAACCGGTGCCTCGGGGGCGACCAGATCCTCGGGCTTCACCCATCCCAGCAAGACGCGCGCGCCCATGATCATGTCCTCGGCGTCTTTCCGGGTGACGTCGAAGGTGGACAAGACGCCCTTGTGCTGGACCGGATCGGCGCCTTTTTCCCGCCGCCGCTCCGTCCAGCCGACGAGATCGTCGGTGGCGCAATCGGCCAGGTCCTCGACCGTCTTGATGCCGTTCTCGCCGAAGGCGACCAGCATGGCCGTCGTCACGCCGGCAACCTTGGAAAGGTCGTCGTGGACGCCGAGCTCGCGGCGCTTGGCGTCGCGCTCCTGCTCCTGCTTCTCGAGATACTCGCGGGCGCGGGTCTGGATCTCCTGCGCGGTATCCTCGTCGAAGCCCTCGATATGGGCGATCTCGGAGATCTCGACAAAGGCGATTTCCTCGACCGAGGCAAACCCCTCGGTCACGAGGAGCTGGGCGATGACCTCGTCGACGTCGAGGGTCTCCATGAAGCCCTGCGAGCGCTCGGCGAACTCCTTCTGGCGCCGCTCGCTTTCCTCCTGCTCGGTAAGGATGTCGATGTCCCAACCGGTCAACTGAGAGGCGAGGCGCACGTTCTGTCCGCGCCGGCCGATAGCGAGCGAGAGCTGGCTCTCCGGCACCACCACCTCGATGCGGCTCGAGTCCTCGTCGAGAACGACCTTGGTCACCTCGGCGGGAGCGAGCGCGTTGACGATGAACTCGGCGGCATCCTCCTTCCACTGGATGATGTCGACCTTCTCGCCCTGCAGCTCGTTGACCACCGCCTGCACGCGGGCACCGCGCATGCCGACGCAGGCGCCCACGGGATCGATGGAGCTGTCCTTGGAGATCACCGCGATCTTGGCGCGGGAGCCCGGATCACGGGCCACCGATTTGATCTCGACGACACCGTCGTAGATCTCGGGCACCTCCATGGCGAACAATTTCGACATGAACTCCGGCCGCGCGCGCGACAGGAAAATCTGGGGCCCGCGCTGCTCGCGCCGGACGTCGTAGATGTAGGCGCGAATGCGATCGCCATAGCGCACGTTCTCGCGCGGGATCATCTCGTCGCGGCGGATAATGCCTTCGGCGCGTCCGAGATCGACAATGACGTTGCCGTACTCGACGCGCTTGACCGTGCCGTTGGCAATCTCGCCGATGCGGTCCTTGTATTCGCCGAACTGACGCTCGCGCTCGGCCTCGCGCACCTTCTGGACGATGACCTGCTTGGCGTTCTGGGCAGCGACGCGGCCGAAATCCAAAGGCGGCAGGGATTCGGCAACGAAATCCCCGACCTTGGCCTCGGGATTGCGCCGCTTGGCATCGTCGAGCGTGATCTGGGTGGCTTCGTTCTCGACCACCTCGACGACGGCCATCACCCGGGTCAGCCGCGTCTCGCCGCTGCGCGGGTCGATCTCGCACCGAATATCGTTCTCGGCACCATAGCGCGATTTCGCGGCCTTCTGGATCGCGTCCTCCATGGCCTGGATCACGATACGCCGGTCGATCGATTTCTCGCGCGCCACCGCGTCGGCGATCTGCAACAATTCCAGCCGGTTCGCGCTGACGCCCGCCATGGCCATGCTCGGCACTCCCATTCCTCAACACTCGTGACCGGAGGTTCTACTGGCCGCCGGCCTCAACCCTCTTCGCACTCTTGCCGCGACGCAGCGCTTCGCGGATCAACTCATCGGTCAGAACGAGCTTGGCTTCCGCAATCAGCGGCAGCGGCAAGCCCACGACCTGCATTCCAAGCTCATCACCCAGGTCGCAGGCAATCCGCGCCTCGCCCTCGGCGAACCCCTCGAGCGTGCCCCGAAACCGCTTGCGGCCGCTGATTGGTTCCGCCAATTCGACTTTGGCCTCGTAGCCCGCCCAATTCTCGAAGTCCGAAGGCCGAACCAGCGGCCTGTCAATTCCCGGCGAGGAAATCTCCAGGCGGTAGCTCCCCTTGACGGGATCATGCGCATCGAGCAGCGGCGAAAGCTGGCGCGAAATCGCCTCGCAATCGTCGACTGTGATGGTTCCGTCGGGTCGTTCTGCCATAATTTGGACGGTCTGGCCATCGCCGCCGCCGATGCGAACCCGAACCAATCGGAAACCAAGATCTTCTAGCGCAGGCTCAACCAGGTCCGCAACGTTGGCGGACATGCCGGTTTCGCGAACAAAGCGCTTGTCGAGCGCAGCATCACCCGTGCCGTCCATCGACACTCAATGCCCTGCCATTTTTCTGGTGAACCGCATGCACCAAAACAAAAAGAGCGGACCCTTTTGGGGCCCACTCTCAGAGTTGAGATGATCATGAGCAATCGGAAGATAAGAGAAGACATGAGCGGCGGTCAAGCGGATTTGACATTTTTTTGGCAGTCCCTGCCCGACTTCGAGGCAAATTCGGCTCCGGAGCGCCATGGATGTGGCCGCCGCCGCCCAAATTATCAATGTTCACCGCGCTCAAAGCGGAAGTAGTAGGAGCGGCGGCCGGCCTGGCCGGCCTTGAGCTCGTAGCGCGTCGCCGGCCAGTCGGGATCGCGCGTTTGCCAGTCGGCGGGGGACTTGGGACGCCACACGAACGAGCCTTCCTCCCGGACCGCGAGCAGAGCGGTGCGGGCGTAGTCGCCGATGTCGGTGGCAAACCGCAGCAGGGCGCCGGGACGGGCGACACGGGCCAGATCGCGCAGGAACGGGGCCGCAACCAGCCGGCGCTTGCGGTGTCGCACCTTGGGCCAGGGGTCGGGAAACAAGACAAAAATACGCTCGACCGACGCGGGCGGCAGCCAACGCACGAGTGCGCGCGCATCATCGGGATGGAGGCGGATGTTGCGGATCGCCGCGTCCTCGACGGCGCTGGCGACCTTGGTCACGCCGTCCCGAAACGGCTCGCACCCGATGATCCCGACGCGGGGGTGGTTCTGGGCCTGCCAGATCAGGTGCTCGCCACCGCCGAAGCCGACTTCGAGCCACACGCGATCTATCGTGCCTTCGAACAGGCTGGCGAGCGGCGACGGGCAGGGTGAGGCGAGGTCGGGGGCGAGGCGGGGCAGCACCTCCGTCAAGATCCGCTCCTGGCGCTGGCTCAGCTTGCGGCCGCCACGACGGCCGTAGGATCTCAGGTCGCGATCGACGCGTGCTGTGCGGTCCTGACCCATCGACGATCCAACGCGTCCCAGAAACACCTTCGGCCGCGTTTTAGCGCGGCCGAAGCTCACATTGTCAGAGCCGCTTGTGGTCAGGCGACGGCCTTCTTGAGCGTGTCGACCAGGTCGGTGCGCTCCCACGAGAAGCCGCCGTCCTTCTCCGGCATGCGGCCGAAATGGCCGTAAGCGGCGGTGCGGGCGTAGATCGGCTTGTTGAGGTCGAGATGCTTGCGGATGCCGCGCGGGGAGAGGTCCATCACTTCGCCCAGCACCTTCTCCAGCTTGGCCTCGTCGACCTTGCTGGTGTCGTGCAGGTTGACGTTGATCGACAGCGGCTGGGCGACGCCGATCGCGTAGGACAACTGGATCGAGCAGCGCTCGCCGAGGCCCGCGGCAACGACGTTCTTGGCCAGATAGCGCGCGGCATAGGCCGCCGAGCGGTCGACCTTGGTCGGGTCCTTGCCGGAAAACGCGCCGCCGCCGTGCGCGGCGGCACCACCGTAGGTGTCGACGATGATCTTGCGGCCGGTCAGCCCGCTGTCGCCATCCGGCCCGCCGATGAAGAACTTTCCCGTCGGATTGACGTGCCAGACCGTGTCCTTGGTGATCCAGCCGTCCGGCAAGGCCTTGCGCACGTAGGGCTCGACGATCTCGCGAACCTGCTTGGAAGCCAGGTCCTCGACGAGATGCTGCTGCGACACGACGATCTGGGCGGCTCCGACCGGCTTGCCGTCCTCGTAGCGGACGGTGACCTGGCTCTTGGCGTCGGGGCCCAAGCGCGTCTCCTGGCCGGCGTGCCGGGCCTCGGAGATCAGGCGCAGGATCTTGTGGCTGTAGTAGATCGGCGCCGGCATCAGCTCCGGCGTCTCGGTGCAGGCGTAGCCGAACATGATGCCCTGGTCGCCGGCGCCTTCATCCTTGTTGCCGCCGGAGTCGACGCCCTGGGCGATGTCCGCCGACTGGGGGTGCAGCAGCACCTCGATCTGGGCGCGATCCCAATGGAAGCCGTCCTGCTCGTAACCAATATCGCGGATGGCCATGCGGGCGACGTGCGCGACCCAATCCTTGGTGATGGTCAATGGCCCGCGCGTCTCGCCGGCAATCACCACGCGATTGGTGGTCGCCAGCGTCTCGGCCGCGACGCGGATCTGCCAGGGATCCACGCCGGCTTTCGGCCCTTCGCGAAAATACAGGTCGACGATCTCGTCGGAGATGCGGTCGCAGACCTTGTCGGGATGGCCTTCGGAGACCGACTCGCTGGTGAAGTAAAACGACTTGCGCGACACGCTGATGCCCCGTCCGTTCTTCAAGGAAGGAATAAAGACGCGGCTTGTTTGCAGCTTTTTATTACGAGGTCAAGGCGCTCCGTATTCAGCAGCATATCACGCCTGGGAATATGCCACTGAATACGGGATAGCCGAGAGGTCGGTCAGTTCGGATCGTCGTCCGACAGCGACCGCACAAGATCGACGATCGACCGGCGCACCTTTGGATCGCTGATCCGCAGGAAGGCCTTGTTGAGCTCGACCCCCTCGCGGCTGTTCAGAAAGTCGACGACATACGACTCCGGGGCGCGCTCGGCGAAACCGGCCGGAACGCCAACCGGGCCTGCCAGGGCGATTGGTGCTTCCTCGTAGAAGAACTGCACCGGGACGCCCAGCACGCGCGCCAGATCGAACAGCCGGCTGGCGCCGATGCGGTTGATGCCCTTCTCGTATTTCTGGACTTGCTGGAAGGTGAGCCCCAACTGCTCGCCCAGTCGTTCCTGGCTCATGCCGAGCAGCATGCGGCGAACCCGCACACGACTGCCGACATGGAGATCTATCGGATTGGGACGGCGTGCGCTCCGTTCGCCCGCGCCATCCACGTCAGTCTCATACGCTTCACTTGGCCCAGCCATGTGCCCATCCACCGTTGACCCACCTACGACCCCGGGGGGATTCCTAGGTGCACAATATGCAAGCGTCAATCTCAGCCGGTGGACTTTACCATCTTGCGTTCCTGATCAGGGGGTCCGAAACGTCAGCGACCCGATGCCTGTTCGGGGCGGGAGAGACCCCACCAAATCGCCAGAACAGCCAGCCAAAACAGCAGGAAAGTGCTGTCTCCGTAACGAGCATAGAGCGGCGGGGGCAGGGCCGCAGGAAGTCCGGTGTCGATGGTTCCACGCACGTCGAGCCCTAGGCTGGCCAGGACCCGGCCGTAGGGATCGATTACCGCCGAGACGCCGTTATTGGCGACGCGGATCAAGGGAAGCGCCTCCTCCACCGCCCGGACACGAGCCTGGTGGAGGTGCTGGTAGGGCCCGCTGGTGCTGCCAAACCAGCCGTCGTTCGTGAGGTTGATCAGCGCGGCCGGCCGGATTGCCCCCTCGATCAACTCGCCGGGGAAGATCGCCTCGTAGCAGATGAGTGGCAGCACGGGCGGCAGTCCGGGCACGGCGAGGAGCTGGCGGGGGCGGGGACCGGCGGTGAAACCTCCGCGCCAGCGCGTCAACTGCTCGATTCCCATGCTCTCGAGGCGTTCCTGAAGCGGCAAGTACTCGCCGAACGGCACGAGATGGATCTTGTCGTAGAGGGCGGTCAGCCGGCCGTTGGTATCAAAGACCATCAGACTGTTGTAGCCGCGACGGCGACCGGTGGATGTTGCTGGCGGCTCGATGCGGACGGCACCGGACAGGAGGTGCACGCCGTCCGGCAGCAGCTCGCCGATGGCGTTCAGCGCTTCAGGCGAGGCCAGCGGCAGGAACGGCATTGCCGCCTCCGGCCAGATCACATGGGTAATGCCAGCCAGCCCATCGGCCCGGCCGTCGGGGGCCTCGCGCGACAGCGCCAGATGATCGGCAAAGATCCGCCCCTGGTTCTCGGGTCGCCATTTCTCCCGCTGCGGCACGCTCGGCTGGACCAGTCGCAGACGCACGCCCTCGACGAGGGGAGCCGCGGGCGCGGCGAGCACGAGCGCGCCATAGGCCCACGCGAAGGCGAGGGCGGCGGCAACCAGAAGCGCCGGGCTCCAGGACCGGCGGGAGCCTGTTTCCGCGTCCGCCATCAATACGAGAGGGGCTGGGAACACGACCACCGCGGCAAGCGTCAGGCCATAGATGCCGAGGACGCCGGCCCACTGCATCAACGGCAGCGGCCAGGTGAGCGCATAGCCCAGCACATTCCAGGGAAACCCGGTGAGGACGTGCCCACGCAGCCATTCGGTGGCCGATAGTGTCAGCGCCAAGACCAGAATGCGCGAAAGACCCGGCCGCCACAGGACGGCGGCCGATGCGGTTGCGCCGGCGAAGAAGAGGGCGAGGCCGGCCGGCATTCCGGCAACTGCAATCGGCAGCGCCCATGCGAACTTCTCCGCCTCGACGAGGAAGGCTTCACCGATCCAGAAGAGACCGGCCAGAAAGTAGCCGAACCCGAACCACCAGCCGACCAGCCCGGCAGCGGTCGCGCGATGCTGACGCCAGGACGTTGCCGCTGGATGCGGCTCGCCGACGCGCGACGCACGAGACACCGCGCCATCGATCAGCCACACCAACGCGGGCAGCGTGACGAACAGAACCGGTGTCGCGAAGATCGGCGCCATGGCGAGAACCGAGCCGGCGCCCGCGAGCGTGGCGATGGCATCGCGACGCCACCCGGTCTGGCTTCGAATGTGGCGTGCCGTGCGTGCGAGCCAGTTGCCGCCGGAGAAGGCCTCACGCATCACGACAACCCGTCACTTGCCAGCGGCGACGGCGCCCGGGGTCTCACCGCCGCCTTTCGGGCTGTGGACCTTGACCTTCTTGATGCGACGCGTGTCCGCATCGATCACCTCGAACTCGACACCGGACGCATGCTGGACCAGCTCGCCGCGACTCGGGACGCGACCGATCAGGGCAAAGATCAGACCGCCAAGGGTGTCGATCTCGGTTTCCTCCTCGGCCTTCAGCAGCTTTATGTTGAGATGATTTTCGAGCTCGCGAATGGGCGTGCGGGCGGAGGCGATCAAACCCTGCTTGGGGTCCACGATGATGTGGGACGCCTCTACGGCGTCGTGCTCGTCCTCGATGTCGCCGACGATCTGCTCGACGAGATCCTCGATCGAGACCAGGCCGTCGGTGCCGCCGTACTCGTCGATGACGAGCGCCATGTGAATGCGCGTGGTCTGCATCCGGATCAACAGGTTCATCGCCGGCATCGACGGCGGCACGAACAGGACCGGCCGGCGGACCTTGGTCGTCAGAATCGGCCGTGACAAATCGAGGCGGCCGAAATCGAACCGGGATGTCTCCGTCGTGCCCGCCTCGGCGGCCGGCCGGGCCTCCATGTTGGCTGCCGCTTCCGACGTCATCCAGCTCACCAGGTCCTTGATGTGAACCATGCCGCGAATGTCGTCCGGGGTTTCGTGAAAGACCGGGATGCGGGAGACGCCCGCCTCTTCGAAGGTGCGCAGGAACTCGGCGACGGAGGCGCGCTCGTCGAGAGCGATGATGTCGGCCCGCGGCACCATGACGTCATCGATCCGCAACGACCCGAAGCGGAGCATTCGCAGGAGCATCTCGCGCTCCTCGTCGGTGAATGCATCCTTTTGCGCATCGGTCTTGAGTGCGGCCTCGAGCGTGTCGCGCAGCGTCTGACCGGGGGCCAATCCAAGCCGGGTCCGCAGGGCGGCAAGCCAGCCCTGGCCCGTCTGATCGTTCGTGGCCGTTTCAGCGCGCGGGCCGTTGGTATTTGCATCGGTACTCATCGCAGGGTGCTCGCGGTCTCCTCGTCGTCGGTGTAGGGATCGGCAATGCCGATGTCGGCCAAAATGGCGGTTTCCAGCTCTTCCATGCGCAGGGCCTCGGCGTCGGTCTCGTGGTCGTAGCCGAGCAAATGAAGAAGGCCGTGGACAACCAGGTGCTGGAGGTGCTGGCGGGGCGGCTTAGCCTGCTCCGCGGCCTCGCGGGCCATCGTCTGCGCGGCCAGCACGATGTCGCCAAGCTCGGACGCGGCTCGCGCCGCTACCGAGGCGGGAAAGGACAGGACATTGGTCGGCTTGTCGTGGCCCCGATAGGCGCGATTGAGATCGCGGACGTGATCGTCGGAGCTCAGCGCCACGGCGACCGTCCCGCGCGCACCGAGGCGCGCAGACACCGCCGTGCCGGCCGCCAAAATCGCGTCCTCGACGGGCTCGAACAGCGACCAGTCACCATAGATGCGCACGATGTCCAGGGCCAAACGTCGTCGCGCCTCGGGCTCCGGCTCGCTCTCCTCGCCGGCCTCGTGCCGTATGTCCGATCCACCTGCGGTCATTGCCTCGCTACCGGTCTTCACAACCGGCGCCCGACCTGTTTGTCGTAGGCGTTGACGATCTTGGCGACGAGATCGCGCCGAACCACATCGGCGCTGGTAAAGCGCACGGCCGTGATGCCCTCGACGCCAGCCAGCAGGCCGACGGCTTCCTCGAGCCCGGAGACCTGACCGGGCGGCAGATCCACCTGACTGGGATCCCCCGTCACGATCATCTTGGAGTTCTCGCCCAGGCGGGTGAGAAACATCTTCATCTGCATGCTGGTGGTGTTCTGCGCCTCGTCAAGGATCACGAACGCATTGGCGAGCGTGCGGCCCCGCATGAAGGCCAGCGGGGCAATCTCGATGACGCCGGTCTCCAGATCGCGCTCGACCTTCTCCGGCGGCAGCACATCATAGAGTGCGTCGTAGAGAGGGCGCAGATAGGGATCGACCTTTTCGCGCATGTCGCCCGGCAGAAAGCCCAGACGCTCGCCGGCCTCGACCGCGGGCCGCGACAGGATGATGCGCTCGACGATGCTGCGCTCGAGGCAGTGGGCGGCGTAGGCCACGGCCAAGTAGGTCTTGCCGGTGCCCGCGGGACCGATTCCGAACACAAGGTCGGTGGTGTCCATCGCCTTGATGTAGGCGCTCTGCATCGTGGTGCGGGCTTTGACGACACGGCGGCGCGTCGCGATCTGGCCGGGGCCGCTGGCAGGTGCGGTGTCCTGCTTGGCATGGCGTATCCAGCCGTCAAAATCTCCCGGGCCGATCTCCTCGCCGCGCTGAATGCGCGCGTACAGCGCGACGAGAACATCGCGCGCGATCTCACAGGCTGCCTGCGAGCCAGCCAGGATGACCGAATTGCCGTGCGCGTGCGCCTCGATGCCGAGGCGATCCTCGATCAGCGCCAGATGGGAATCATATTCGCCCAGAAGTTGCGGCAAGTAGCGGTTGTCCTCGAAGGACACGACCAAGCGCTGCTTGGTGTTCGACGATTTGGATGGCCGAGCTGGCCCTGACGCGGAGGGCCCACGAAAGCCTGTCAAACGTTGTTTCTCCCGTACGTTCTCTTAGGCGACTCGCCGGGCCGCGACGGTAGCACAAACCGAAGCGCGGATGCACGACGCCGTTAAAAGGCCAGTCATTTCAATACTTGACCAAGATCATGTCGGGCAAACGACGCCCGACAGGCTGTTCGGCCCGGCGGCCAAAATGGCGACGGAGAGGACGCGCCCGAGATAGGAGTCCGACGCCTCCGCGTGGACCGCCTGCAGGTAGGGCGAGCGCCCCACGAGCTGGCCCGGGCGGCGGCCGGGCTTGTCGAACAGCACCGGAACGACCTTGCCGATGCAGTCCGTGTTGAACGCGCTCTGCTGGTCGGCCAGCATCGCCTGCAACCGCTGCAACCGCTCGGACTTGACCGCGTCGGGGACCTGATCGGCCATGGTTGCGGCGGGGGTTCCCGGCCGCGCGCTGTATTTGAAGGAATAGGCCTGGGCAAAGCGGATGTCGGTGACGAGCCGGAGCGTCGCCTCGAACTCCGCCTCGGTCTCACCCGGGAAACCGACAATGATGTCAGTGGACAGAGCGATGTCCGGGCGGGCGGCGCGAATGCGGCCGACGAGCTCCACATAGTCGCGCGCGGTGTGCTTGCGGTTCATCGCGGCGAGGATGCGGTCGGCGCCGGCCTGAAACGGCAGGTGCAGGTAGGGCATGAGCTTGGGCACGTCGCGGTGAGCGGCGATGAGATCGTCGCTCATGTCGCGCGGATGGCTCGTCGTGTAGCGGATGCGCTCGAGACCCTCGATGTCGGCGAGCCGCTCGATGAGCCGGGCAAGCGACCAGGGGCGGCCGTCGGTTCCCTCGCCGTGGTAGGCGTTGACGTTCTGGCCGAGCAGGGTGAGCTCGCGCACGCCGCGATCGACGAGGCGGCGGGCTTCCTCGACGAGGCTCGCGACCGGCCGGGAGAATTCGACGCCGCGCGTATAGGGCACGACGCAAAACGTGCAGAACTTGTCGCAACCCTCCTGAACGGTCAGGAACGCCGCCATGGTCCGCGGCGCGCTCCGCGCAGGGAGATGGGTGAACTTGTCCTCCTCGGGGAACTCGGTGTCGACGATCCGGTCGCCGTTCGCGCGGGCGCGCCGGACGAGGTCGGGGAGGCGGTGATAGCTCTGCGGGCCGACGACGAGGTCGACGAGCGGCGCGCGGCGTGCGATCTCGGCACCCTCGGCCTGGGCGACGCAGCCCGCCACCGTGATGAGGGTCTCCTTGCCATCGGCTTCGCGGGCCTTCTTGATCTCCTTCAGCCGGCCGAGCTCGGAGTAGACCTTTTCGGCGGCCTTCTCGCGGATGTGGCAGGTGTTGAGGACGACCATGTCAGCTTCGGCGACATCGGAGGTCTGGCCATAGCCGAGAGCCGCCAGCGCCTCGGCCATGCGCTCGCTGTCATAGACGTTCATCTGGCAGCCGAACGTCTTGATGAAGACTTTCTTGTCGCCGGACGGCTCGCGCTCGGTGCTGTCGCGCTCCACGTGGGACGTCATCCTGGTCTCTTCGCTCGCTTGCCCTATCTGCTCGGGGCGGCCTGAAGGATGCAAACATCGCGCCGAACGGGCGCTCCGATTCCCGGAGCGTGTTGCATTGCAACATCTTAACGCTCGGCTGTCTAGCGCTGCACGTCACCAAGCCCGCGCAGAAATGCGACCACGGCGGTGCGGACTTGCGATTCACTGAACTGGGCCAAAGCCTTACGATCCGCGAATTCGTCGATGCGGACGGGCGGACCAATGTGGATCTCGGCGTCCAGCGGGCCCCACGCGAGCAATTTCCACAGATGGCCGCCCAGCTCCATGTCGCCGTACCAGCCGACGCGTGGCCGCTGCGCCCGGCCGAGCGGGACACCGTGGACGCGCGTGTAGACCAGGGCGAGGGTCTGCACGACCGTTCCCGGGGGCGGCTGTTGCGCGTGCAACGGTGGCCTCACGGCCGCGAACAGGGACGTCTTGAAGGGGAGCACGCGATTGCCGTCCGTCGAGGTTCCTTCGGCGAACAGCACGAGGGCATCGCCGCCGGCCAAACGTTCGAGCATCACGCCTGCTGCCTCGGCCGCCTGACTGCGCCGGGTGCGATCGACAAACACGGTTCGCTGGAGCCGCGCCAGCGTCGCCACGAAGGGCCAGCCGCCGACTTCCTTCTTGGCGACGAACGAAACTGGCGCCACCGCCGACAGCACCGGGATGTCCAACCAGGAGGTGTGATTGGCTACGATCAGAACGGGCCGGTCGCGCACAACGGCGCCGGTGACGTGCAAGCGAACTCCGATCAGGCGGCACACCAGCTTATGATAGTGATGAGGAAACGCGCGCGCCGCGGACCGACTGACCCGCAGGAACAGCACCTGCAGCGGCATCAAGGGTACGGTGAGCAACAGGAAGCCGAGGAGGATTCGCGCCGCTCGCCAAGTGCCGTGCACAGTCGCTCCGCCCGTGGCGCCCCCGGTTGTGGCCTACCGCTTCTTGGGCAGATCCAGGGGCTCGCCGTAGAGCTCCAGCTTGTGACCGACGAGCTTGAACCCGAGCGTGCGCGCGACCCGCTCCTGCAGCTTCTCGATCTCCTCGTTGCGGAACTCGATGACGCGGCCCGAGGTGACGTCGATGAGGTGGTCGTGGTGTACCCGCGACGCCGCCTCATAGCGCCGACGCCCCTCGCCGAACGCGTGGCGGCTCAGGATGCCCTTGGCCTCGAACAGGCGCAGCGTGCGGTAGACGGTCGATAGCGAGATGCGGCTATCGACGCGGGCAACCCGGCGATGGACTTCCTCCACATCGGGATGGTCTTCGGAATCGCTCAGCACGCGCGCAATCGTCCGCCGCTGGCCGGTCATCCGCAGCCCACGCTCGCTGCACAGCCGCTCGATCCGGCTCGACGGGTGACGTGCTGCAACCGTCATGCGACGGGCTCTCCCTTTGTGCATTTTGAGGCGGTTATAGTGTCGGCGCTAGGGCACGTCCACCCGCGGTGGCGCGGTATCCAGCGCCAGATTCCGGACCAGAAGCAGAGCGTCGGCCGGGGCTGCCCCGGCGCGCGGGTAGTAGCCGCGCCGGCGCCCGGTGTCCGTCCACCCCAACCCGCGATAGAGGGCCAGAGCGGCGGCATTGTCCGAGGCGACGTCGAGAAAAACGCTGCGCGCACCGTCGGCGACGGCCGGCTCGACCAGCGCGCCGAGCAGGCGGCGCGCCACGCCGGATCGCTGGCTCGGCCGGGCAACGCCGATCGAGAGAACCTCGGCCTCGTCGGCCACCAACCGCGCCAAGAGGAAGCCGACAACTCCGGCCGCGCTGGTTGCGGCGAAGGCCAGCGACACCGGATCGCTGAGGAACGTGCCCATGGCGGCCGAGCTCCAGCCGTCCTCGAACAGGCTCGCGTGCAAGTCGGCGATGGCTCCGGCGTCCTCCCTCAGAGCGCGGCGGATTGCGATGCCGTGAAATTCGGTCACTGGGGCGCCCTGGGCACAGCGGCGGCGACCTGGGGGATCGCATCGGGCGCTCGCAAGTACAACGGTATGATCCGCGTCAGCGGCGACAGGCGCGGCGCCAGAAGGGCGAGATGCCGGGCGTCGGGCTCGATGTCGACGGGCCCGAGCGCGATGGGCGCGTCCCCTTCTGCCACGGCGGCGGCAACGACAAGGGGAGCGCCCGAGCCGACGAGCACGATCCCTTCGCCGGCGGCGATCCGTGCGGCTTCGGCCGCGCCCAGCAGCCGCGCCTCGCAGACGGGTTCGGCGACAGCGTCGAAGATCTGAAAATGGACCTGCCCCAGCCGCGCGTCCGTCGCGACGCCGAGGTGCCGTCCAGCGACAGCCTCCTCGCCGGTTGCGCGGGCGGCGTGGGCGACCACGTGAAGGCTGGTCGTGCCGACAATCGGCTTGGCCGTTGCGAGCGCCAGCGCGCGGGCGACGGCGACACCGACACGCAGGCCGGAGAAGGTGCCGGGGCCGATAGTGACCGCGATGCGGTCCACGTCGTCGAACGACAGAGCGGCGGCGGCCATCACCTCGGAGATGAGCGGCACCAGTTCGTCGGCGCCGGCCGTGCGCGGCCGATGCGCCGAAAAGACTTCGGGCGTCGCACCGCCGAAGCCTCGGCCTGCGGCGGCCGAGGCGGCTCCAAAGCACGTGTCGAATGCGAGGATGTTCATGGGCTGCGGAGTATCGTCAGGGCTTCAGACAATGGTCGCGATCTCATCGAAGGACAGGCGCGGCGAGCGCGGCAGCAGTGCGGCGGGATCGCCGTAGCCGAGATTGCACAGAAAGTTCGAAACGACGGTGGTGTTCTCAAAGAACTCCTTGTCGACGCCGGCGTTGTCGAAACCCGACATCGGGCCGGCGTCGAGACCCAATGCACGGGCGGCGAGGATCAGATAGGCACCCTGCAGCGAGCCGTTGCGCAGCGCGGTCGTGCGCACATGCGCATCCTTGCCGGCAAACCAGCTCCGCGCGGCGGGATTGTGGGGAAATAGCTGCGGCAAGCGGTCGAAGAACGCCAGGTCGTAGCCGATGATCGCGGTAACCGGCGCGGCCATCGTCTTGTCGCGGTTGCCGGCCGAGAGGTGCGGCTTCAGCCGATCCTTGGCCTGCCTGGACTTCACGAAGACGATGCGTGCGGGCGAGCAGTTGGCGCTCGTCGGCCCCATCTTCATGATGTCGACTAGCTCTTTCAGCAGGGCGTCCGGCACCTCGCGCGGCAGCCAGGCGTTGTGCGTGCGCGCGGCGAGGAAGATCTGATCGAGAGCCGCCGGATCAATCCGCATATCCCCTCCCCTTCATGCAGAAAGCCCCGCAGAGGGTCCGCGGGGCTCCACGCTTTGATCCTGGCGACTGCGCGTCCTCAAACCGCCTGGACTTCCTGAACCTCGGGACAGAAATGACGAAGCAGGTTCTCGATGCCGTGACGCAGGGTCGCCGTCGAGCTCGGACAGCCGGCACACGCGCCGCGCATGTGAAGGAAGACCACCCCGTCGCGGAAGCCCTGGAAGATGATATCGCCGCCGTCCTGCGCGACGGCCGGGCGGACGCGCGTTTCCAGCAGCTCCTTGATGGTGGCGACCGTCTCCTCGTCCGCAGGATCGTAGTTGGCCCCCGCGGTGTCGTTGCCGCCTTCATGAGCCGAAACCGGTGCGCCGGACAGATAGTGCTCCATGATGGCGCCGAGAACGGCGGGCTTTAGATGCTGCCACTCGACGTCACCCTTGGTGACGGAGATGAAGTCCGTCCCGAGGAACACGCCCTTGACGCCATCGATGTCGAACAGACGGGTCGCCAGGGGCGAGTCGTCCGCTTCGTCCTTGGCGCGGAAATCAGCGGTTCCCTCGCCCAGGACCGGCTTGCCCGGGATGAACTTCAGGGTCGCGGGATTGGGTGTCGGCTCGGTTTGGATGAACATCTCTGCTCTCTTGATTTTTCGCGATCCGGCGGGGCACCGCCACGGACTCACTTCTGTAACTTTAGAACTATTCTACAGGATGGGGCGGGCCCGGTCAAAAGTCGAGGGACACGCCGCCGGCGCTGCGGTCAGGCCAAGGCTTTGAGGTCGTCGAGCGTCAGGTCGCCGGGCACGATGGTGATCGGGATGGGGAACGTCCCGGCCACCTTGCCGGCCGCGAGGGAGGAGACCAGCGGCCCGGGGCCCTTGGCGTCGGTTGCCGCGCCGAGCACGAGAACGGCGATATCCACGTCCTCGTCGATCAGCTTGATGATTTCCTCGGACTTCTTGCCCTCGCGGATAACCTCCTCGGTGACGACGCTCTCGAAGCCCTCGTTGTTGAGCTTGCGGCGAAAGAGGCGGAAAAGGGCCTTGGCCTTGGACGTCTCCTCTTCGAGCTGGACTTGCCGCACGCCCACCCAATGCTGGAAGTCCTGCGGCTCGATGACATAGAGAAGCAGCACGGATCCGGAGGTGTGAGCAATGCGCAGCGTGCTGTAAAACAGGGCCGCTTCCACCTCAGGGCTCTCGTCGACGACGACGAGAAACTTGCGGCGGTGACCCTCTTCGAAGACGCGGCGTTTCTTTGCGCTCGGCATGTCGGGATGCTGCCATGGGTGCGGCGCCGCGGCAATCGCGCCGCGGCGCACTGGTCTGCAGGTCGAGACGGCTAGTCTCGCATGATGGATCACACGCTGTGCCGCTAGCTGCGGATAAAGCCCACGATGTCCTTGACCTTGTTCATGACCGGCTGAGCGAGCACCCGCGCGCGGGCGGAGCCGTCGGCCAGAACGCGGTCGATCTCCGCGGCATCGGAGGTCAGCCGCCGCATCTCGGCACCGACGGGACCGAGCTTCTCCACCGCCAGCTCGGCCAGCGCTTTCTTGAACGCCGAGAACTGGCCGCCGCCGACGTCGCGCAGCACGGCCGCCTTGGTGGTGCCGGCCAACGCCGCGTAGATGCCGACGAGGTTGTCGGCTTCCGGCCGGTTCGCGAGGCCCGCCTCATCGGTCGGAAGCGGCTGCGGATCGGTCTTGGCCTTCTGGATCTTGCGCGCGATGGTGTCGCGGTCGTCGGTCAGATTGATGCGCGACAGATCGGACGGATCCGATTTCGACATCTTCTTGGTCCCGTCCCGCAGGCTCATGACGCGGGTGGCTGGCCCGGTGATCACCGGCTCCGGCTGCGGAAAGAAAATGCCGTCGGGAAATCCCGCCTTCTCGATCGACGCGCGGAAGTCGTTGTTGAACTTCTGGGCGATGTCGCGCGCCAGCTCGAGGTGCTGCTTCTGGTCCTCGCCGACCGGCACTTGCGTCGCGCGATAGACGAGAATGTCAGCCGCCATCAGGTTCGGATAGGCGTAGAGGCCGACCGAGGCGTTCTCACGGTCCTTGCCCGCCTTCTCCTTGAACTGGGTCATGCGGTTCAGCCATCCCAAGCGGGCGACACAGTTGAACACCCATGCCAGCTCGGCGTGGGCGGCGACCTGCGATTGGTTGAAGATGATGCTTTTCTTGGCATCGAGACCGCAGGCGAGGTAGGCGGCCGTCACCTGGCGGATGGCGCTGCGCAACTCGTCGGGGTCCTGCGCGATGGTGATGGCGTGCATGTCGACCACGCAATACATGCAGTCGTGCGTCCGCTGGAGCTCAATCCACTGCAGCATGGCCCCGAGATAGTTGCCCAGGTGCAGGGATCCGGTCGGCTGCATGCCGGAAAAGACGCGCGGCGTGATGGTCATGTGGTCGAAAATCCTCAGGAAGCAGGGCGGGTTATGCCGCGTCGAGCCGCCCCGCGCAAGGGCGGTGCCGGCCGCTCAGGTGGGCGGGCGGACGGCGGCAAGGAGGGCACCCAGCCGGATCGCGCCGGTGAGGTGAACGAGCGCGAAGTAGCAAACGGCGCCGACCAGCACGAGCGCCGCAAGCGCGGCGATGCGCAGGGTCAGAGCACCGGCGGGGGCGAGCCACGGCGCCAGCGGCACGGTCAACGCCAACAGCACGATGCCCATGACGACGCTGGCGAGCACGATCAGAGGCAGCGTGCGGCGCAGCCGTGCATCGGGCTCGAGGTATCCCCGCAGCAGCAAGGTGTGCCCCAGCAGCCCGGCATTCAGCCACCCGCCGAGGGTCGTGGCGAGGGCGATGCCCAGGTGCGGCATCAGGCCGAGCCACTTAAACAGAAAGAACAGCGCGATCGAGCCCAGCGTGTTGGCGGTCAGGCTGATCGCGGCGAAGCGCATCGGTGTCTTGGTGTCCTCGCGCGCGAAGTAGGCCGGCGAGAAAACCTTGATCAACACGAAGGCGGGCAAGCCGAGGGCGAAGATCGCCAGCGCATAGGCCACGGCCGGGGTGTCGGCGGCGGTGAAGGCGCCGCGCTCGAACAGGACCGACACGATCGGAAAGGGAACGACGAGCAGAGCGACCGCTGCGGGGAGCGTCAGCAGCATGGCAAATTCCAGGCTGCGGTTCTGGCTGTCGCTGACGGCAGCCATGTTGCCGGCGCGCAGGTGCCGCGCCACGTCGGGCAGCAGCACGACCCCGATGGCGATGCCGACGATGGCGAGCGGCAGCTCGTAAACGCGGTCGGCGTAGTAGAGATGGGAGACGGCGCCATCCTGCAGCGACGCGATCACCGTGCCGACCAGGATGTTGATCTGAGTGATGCCGCCGGCGATCACTCCCGGAATGCCGAGCGCGACGAGCCGGAGTACGTCCGGGGTCAGGCGGGGCCACCGCAGGTGAATCCAGATGCCGTTGCGGCGCACGCCATCGAGCAGCATCGCGAGCTGGAGCACGCCGGCGGCAAAGACGCCCCAGGCAAGACAGATGCCGGCGCCACGATCATTCCGGTAGCCGAGCGCGAGCGCGATCAGGATGGCTGCGGTCAGCGTCAGATTGAGGACGATCGACACCGCCGAGCTCTCGACGAAGCGGCCGAGGGAATTCAACACGCCCGACAGCAGCGCTACGAGCGACATGCAGAGCAGATAGGGGAAGGCGATCTGCGTCAGCAGCACGGCCAGGTCGAACTTATCGGGGACATCCGCGAAGCCCGGAGCCATGGCGTACATCAGCCACGGCATGGCGATCATGCAGGCAGCCGACACCACGAGGAGCGCGAACAGCAGCACCGCCATCGCCTCTTCGGCGAAGCGACGAGCGACCTCCTTGCCGTCGCCCTCGAGCCGCTTGGAGAACAGCGGCACGAATGCCGCATTGAACGCGCCCTCGCCGAACAGCCGGCGAAACAGGTTGGGGAAGCGAAAGGCAACGAAGAAGGCATCCGCCACCGCGCCAGTGCCGAGCACCGCCGCGATCAGGATGTCACGGACGAAGCCGAGAACGCGGCTCACGAGGGTCAGGCCGCCGACGGTGGCGAAGGCTCGGTAAAGCTTCATGACGGCGCGGGATAGCCGAGGTCCCGGGCAAGAGCAAGGTCGCAGCGGACACAAGGGGTCATTTCGCGTGCGCCCGCCGCCGCGTCCGCCCCCAGACGAGAAGGCCGGCGTTCCACGCCACACACACCGCCAAGGCCGCGCTCAATGCAAGAGCCGACCCTAGCGGCACAGCGAGAACATGGACGGTTGCGAGCCCCAAGCCGAACCCGACCAGACCGGGCAACGCATTGGCGTAGACGGCGGCGGCAACGGGTCCGCCGAGCCGAGGATGGATCAGCACCGCCAGACTGGTCATGACGACGGGGACCAGTGCGGCAATGCCGGCGGCCTGCGGCCCTAGCACGCGGCCCGCTATCAGGACGATCGCCACCAGCATCATCACGGCACCGGCCCGCATGGGCACGTCCCACCACACGCGATTGGCGCTGCGCTCGACCGGCACGGCCGTAAAGCGGCGGGCGACCCACATCACCGGCGCGTAGATCACGAGGGTTGCCAGCGCGGCGCCGGGCAGCGTCCAGCTCAGGCCGCGCGTCGCCATCACGAGGACGATCCACACGGAGAACGCCCCTGCGAGGCTGGCGGCGAGGCCGTGCCGCTGCGCCAGGATCATGTAGACGAACAGAAAGAGGGCGGTGATGGCATTGGTCGCCACGCTCGCAAGTGCGCTCGCCGAAATGAAGGCCGCATCGTGGTCGAGCGCGAGGAACACGTAGGCGGGTCCAGCCGAGATCGGCAACGTGGCGATCATCGCGCCCACGAAGGGGGAGGACCGCTCGACGATCAACGAGACCGTGACGACGATGGCGGCGGTCGCCATCATCTTGACTGCCAAGCCGAGCCAGAACGGATCGAGCACGCCAATCCCCGAAATCGCGCGTGCCTCAACCCGCCGCCGCATCGGCCGGGGCGGGCGGCTGCAGCACCGCGATCAGGCGGTCCCGGATCGCCTTCTGCCGGGCTTCGCTGGTCACCTTCTTGGCGGTGAGGTCCGTCACGTAGAACACGTCGACCGCCTTCTCGCCGTAGGTGGTGATGTGGGCCGACGTGATATCGAGGTTGAGGTCGGACAGGGCGTTGGTCAGCTCGTAGAGGAAGCCGGGGCGGTCGAGCCCCTGGACCTCGATGACCGTGAAAGTGTCGGACAGCACGTTGTCGATGACGACCTCGGGGGCCAGCCGGAACGCGCTGATGCGGCGCTCGGCCGGCCGGCGCCTGGCCATCGCCTTGGACAGGTGGACCTGGCCGCGCAGAACCTTGGCAATGGTCTCGCTGATACGGCGCACGCGACGGGCCTCGTCGACCTCGTCGGGGAACTCGCGCTGGAGCAGGAACGTGTCGAGGGCGAACCCGTCGCGCGTGGTCGAGATCTGGGCGCCGATGATGTTGGCGCCGGCGACCGCGCACGAGCCGGCGAACTGCGACAGCAGCCGCGGGTGATTGGGCGCCAGCACGCTGAACTCGGTGATCGCGGTGAATGCGTCGGTGGTGAAGGAGGTTGCGAGCGTGCTGCCCTGCTCCTCGGCCTGCCGCCGGAGACGGGCGTGCTCGACCTGCTTGCGCGTGTCGGACCGCAACCAGTAGTCGTCATACTGCTGCGCAATGAAGCGATCGACGGCGTCGCCCGGCCAGTCCGCGAGGTCGGCCCGCAGCGCACCTTGCGCGGTGGCGATGCGCTCGCGGCGGCTGACGTGGGTGTGGCCGCCGGCGACGAGCGGCTCCGTCTCCCAATAGAGCTGGCGCAAGAGCTGGCCCTTCCAGCCGTTCCAGGTGCCGGGCCCCACCGCGCGGATGTCGGCTACGGTCAGCAGCAGCAGGAGCTTGAGCCGCTCGGGGCTTTGCACGATGTCGGCGAAGTCGCGCACCGTGCGGGGATCGGACAGGTCGCGGCTCTGGGCGATGTTGCTCATCGTCAGGTGCTCCTCGACGAGCCAGGCGGCGGTTTCGGTCTCGGCGGCGTCGAGGCCGAACCGCGGCCCCAGCGAGCGCGCGATCCGCGCGCCCAGGATCGAGTGATCCTCGAGCTGCCCTTTGCCGATGTCGTGGAGGAAGGCCGCTACGTAGAGCGCGCGGCGGTTCTGGATCGAACGGACGATCTCGGTCGAGAGCGGCAGCGTGTCGGCGAGCTGGCCGTCCTCGATGGCGTGGAGCTGACCCACCGTCCGCAGCAGGTGCTCGTCCACGGTGTAGTGGTGGTACATGTTGAACTGCATCATCGAGACGACGTGCCCGAACTCGGGGATGAAGCGGCCGAGGACACCGGCCTCGTTCATCCGGCGCAGCGTCGCCTCGGGACTGGTCTTGGAGGTCAGCAAGTCGAGGAAGATCCGGTTCGCCTCCGGATCGTTGCGCAGCTTGTCATCGATCAAGCGCCAGGAGCTGCGCAGCAGGCGGACCGCGGCGGGGTGAAAGAACACGCCTGTCGCCTCGGCCTGCGCGAAAAAGCGGATCAGGTTCACAGGATCGCGGCGAAAGACGTCGGCATCGGCCACGTTCAGGCGCTCGTTGTCGATGCGGAAGTCGGTCATGCGACGGACTCGGCGGCGAGCGGTCCACGTCAGTGGATTGAGCAAGCCCTTCAACCGCGGAGCGCTCTTGGCCTGCTGCATCTCCAGCGCCGAGCACAGGATCGTGGTCAGCTCGCCGACCTCCTTGGCGACCAGGAAGTAGTGCTTCATGAAGCGCTCGACGGCCCGCAAGCCGGCATGCTCGCGATAGCCGAGGCGCTCGGCCATCGTCGGCTGGACGTCGAAACTCAGCCGCTCCTCGGCGCGTCCGGTGAGGAAATGCAGGTGGCAGCGAACCGTCCAGAGAAAATCCGCGCACTTGCGGAAGGTCGTCGATTCGGCCGGCGTGAACACGGAGGACGGAGCGGACGCCCCGGGCTCCTCGGCCAGCATGTACTTGGCCAACCAGTGGAGGGTGTGGAGATCGCGCAGGCCACCCTTGCCGTCCTTGATGTTGGGCTCGACCAGGTAGCGGCTCTGTCCGGTGCGGCGGTGGCGCTCGTCGCGCTCGGCCATCTTGGCATCGACGAACGTGCGCGGAGAGGAGGCGGCGATATCGGCGCGAAAGCGCCGCGACAGCTCGTCGAAGAGCTGCGCGTCGCCGCAGATGAAGCGGGCGTCGAGCAGAGCCGTCCGGATGGTCATGTCGAGGGCGGCGAGCTTGAGGCACTGATCGACGGTGCGCGTCGCGTGGCCGACTTTCAGGCCCAGATCCCAAAGGATGTAGAGCACGTATTCGACAACGCTCTCGCCCCACGGCGTCTGCTTGTAGGGCAGCAAGAACAGGATATCGATGTCGGAGCCGGGCGCCAGCAGCCCGCGTCCGTAGCCGCCGGTCGCGACCAGCGCCATGCGCTCGGCATCGGACGGATTGGTAGCGCGATAAACGTGGGTGATGGTGTAGTCCCGCACGAGCTTGATCAGCTCGTCCTGGAACTGGGAAAGGCCGCGCGCGCACCGGCGTCCGTTACCGTCACGCACAAGCCCTTCCTCCGCGGCGGCACGCGCGGACTTGAGAAGCCCCTTCAGCCGATCGACGACGGCGGCGCGGCGATCGTTGCCCTCGTGCTCGATGAACAGGCGGGTCAACTCCTGGCGCAGCGCTGCGGGATCGAAATACGGCGGCGCCAGCGCGGCATCACCCGCTGCGGCGCGTGCCCGGCGCGCCATCCTTCGACGTCGCTGTCGCGCCCGGTCAATCGTCGCGTTCATGGCGCCCCCGTCGCGCGTCGGTCTCGGCGCGCATGTCCTTCAGCCGGTAGATGAGCTCCAAGGCCGCGCGCGGACTGAGTTCGTCCGGCCTCGCCGTGTCGATCGCGGCCTCGAGCGCCGTCGGACCGCGGTCGGCCGGCGCCCCGGTGTCGACCGCTGGCGCTGCGAACAGCGGCAGATCCTCGAGCTTGCCCGCGCGCGCCGCGCGGCGGTCGTCCTTTTCGAGCCGGCCCAGGACGTCGCGGGCGCGCTTCAGGACCGCGGGCGGCAACCCGGCGAGCTTGGCCACCTGTATGCCATAAGAGCGGTCGGCGGCGCCGGGACGCACCTTGTGCAGGAACACGATCTCGTCGTGCCACTCCTTGACGTCCATCGTGACGTTGACGACCTCGGCCAGACGCCCGGCCAGCGCGGTCAGCTCGTGATAATGGGTCGCAAACAGCGTGCGGCAGCGATTGACGTCGTGCAGGTGCTCGACGGTGGCCCAGGCGATCGACAAGCCGTCGAAGGTGGCCGTGCCGCGGCCGATCTCGTCGAGGATGACGAGCGAGCGGGCCGTCGCCTGATTGAGAATGCCGGCCGTCTCGACCATCTCGACCATGAATGTCGAGCGCCCGCGCGCGAGATCATCGGCGGCGCCGACGCGGGAGAAGAGGCGATCGACGACGCCGATGTGGGCGGAGCGGGCCGGTACGTAGGCGCCCATCTGCGCCAGCAGAACCATGAGCGCGTTCTGCCGCAGGAACGTGGACTTGCCCGCCATGTTGGGGCCGGTGACGAGCCAGAGGCGCCCGGTGCCCGGCTCCTCGAACCCCGTGGACCCGCCCGCCGCCGAGCTCGCGGGACCGGGCCGCACCAGCGCGCAGTCGTTGTCGATGAAGGCATGTGCCTTGGCGGCCCTGAGCGCCTGCTCGACAACCGGATGGCGGCCGCCCTTCACGTCGAACGCGGTGCTGTCGTCAACGACCGGGCGCACGTAGCCTTCGTCGGCGGCGAGCTCCGCCAGGCCACAATAGTGATCGATCTCGGCCAGCGCGGTGGCCAGCTCGCCAAGGCCCTGTGTCTGAGCCTCGACGGCACGCGACAGCTCCGCGAAGACCTCCTGCTCGATGGCGAGCGCGCGGGCGCCGGCGGATGCGATCCGGCCTTCGATCTCGACCAACTCGACGGTGGTGAAGCGGACCGCATTGGCCATGGTCTGGCGGTGGCGGAAGGTGTCGGAAAGGGGCGGCTCGAGCAGAGGTTTCGCGTTCGCCGCCGTGGTCTCGATGAAGTAGCCCAGAATATTGTTGTGGCGGATCTTCAGCGATTTGACGCCGGCCTGCTCGGCATACTTCGCCTCGAAGCCGGCAATCACCTTGCGGCTGTCCTCGCTCAGGCGGCGCGCGTCGTCGAGCTCGCGGCGATATCCCAATCGCACGAAGCCGCCGTCGCGCCGGACGGGCGGCGGATCATCGACGAGGGCGCGCGCGAGCGCGTCATGGAGGGTGGCCTCGATACCGCCCAGCCGCGCGACGAGCGCGCCGAGCTCGGCGGGAAGGCCCAACGCCTGCTCGCTGTGGCGGAGCAAGAAATCATTCACCTCGCCCGCCACGGCGAGGCCCTGGCGGATGGCCGCCAGATCCCGCGGGCCGCCGCGCTGGAGCGTCAGCCGCGAGATCGCGCGGGCGATGTCCGGGGCCTGGCGCAACGCCGAGCGCAGGCTCTCACGCAGCGGCTCGCGGTCGACCAGATAGCCGACGGCATCGAGACGGGCGTTGATGAGGCTCGCATCCCGCAACGGGCTTTGCACGCGCGCGGCCAACTCGCGCGCGCCGGGGCCGGTGAGCGTGCGGTCGATCGCGGCGAGCAGGCTGCCCTCCTTGCCGCCCGACGTCGATTTGACGAGCTCCAAGCTGGCGCGGCTCGCCGCATCGATCACAAGGATGCTGCCGGGCCCGGTCTGGCGGGGCGGCCGCAGGGCTGGCTGGTGCCCGATCTGAGTCAGCTCGACGTACTTGAGAAGGGCCGCCGCCGCCGCAAGCTCCGGCCGCGTGAATGCGCCGAACGCGGCGAGATCGGCAACCTCCAGCCGCGCCTTGAGCGCCCGCTCTCCCGACAGGCTGTCGAAGGATGCGGCGGGAACCGGCGTGGCCGCGGCGCCGACCACGGCGAGCCAGCGCTGGATTTCGCCTTCCGCCAGCGTGGCATCGGCGGCCACCACCTCGCTCGGGCCCAGCCGCACGAGCTCGCCGGGAAGGTCGGCCCGGCCCACAACGCCGATCTCGAACTCGCCGGTGGAAATGTCGAGAGAGGCCAGCGCAAACTCGGCCGACGCCTCGGACGTGCGCTGCGGGACGGCGAACAGGGCGGTCAGGTAGTTGCGCGCGCGGGCATCGAGCAGGCTGTCCTCGGTCAGCGTCCCCGGCGTCACCAGACGCACGACATCGCGCCGCACCACCGCCTTGGACCCACGCTTGCGGGCCTCGGCCGGATCCTCGAGCTGCTCGCAGACGGCGACGCGATAGCCCTGCTTGATGAGGCGCTGGAGATAGTCGTCGGCGCGATGGACCGGAACCCCGCACATAGGGATGTCCTGGCCGACGTGACGGCCGCGCCGGGTCAGCACGATACCGAGCGCCTGCGAAGCGGTGACCGCATCCTCGAAAAACAGCTCGTAGAAGTCGCCCATCCGGTACCACAGCAGGCTATCCGGATTGGCGGCCTTGATCTCGAGATACTGCGCCATCGAGGGGCTCGCCTCGACCGCGTGCGGAGCGGCCACGCCGTCCGCCACCGGACGCAGCGGCTCGGCACCGTCTGCAAGCGGCTCAGCGGGGTGTGGTCGTCGACGCATCGCGGTGCGATCCCTTGCAACGGCGCCCACGCATATCGCGTCGGCGGTCGGGAGGGAATGACGTTGGCCCGAACGGTCCCCAGCATCAAGTTGTGCTTGGCGTAGCCGGCGGCCTATGGTGTTGATCCCCTTATCCCAACAAGAACGAACCCCTACTCATGGCCACACGGTTTGCAGAAGCGCGCTTCACGGTTCAGGAAGCGCTCCAGTTCCATTCGAATGGTAAACCGGGGAAGCTGGAAATCGCCCCCACCAAGCCGCTTACCACGCAGCGCGATCTGTCGCTGGCCTACTCGCCAGGCGTGGCCGAGCCGGTCAAGGCCATCGCCGAGAACCCGGCGCTGGCCTACGACTACACCAACAAGGGCAATCTCGTGGCGGTGGTGTCCAACGGGACGGCCATCCTGGGGCTCGGCAATCTCGGCGCCCTGGCGGCAAAGCCGGTGATGGAAGGCAAGGGCGCCCTGTTCAAACGGTTCGCCGACATCGATGCCATGGACATCCTAATCGATACGCAGGACGTCGACGCCTTCATCAATTGCGTGCGCTATCTGGGCCCCACCTTCGGCGGCATCAACCTCGAGGACATCAAGGCGCCGGACTGCTTCATCATCGAGGAGAAGCTCAAGGAGCTGCTGCCGATCCCGGTGTTCCACGACGACCAGCATGGCACCGCCATCATCGCCGCCGCCGGCCTGATCAATGCGCTCGAGCTGACTGGGCGCGACATCAAGGACTTCAAGCTGGTGGTCAACGGCGCGGGCGCTGCGGGAATCGCCTGCCTCGACCTGCTGACCGCGATGGGCATGCCCAGGAAGAACGTCATCTTCTGCGACACCAAGGGCGTGATCTACGAGGGCCGCAAGGAGGGGATGAACCAGTGGAAGTCGGCCTACATGGCCAAGACCAAGGCGCGCACGCTGGCAGAAGCCTTGAAGGGCGCCGACGCGTTCTTCGGGCTTTCCGCGAAAGGGGCCGTCACCCAGGCCATGGTGCGGTCGATGGCGGCGAAGCCGATCATCTTCGCGATGGCCAACCCGGACCCCGAAATTCTTCCCGAGGACGTCCTGGCCGTGCGCGACGACGCGATCGTGGCGACGGGGCGCTCCGACTACCCCAACCAGATCAACAATGTGCTGGGATTCCCGTTCATCTTCCGCGGGGCGCTGGACGTGCAGGCCTCGACGATCAACGAGGAGATGAAGATCGCTGCCGCTCGGGCGCTCGCCAGTCTCGCGCGCGAGGAGGTTCCCGATCAGGTCGCGGCCGCCTTCCACGGGCGGCGGCCGACATTCGGACCGCACTACGTCATCCCCGCCCCCTTCGATCCGCGCCTCATCACGCACGTTCCGGTGGCGGTGGCGAAAGCGGCGATGGACTCGGGCGTGGCCCGCAAGCCGATCGTCGATATGGACGGCTATGTCGCCCGCCTGTCGGGCCGGCTCGATCCGATCGCGGGGTGGCTGCAGACCACCTTCGAGAAGATCCGCCAGACGACGACGCCCAAGCGCGTGGTGTTTGCCGAGGGCGAGGACGAAGCGGTCATCCGCGCCGCGCACCAATATCTCAACCTCGGTCTGGGGCAGCCGATCCTGATCGGCCGCGACAACGAGATCAAGGCAGCGTGCAAGGCTCTCGGCGTGCGGTTTCGCGACGAGTTCGAGATCCACAATGCGCGCCACTCCGAGCACAACAACGAGTATGCCGACTACCTCTACGCCCGGCTCCAGCGCCACGGCTATCTGCAGCGCGACTGCCGACGGCTGGTCAACCAGGACCGCAACGTGTTTGCCGCGTGCATGGTGGCGATGGGCCATGCCGACGGCATGGTGACGGGCGTTACGCGCAACTGGACGACGGCCTACGAGAACGTGCGCCTGGCGCTCGATGCCAAGGCCGATCACTGCGTGATCGGCGTTTCGCTGGCGATCGTCCGCGGCCGCGCGGTGCTGATCGCGGACACCACCGTGCACGACATGCCCAACGCGCAGGAGCTGGCCGACATCGCCATCGAAGCGGCCCGGGCGGCGCGCCGCTTCGGATACGAGCCGCGGGTCGCGATGCTCGCTTACTCGACATTCGGGCAGCCGCGCGGCGAACGCTCCGACCGGGTGCGCGAGGCGGTCTCCATTCTCGAGCGCCGGAACGTCGATTTCGAGTTCGACGGCGAGATGGCGGCCGACGTGGCGCTCAATCGCGACCTGATGAAGCTCTATCCGTTCTGCCGGCTGTCGGACGTAGCCAACGTGCTGGTGATGCCGGCGTTCCACTCGGCGGCCATCTCGACGAAGATGCTGAAGGAGCTGGGCGGCGCCACCGTGATCGGGCCGATGCTGGTCGGCCTCACCCACTCGGTGCAGATCTGCCCACTGGGCGCCAAGGACAGCGACATCGTGAACATGGCGGCACTGGCCGCCTACGACATCGGCGGCTGAGACAATGGGGAGCGGTGCCGATGCCGCTCCCCGCTCGCTGCCCGCTAGATCGAAACCTTGCAGGCGTTGCAGATCTGCGCGACGTGGCGGTGATCGGTGCCACAACACCCGCCGATCACGTTGATCTGCGGGTGGCGCCGGAGCAGATCGCGATACTCGGCTCCAAGCTCCTTCGGATCGCCGATATCGAGCTTGTCGCATTCGTCGAGCTCGGCATGGCTGCGTTTCGAGGCGTTGGCCCGCAGGCCGCGGATCCTCTTGGTCCATTTGCCGTCGTCCGCGAGGGTGGTCGCGAAATGCGTCGGGTGGGCACAGTTGATCATGTAGTAGGCGGGCGCCGCGCCGGTTGCCGCGTCGACCGCCTCAATGGCTTCCTTCAGTGTCTGGCCTGTCGGCAGGCGGCCATCGGTCTCGAGGGTGAAGGAGATGCACGAGGGCATGCCCGCCTTCTTCGCCGCCAGCGCAATGCCGGTCGCCTCCTCGATGGTCGTCATGGTGATCGCTGCCACCATGTCGGCGTCGCTGTCGACGAACGCGCGGATCTGCATGCCGTGCAGGTCCTCCGCCTCGGCGACCGTCAGCGTGCGGTCCGGCCGATAGCCGTCACCGAGGGGACCGAGACATCCGCTCAGCACCATGGGAGACGCCGGCGCTTCCATCTCGGCGCGGAGGTCCGCAATGAGACGGATCGAATCGCGATTGATCCGCACCAGATCCTTCTCGGTGTAGCCGAGCTTCTTGCCCCAGGAGATATTGGCCCGCCAGGTCGGGCTTTCGAATAGAAACCCCGTGCGGGCATCGACCGCCATGACGGCATGGCGGCGAAAGTAGCCGCCGATCCATTTGCGGCCGTCGGCCGTATCCATGAATTTGAAGGCCTCCCCCGACGGCATGTCGAAGCCCTCGTGAAAGATCATGGTGGTTTCCAGCCCGCTGTCGGTCAGGAATAGACCCCCGTTCAACTGAGGGAGGCGATTGCGGTATTTGCTCATGGTCCAACCCTTGTCCGTTTCTTTGGCACACGCCAGCCTACGGGCCGGAACAGGACCGGGCCCGGTCTCGCATGCGGGCGGACTTATTCTTCAGTTCGCGCGTTTTGGCTGTTTCGCAGGGAATAGGGGGCGACGCGCGTCATCTTACGCCATCGCAGAGTTCGACCACACAGGACTTGCGGCTCAGTTCGGCCTATTCTCCGTCATCTGCCAAATCCCATCCCAGGGAGTCGCGCGATGAGTCATGGCCATTGGCAGCTCGACGGGAGCGCGGCGGAGCTTTACCAGCGCTACCTGGTGCCCGCGATTACCACGAAGTGGGCCGAGGACCTCGTTGATCGCGCGCTGCTCCGCGCGGGCGAGGCGGTTCTGGATGTCGCGTGCCGCACCGGAGTCGTTGCGCGGCTGGCGGCCAAGACCGTGGCTCCGGGCCACGTCACGGGTCTCGATCTGAACGCGGGGATGCTCGCTGTCGCCCGCCGCGTGCCAAACGAGGGAGCGCCGATCACGTGGGTGGAAGGCAGCGCGCTCGACCTGCCGTTTCCGGCCGATCACTTCGACGTGGTTCTCTGTCAGCTCGGACTGCAATTCTTTCCGGATCAATCCAAAGCGTTGCGCGAGATGCGTCGTGTGCTCCGCGACTCGGGACGGGCGGCGCTCAGTGTTTACAGCCCGATCGAACGGACGCCTGGGGCACATGCGTTCGTGCGCGCCTTGGATGAGGTCCTCGGGCCGGAGGCCTCGCGGATCAAGCGCGGCGAGCATTCCTTTACGAGCCCGACTCAGCTCGCGAACCTGGTGCGCGGGGCCGGTTTTGGTGCCGTCGACGTGCAGACCGCCGAGCAAACAATCGTTTTCCCGTCGGTGCTCGACTATGTCCGGTTTCAGCTTCTTGCGACCCCGATGGCGGCCCTCTTGAAAGACAAAACCGAGCCCGAGCGCGGCGCGATCATCGCATCGGTCGCATCCAAGACGGCAAGCTTGTCGACCGCCACGATGCTCGATGGCGGCAAATTCACGTTCTCGCAGGAGGCGTATGTTGCCATCGCGCGGGGCCGCAATTGATGACGCCGGCGGATGGCACCAGGCGGATGGCGATCACTGCATGAGGAGGCGGTCTAGTTCGCCGTGCTGCGGGCCACGGCGACGCGGCATTCGCGCTCCTCGGGCGCACCAAAGTGCTCGAAGTAGCGCGGATCGATTTTCTCGACGGGCAAAACGATGAGAACGTCGGTGGTCCCGAACTGATGATCGATGACGGCGCCGTCGCCGACGTAGGCGCCGAGCCGGAGGTAGCCCTTGATCAGCGGCGGCAACGCCTTCATCGCAGCCTTGGTGTCGATCGCGGATTTCGGCAGCCGATCCATGGCCACGCGCAGGTGGGGGTGAGCGCCAACGCGCCACTCCTCCGGCGCGACGGCAAAGTGATGGAGCCATGAGAGCGCCATGGCGTGGTCGTCGGGATCGGTTCCCTCGAAGCTCGCGCAGCCGACCATCACGTCGACCTTGTGCTCGCGCACGTACGTCCACAATCCATGCCACAGCAGCTCGAGGGTGCGCTTGTTGCGATAGGGCTTGAGCACGCAGGACCGGCCCAGCTCCATGAACCGGGAGCGTGGGCCGCGGGCAGCTACGAGCGAAGCGATGTCGAACTCGCTCTGCGTATAGAACCCATGTGCACGCTGCGCATGCTCCTGGCGGAGAATGCGATAGGTGCCGACCGTGCGGCACTCCGATCGACCGGTCCATCGCACCGAGGCGTCGGCCGGCGGTGCGGTATCGACCACCATCAGATGGTCGCAGACCGCGTCGTAGGCATCCTCGTCGAGCCGGCGCATCTGGGTGATGAAGCTCGGCACCGCCGACATCTCGCCGTAGAAGACCTCGTAGCGCAGCCGCTGAGCCGCCTTGATCTCGGCGCGCGTGCGCGCCAGCCGGACCTCGAGCGTACCGATACGCCCGTAAACTTTCTCTGGCCGCTGCCGGACGACGGCATCCAGCGCAAGGCGAAGCCCTCCTCGCGGGCGCCGGGCGAGCAAGCCTGCCGGCACGGTGCCGAGCATCGCCCGGCGCGCCCACCGGCCCACGCCGCCGCGACCTTCCGACCTCATGGTTCTTCTCCGCCGATGGCACCGCACCCCGCGAAGATGGGGCTAATGCGAGTCTGTGACAAGCTTGCGACTTGAGGCTGACGATCTGTCGGTCAGGCGGCCGCGCCGCGATCCGACTTGGCGTTGTCCCCTCGCCCCGGAGGCCCCAGCCAATGGTCGAGGAGCCGCTCGAGGTCGCCGCGCTCGAACGGCTTCGACAGGTAGTCGTCCATCCCCGCTTCGAGGCAGCGCTTGCGGTCCTCCGCAAACGCGTTGGCGGTGAGGGCCACGATCGGCGGGTGCCGGCCGGCTTGCGCGGCCGATTCAAAAAGTTGGCGTATGGCCTGCGTCGCGGCGAGGCCGTCGAGCTCGGGCATGTGCACGTCCATCAGAATGATGTCGAAGGACTGCCCGCCCGGCTCCAGGGTGCGGCTCATCGCGTCCACGGCCTCGCGGCCATTGGCGACGCGCACGGCGTGGCAGCCGGCCTTCTCGAGCATGCTCATGACGAGAAGCGCGTTGATGGCATTGTCCTCCGCGACCAGGACGCGGGGAGGCGTAGCGCCGCCAATCCGCCCGGCACCCACGACGGTGCCAGCGGCGGTGCTGACCTGATCGGTGCCCGGTTCCGCGACCGGCCCACGGTTGAGCTGGGTGAGCAGCGACTGTGGCCTGACCGGACGTACGAGGTAGCCATCGAAGCCGTGGTTGCGGAACTCCTTCAGCATGGCCCGGCCGGTCGCGTTGAGGAGCACGAACCCGCGCGGCGTTCCCGCGCCCGCGCGCGCCCGGACCTCGGCCAGCAGGCGACCGGCGTCCGCGGCCTCGGCGTGGGCATCGACGATCAAGGCCTGGATCGGACGGCCGCTTGCGGCGGCGTTAGACACCAAGGTCGCCGTATCGAGATCGGCGGTCTCGTCGACCTCGATCCCCATCGCGCGCAGCGTCTGGGCCAGCACGCGCCGCTCGATCAGCCGATCGGACGCAATGAGAACGCGAGAGACCCGGCGGTCGGCAACGCCCGCGTCCCCGGCGTGGACGGACCGGATCGGAGCGTCAGCAAACTCAATGTCGACGGTGAACGTGGCGCCGCGTCCAAGACTGCTCTCGACCGTGACGTCGCCGTTCATCGCGCGGGCCAGCCGTTTCGAGATCGCCAGCCCCAGGCCGGTCCCGCCGAGGCGGCGGTGAACCTGGCTGTCGGCCTGCTCGAACTCGGCGAAGACCGTCTTGATCGACTGGTGCGACAGGCCAATCCCGGTGTCCTTGACCGCAATACGGACGCGATGGGCCGGACGGTCGCCGCAAGGCTCGGCCGACACCTTGACGAGGACGCCACCGCGCTCGGTGAACTTGACGGCATTGCCGACGAGATTGAGGAGGATCTGGCGAAGGCGCGGCTCGTCGCCGACGACCTGGCGTGGAACGCCCGGCTCAAGAGACCAAGCAATCTCCAGCCCCTTCTCATGAGCGCGGGTGGCGAGCAGCTCCACCGCGCCCTGGACACAGGTCTCGAGGACGAAGGGGTCAGCCTGAAGCGCGAGCTTACCCGCTTCGATCTTGGAGAAATCGAGGATCTCGTCGATCAACGCCAGTAGCGTGCGGGCCGATTGGTCGATTGCGCGGGTGTAGCTTTGCTGCTCCGGCGTCTGGCCGGTATCCAGGAGAAGACCCGCCATGCCGAGAATGCCGTTCATCGGCGTGCGGATCTCGTGGCTCATCGAGGCGAGAAAACGAGACTTGGCGCGATTGGCCGCCTCGGCCTGATCGCGCGCGTGCGCCAGCTCGGCTTCGACCTGACGCTCGTCGGTGATGTCGCGACCGACCGACTGCACCTCGCAAGTTCCATCGCCGGCTTCGACGGAATGCTCTTCAAAGGCGAACCAACGGGCGCCATGGCTCGTCGCGATTCGCTCCTCGAAGCGATGCCGACGCGGGTGCTCGCTGCCGGCCAGAGCCGGCGAGGCACTCCGCTCAAGCGAGACCGGGCGATAGAGCGTGCCCAGGGCGCCCTTGGTGCTGATGCCGAAGACGCGACAGAAGGCGCGATTCACGAACGTCAGCCGTCCGTCCTTGTCCCGCCGCGAAATGACATCTTCCTGCGTGTCGAGAAGATCGCGGTAGCGTGCCTCGTTCTCGCTCAGCGTCCATTCGAGGTCCTGGATCTGCTCGATGCGCCGCTCGAGACGGTCGTCCAGGGAGGCTAGCCGCTCGTCGCCTGCCGTTCGGGTGTCGTGCGAGCGGGCCGACGGAGAGAGCAGGTGCGTGGCGGCAAGCGCCAGCGTGAACAGGACGACGATGGCAAATCCCGCCAAACCCGGCTGAACAAGGAAGGCCGTCGCCACCAGGGCGAGCCACGTCGCCGCGACCGCAATGGGCAGGATATGCGCGCCGATGGCGCGGCCAAAACCCGGCGCGTTACGACGGGCCAACGCCGAGGCAAGCCGGCGCAGCGCGGGCCGACTCGGGCGTGGTGGGCCCAGATCCGCCGAAGGCGGCGTGCTCAAGGTGTTGCTCGATTTCATGCGTACGCGCGACGGTCGGGCAGAACTCGGGTTGTCTCAGCATCGATTCAATCACGCGCGAATTTATAAAAGCTTGAAGCGGCTGGTTAATTCCGGGTTTTTCATGAACGCTCGCTGGCCGCAGAGGCTTTTTTAGGTCCGCTCCTCGTCGTCGTCGAGCTTGCGGGCCGATTCCAGGGCCATCAGCGGCACCCCGTCCTTGATCGGAAAGGCGAGCCCGGCGGCGCGGCTGACCAGCTCCTGGGCCTTCTCGTCGTAGTGGAGCGACGTCTTGGTCACCGGGCAGACGAGCAACTCCAGCAGGCGCGGGTCCACGCGTGCGCGGTGCGACTGATCTGCGCCGGGGACCGGTTTCTCAGGGGGCATAGCGTCAGCGTTTCCGTACCGGGGGACCTCTACTGCAATGTCGAGCCGGCGCCGCTGTCGCCCGAGGCCAGCTCCATCTCTGCCAGCGTCATCAGGATCTCGGCCCGGGTCTTGAGATCGGCGGCCTCGAGAAGGGCCTGCTTTTCCTCAGGACCATAGGGGCAGATGATCGACAACGAGTTGACGAGAAACTCGCTCGGCGCGTTGACGATCGCATTCCAGTCGGCGCGAAACTGGCGGGCCTCGAGATAGGACTTGAGGACTCTCAAGAGGCCATCGCGATCGACCCCGTCGGCACCGGCGTCGGACGAGAAATCGCTGACGAAGCCGTCATACGACACGCCGAACGTGCGATAGGGCTTGGCGGACTGGACCTCGCCGACGAGGGAGAACCGCGCAATTCCGGTCAGGGTCACGAGAAAGCGGCCGTCGTCCAGCTCCTGATAGGAGGTAATGCGACCGGCGCATCCGACCCGGCGCAGCCCAACCGATTTACCGGGCGGGCTCTCGTCGTCGCTGTTCGAGCGCTCCGGCTGGATCAGCCCGAGCACGCGGCTGCCGGACATGACATCGTCCACCATCGCGAGATAGCGCGGCTCAAAGATGTTGAGCGGCAAGGTCGCGCGCGGCAGCAGAATGACGCCGCGCAGGGGGAAGATCGGAATGCGCGCCGGAGCGTCAGCGGGCAGGCGGTAGCGATCGACTGGCGCCAAGATCGAACTCCCTACGCAATGTCCGCCCGCTACGAGAACAGCAGCGACGAAAGCTGGCGGCGTCCCTCAATGGTATGGGGGTCCTTATGGCCCCAGGCTTCGAAGAACTGCACCAATTGCTTGCGCGCGGCCTGCTCGTTCCAATTGCGATCGCGGCGGAACAGCTCGAGAAGCTGGCGGACCGCACCCGCTTTATCATCGCTAGCGGCCAGCGCGAGCGCCAGATCGAGTCGGGTTTGATGGTCGGCCGGATCCTTGGCGAGACGCGCCTCGAGCTCGGCAGTGTTGCCGGACCGGCCGGCCTTCTTCGCGAGATCGAGGGCGGCGCGCACGCTGGCGAGTGGCGCCGCATCGCGCTTGTCGGGGGGAGCCAGCGCCAGGGTCTGCTCTGCCCGGACAAGGTCGCCACTCTTGAGATAGGTGCGCGCAAGACCTGCCAGGGCCGCCAGGTTGTGGCGGTCCTCCTCCAGAACTGCGGCAAACAACTCGGCCGCGGCCTGCAGGTCGCCACCTTCAAGGGCTTGATCGCCGGCTTCGATGACCTGGTTCAGATCGGCTTTGGTGTCCTCGCCGAGCAGGCGGTCGATGAAGGCTCGGACGGCGCTCTCGGGCTGCGCGCCCATGAAGCCATCGAGCGGGCGGCCATCGCGAAAGGCATAGACGGTCGGAAGGGATTGGACGCGAAGCTGGCCCGGAATGGTCGGGTGCTCATCGACGTTGAGCTTCACCAACCGCACCTTGCCGCCGTAGCTCGAGACCACCTTTTCCAGGATCGGGGTGAGCTGCTTGCAGGGGCCACACCAGGCGGCCCAGAAATCAACGATCACCGGCACCTGGCGCGAGGCTTCGATCACATCCTTGGCAAAGCTCGCAGTGGTGGCGTCCTTGATGATCGCTGTGTCGCCCGCAGCGGAAGGCTTGCCAGTTCGCAGATCCATACTTTTCTACTCCTTGGACCGCGCCGCGCAAAACCTGCGCGAAGCGATCGGTCTCTTTCACGCGGCGGTGCTCATGAGGTCCAGAACGCGTGGCTCGTGCCCGCAGTCCCGAATGAACCGCAAAAGGTCGTCGCGTGCAATGTTGGTCGTGGCGGTGTTCTCGAGCGGATGGCAATTGATCGTGTCGCACCTCATCAGGGCGGCATCGATCACGAACGAGACCTTTCGGTCCGTGTCGTTGATCAATGCGAACGCGGTGACCGATCCCGGCGCCACGCCCAATCGCTCGGCCAGCAGCTCCGGCTTGCCGAAGCTCAGCCGCGCGCACCCGAGACGCTTATGCAGCGTCTTGAGGTCGACCGGGGTGTGGCTCTCGGCCGTCACCAGGAACAGAGCGCCTTTGGCATCCTTGAGGAAGAGGTTCTTGGTATGCCCGCCAGGAAGATCGCGCTCCAGCTTCTCGCTCTCGGCGACGGTAAACACGGCGGGATGGTCGACCGTTCGCGTGACGATTCCAAGCGTCGTCAGGCGATGCAGCAAGTCGGCTCGGGTGGCAGGCATGACGTCCTTGGGCTGTGATCGGCGCGGCATTGGCGCCTGGCGATGTAGGGCGCATCGCGCCGACACGCAAGCCGCAGCGTATCGGGCCCGCGACTAAGGCTCCAGCTCGGTATCCCAGTAGAGATAGTCGAGCCAGCTCTGGTGGAGGTAGTTGGGCGGGAACAGGCGGCCGTTGCGGTGCAATTCGAACACCGTCGGGCGATAGGGAAGCTGATGGGGCCGCATGCCCGCGGCCTCGGGCAGGTGACCGCCCTTGGTGAGGTTGCACGGGGCGCAGGCCGTGGTGACGTTGTCCCAGCGGGTCTGGCCACCGCGCGAGCGCGGAATGAGGTGATCGAAGGTGAGGTCCGCCCTCGAGCCGCAATACTGGCAGCTGAAGCGGTCGCGCAGGAAGACATTGAACCGGGTGAACGCCGGGTAGAGCGCCGGCTTGACGTAGGTTTTCAGCGAAACGACGCTGGGAAGCCGCATCTCGAAGGACGGGCTGCGCACGAACTTGTCGTACTCGGAAACGATGTTGACGCGGTCGAGGAACACCGCCTTGACGGTTTCCTGCCAGTTCCACAGCGACAACGGATAGTAGCTCAGCGGCCGGAAGTCCGCATTGAGGACAAGGGCCGGAAAAGATTCCGGCGGAGATGCTGCGGCTGCTGTCACGTTTGTGCTTCCTGCACTCGACCCTCGCGGATTGAGCTTTAGGCACGTCGCACTCGCGCGGGTGGGATACTATAGGCGCATGGCACGTCTGTGAAGCGGTGCCGTCGCGTGCCTGTGGGGATGTGGCGAGCGCCCTCCGGCAATCGCAAAGTTGCTGCTATTTCAATGATCAATCGCGTCACGCAGGAAGCTGCCGGCGAGCCCCAGAGCATCGTGGTCGATGCCGTGGCCGAGGCCCGGGCGCACGTGCCACTCGACGGGCACACCGGCGTTGCCGAGTGATTCGCGCGTCACCTCGAGCGCCTCGACCGGGATCACGGTGTCCTGGTCGCCATGAACGAGCAGGACGGGCGGGCGGCTGCGCAGCGCGTCCCGCAGGCGCTCGGGTCCGGCGATCACGCCCGAGAAGGCGACAATGGCGGCCGGCGCCACCGCGCGGCGCAGGCCGACATGCAGGGCCATCATCGCCCCCTGGCTGAACCCGACCAAGGCGAGGCGGTCGGGCGGTAGGCCCAAGCGATCGAGCTCGGCATCCAGGAAGACGCCCAGCGACGGGGCCGCGCGGGACGCGCCCTGCCACAGCTCGTCGGGATCGCGGAACGTAAGCTCGAACCACTGGAGACCGCCCAAGCCCGGCCCGGGCAGCCGGTCGGGGGCGTTCGGCGCAACGAATGCCGTGCGCGGAAACCGAGGGGCCCATTCGTCGGCAAGCGCGATCAGATCGTTGCCGTCCGCGCCGTAGCCGTGCAACAGCACAATGAGGCTCGTAGCCCTGGCGGCTTTCGGCGACCGGCGCGGTCCGTCCAATTTGTGGGTCTCCCTCTCCGCTCGTCGGCCTTACACGGGAGCGCCCGAGCGCGTTTGCTTGATCACCCGATAATAGGCCCACAACAGCCGCGCCGCCACAGACCGCCACGGGCGCCAGCGCTCGGCCAGCGCGAGGAGCTCGAGCGCGCTCGGCCGCCCGTCGAGCGCCAGGGCGTGCTGTGCGGCCACCTGGAGCGCCAGATCACCGGCGGCGAAGGCATCGCGCCGGCCGAGGCAGAACATCAGGAATATGTCCGTTGTCCACGGCCCGATGCCGGACACGGCGGTGAGCGCGTCGTGGACGGCCTCGTCGCTGACATCGACAAAGCCGTCGAGATCCAGCCCCTCATGCGTCGCGGCGCGGGCGATCGCGTACAGCGTGCGAATTTTGGGGCGCGAAAGCCCGACGGCGCGCAACGTCTCCTCGCTGGCTGAGAGCAGTCCGGCGGCGCTCATCGGCACGATGGCCGACGACAGGCGTCCCCAGATTGCGGTGGCGCTCGCCGTCGAGACCTGTTGGCCCACGATGATGCGGGATAGGCCCTCGAATCCTGGAGCCATGATCCGCAACGGTGGATCGCCGGTCGCGGCGTACACGCTCCGCATCACGGGGCAGCGGCGACGCAGGGCGGCAACGCCGCGGCGTAGGTCGGCCTCGGACGTGATGAAACCCGATGGCGCCCCAACGCGTATCTTGCTCATCCGTGTCCGCTCACTTTCGCCGCCGCGATGCCAGCACTACAGTGATGCTCGTCGCCGCGCATTCATTTCCAGAGGTACGACGCCCATGCTGCGCTTGGCTATGTCCTTCCTTCCGCGGGCGTGCGCGACCTTCGCCGCCGCAGCCGTGATAGCGCTTGCCGCGACGCACGCGCATGCTGCGACCCAAGGAACTCTCGACTATCGCAACGAGCGCTTCGGATTTTCCTTGAGCGTACCTGCCGACATCTTCTTACCGGGAGAGCCGCGCAATCCTGAGCTCGGCATGCTGTGGATCTCCCGCGACGGCCTGGCGCGCCTCGTCGTGGTCGCCGCACCCAATGAAACGGGCGGCACGATGGAGGACTATCGCCGCTTCGTGATGCAGGAAACCTATGCGGGTGCCAAGTTCGACTACACCCCGACGCGGGACAACTGGTTCGTGCTGTCCGGCACGATGCGTGCGCAGACATTCTACGAGCGCATTACCTTCGTGTGCGGCGGCCGCTTCGTCTACGGGTGGCAACTCCATTACCCGAGCCGGCAACGGCGCCTCTATGACCGGGTGGTCGAGGATATCCATCGCACCTATCAGGTCGGACAAGGCGATAACGGACGCTGCGACTGACCGCCGGATGCTGGGATGACGCCGCACGTTCCTTGTCCGGTCCTGCGCTTCGCACCGAGTCCCAACGGCGAGTTGCATCTCGGGCATGCGCTGTCGGCGCTGATCGGTTTCGAGATGGCCCACCGGCTCGGCGGGCGCTTTCTCGTTCGGATCGAGGACATCGATGTCGCGCGCGTCAGGCCCGCCTACATCGCGCAGATTTTTTCGGACCTTGCCTGGCTGGGCCTCACCTGGGAGGAGCCGGTGCTGCGGCAATCGCAGCATTTCCCGTTCTACGCGCAGGCGGCCCGGCGGCTGCGCGACGTCGGGCTACTCTATCCCTGCTTTGCCACACGCGCCGAGATCGCTCTGGCATCCCGTGCGGAGCCCGACGCGATCGATCCCGACGGCGTACCGCTGTATCCCGGTTTACATCGCCATCTCAACGCGTCGGAGGTTGCGGACCGGACAGCCCGCGGAGAGCCGTTTGCGTTGCGCCTCGATATGGCGCGCGCGATGGCGGCCGCCGGTTCGGCCCTCGGGGGGCGCCCGTTGACCTTCGAGGAGATCACGGCGGATGGCGCGATCGAGGTGGTCGAGGCCAAGCCCGAGCGGTGGGGCGATGTCGTGATCGTTCGGAAAGACGTGCCGACGACCTACCATCTGGCGGTCGTGCTCGATGACGCGCGCCAAGGCGTGACACACGTCACACGGGGACGGGATCTCTATGCCGCAACGGACCTGCATCGGCTGCTGCAAGTGCTGCTTGGGCTGGCCGAGCCGATCTACTCCCACCATCGCCTGATCACCGACGCGGCAGGACGCAAGCTGGCCAAGAGCGCGCGAGATACGTCCCTGCGCTCGCTCAGGGAGGCCGGCCGGACGCCGGTTGAGGTGCGGCGCCTGATCGGGCTCGGTTAGGCCAACCCGGATGCCGGGTGCGGCCCGGAAGCCACGATGCCCCTGCAAACGCTTGTGAATCGGCGATTCGCGCGTTGGCTTTTTCCGTGTTGTTAAAGATGCTTGCGCCTTACTCCTGAGGTCGCGTGCGCGATGCGCGGCAGCAGCCGGCCTGGCGAAGTGGGGGGTCAAGTCGCGTGAAGAAGCCGCCAAAACGGAAGGCGAAGCGTCGCGCATCGGGGGCTCGCCAGCGGGCCCATCCCCCGCCGGCCCGGGCCGCGTCCTGCAAGGGCTCGATGCCTTTGCCGCGGCCGTCCTCGGTACGACCACGATCCCCCGGCTTGATGCTGGCGGCGCGGTCGGCCGTTGCCCGTCTCGCCAGCCGGCGGGGCGAGGTGGCTCTGCTGTCGGGCTACTCGCGGGATGATCGCCACGTGCTGGCCCTGTTGCTGGCACCCTTCTTCATCGCCGCGTTCTCGCTCGGTATCAGCCAGACGCTGCGGCCGGCTCAGCGATTGATCGAAGACCTTGCGGCGGTTCCAATGCGCTCCGACAGCGCGGCCTCGCGGCCGGCGTCCCGCATGGCCGCGCTCGATCCCGCCGTCCCGGCTCCTCGCCTGCCGGCGGCACCCGTCGAACCGGGCCGATTGGCTTTGCCGGAGTTGGTTTTTCCGTCGGCCGCGCCGCCCATTCAGGTGCCCGGGACGATTGTCCTTCCAGCCTTTGCGTCGGTGTGGCCGCCGCTGCCGCCGGCGTTGCCGGGCCGCCTTGTCCTCCCCGTGCTTGCGGCGTGGCCGCCGGCACCTCCACACATCGAGCGTCCAGGCTCCATCGTCCTGCCAGAGCTCGCCGCGGCGTGGCCGCCGCCAGCGCCGCACGTCAGCATTGCGCCCGCCGAACGACTGGCCCCGTGGACCCCGCCCGCGGTGCCGTGGCGGCTGGATGGCAGTCCGCCCGAAATGCGCGTTCCGATGCCGGAGGTGTCCGCCGTCTGCCGTCCGGCGGTCGGCGACGGACCGGCGCCGCTTTCGGCGCGGCGCGCGCCCTCCCTCGTTTCAGCCGAGTCTTCATCGGCAGACGCGGCAAGCTTCGGGCGGCGGCTCGCGGCGGCGGCGCGCACGCAAGGCGACGGGCTCGTTGTCTACAGCGCGCGCTACCAGCGCATCGCCTATCCGATGGGTGATGTCGCACCGCTGCATGGCGCCTGCACGGACGTCGTGATCCGCGCGTATCGGGCGATGGGGATCGACCTGCAGGAGCTGGTGCAGCGGCTGCGCGTCGGCTCGGGCGACGCCAACATCGATCATCGCCGTACCGAGACGCTGCGCCGATTCTTCAGCAAATACGGGCAATCTCTGCCGATCAGCGCCTTTCCCGAGGACTATCAGCCGGGCGACGTCGTGACTTATCACCGGCCCTTCAGCCGGGTGTCGCGCTCGCACATTGCGGTGGTGTCGGACGTGCTGGCGGCGACCGGGCGGCCGATGATCATCCACAACCGGGGATGGGGGGTGCAGCTCGAGGACGCGCTGTTCGTCGACCGGATCACGGGGCACTACCGGTATGCGCCGGCGGCGATGGCGGGGCGGATGGTCAGCGCCGCACTCCGGTAACGTTTCCCAGCGAATTCTTAACGAATAAGCTCAATACTTGGTATTTACAGATCAGATTGATCCGCAAGTGATGCATTCTCGCCGCATTCCGGCATGAGAAGTGCTTGTTTCCAATAGCGAATAAGCTCAGCGTGGTGAACATCCGACCCTAATACAGGTGATCTTCGTGTTGCAGCTCACTCTGCAAGACTTCGCCCGAAGTGCGATTCTGGTGCTGCGCCCGCTGACGGGACGCCGTGCACGCCGCCAAGTTGCGCCGCCCGTCCGCGAGCAGATGTCGCGACCGCCCCGCGCCGTAATCCTGCCGCCGCCGCGCAAAGATCACTGGTCGATGATTACGTCTCATCTGAGCACGACTCTCGCCCGCGCTGCCACCGCACGCGATCTGCAGGCGAAAGCCTCCGCTCATCTCGACGCTGCGGACTATGCGCTGCAGCAGATGCTGGCGGATATTGCGATGATACTGCCGCGGCCGTCGCGGCCCTCGGCGGATATTGTCCGGCTCGGCCTCCACGCGCGGGCCCAGCGCCCGGCGTCGCTCGCCGCGTAATCCAGAACTCGGCCCCCCGATCAAGGCCTGGAGCGAGCATTCCTGCTGCCGGAACGAGATGTTTTTCTTGTTCCGCGCTCCGTTCGACTCAGAGCACCCAAGCTTTCAGGATGTAGAGCACCAGCGACACGGTGAGCGCCGCCATCGCCGTGCTCACCGCGATCGCCCCCGACACGGAATGGACGGCGCGCTCGTACTTCGAGGCGAACAGGAATGCGTTGGCGCCGACCGGCATGGCGGCGAACAGCACCGCAACCCCCAACGCCACCGGCGGCAATGACAAGACGTGGGCGCCGAGCCCATAGACGACGGCCGGCAGCGCCGCCGTCTTGAGCAGCAAAATGACGCCGACGGTCGGCGCCTGGCCCTCGATGCGGAAAGTGGCGAGCGCCATGCCGAGGGCGAACAGGCCGGTCGGCACTGCGGCCTGACCCATCAGCGCCAGGAAGCGATCGGCGACCTCGGGCAACTGCAGCCCGGCCGAACGCGCCACGACGCCCAGCACCACCGAGGCGACGATCGGGTTCCTCGCGAGGTCGGCCAGCACCCCGCCCAGCGCCGCCAGCGACGGCGGGCGACCGGCCCGGCGCGCCGTCTCGATGTGCAGGGTGGCGATGATCCACAACAGGGGACCGTCGAGCGCGACCAGCAGTGCCATCGGCGCGGTGGCCTCCGGCCCGAACGCCTGCAGCCCGAGCGGGATGCCGAGCAAGAGGCAGTTGCCGAAGGCGGTGTCCATGCCGACCGCGGCCCCGTCCATCGCCGGGCGGCGGAGGACGAAGCGCGTAAGCAACGCCGCCGCCGTCCACACGATCAGCACGCCGCCGAAGTAGGCCACCGCCAGGCTCCACGGCGCCTCGGACAGGTCGCCCGCCGTGAGCATGGCGCGGAACAGCAGGCAGGGGATCGCCACCTTGAAGGCGAACTGGGTCAGCACGCGTGCCGCGACCTCGGGCAGATAGTTCCAGGTCTGAGCGCACCAGCCGGCGAGGATGATGCCGAACACCGGCGTGACGATCGCGAGGATGGCGAGCATAGGGGGATGGCTCGAGCGATAAGGAGAGATGGGACGAGGCGGCATTCGGCGGGACGGCGCCGCCGCTCGCAGATACCACGTTTCGGCGCGGCGCGTGTCCGTCTGACAGACGATCGGCCCCGACCAGAGGCCGCAAGGATTCAAGCTGGCTCTGTCCGTTCCGCCCGCCCGCCATCCCGGCAGGCGTGGACCTCGACGGTGACGTGGGAGAGGCCGGGCAGGCCGGCGAGACGCGCCTTGTAGGCGTCCGGCGCCTGGGGCGCATCCGACACGACCGAGGCGACGAGACCGACGTGACCAGGACCCAGCCGCCAGAGGTGCAGGTCCGCCACCCGATCGCCGCCGACCTCGAGGCGTTGCTTGATCGTGGCAGGAAGCCGGGCGTCAGGCACCCCATCGAGCAGCACGGTCCCCGACGTGCGCAGCAGCCCCACCGACCAATGCGCGATGACGAGAGCGCCAACGAGCCCCATCAGCGGATCCATCCACGTCCATCCGTAGAAGCGTCCTGCGAGGAGCGCGACGACGGCGAACACCGACGTCAGGGCGTCGGCCAGCACATGCAGATAGGCTGCGCGCAGATTGTGATCGTGGTGGTGGTGATGCTCGTGGCCCTGGTGGTCGCCATGACCCTGGCCGTGGACATGACCGTGATCCTCGCGCAGCAGCCAGGCGCTCGCGAGGTTCACAGCGAGCCCGACCACCGCGATGGCAATGGCCTGATCGAACCGAATGGCGACCGGATCGAAGAGCCGCACGATCGACTCGTAGGCGACCAGCAAAGCGACCATGCCGAGGATCATCGCGCTCGAGAAGGCGGCCAACTCACCGAATTTGCCGGTGCCGAACGCGAACCGCTCGTCATGCACATGCCGGCGGGCAAAGCGGTAGGCAAGAGCGGCGATCGCCAGTGCTCCAGCATGGGTCGACATATGCCAGCCGTCGGCCACCAGCGCCATCGAGCCGAAGATGGTGCCACCGATGATCTCGGCGACCATCATCAGCGCGGTCAACGCGACGACCAGCCACGTGCGCCGCTCATTGCGGTCATGGCGGGGCCCGAGAAACACGTGCTCGTGTCGCCAGGTTTCCAGGTTGTGGGTGTGCATGCTCCTGTCTCCAACGGGCGCCCGATGTCGCGGCGACGCTGCCGTGATCGGGGCCTCAATACCTCAATCTCGGCAGGTGTGCATCCCGAGCGCCCCACGAGAGAGGACGGCGAGGGCGGCGGGCTGGCCGTCTTGACAGACACACCTCATTTCAATAATTGTTGAAATATGGAAAAGATGGATGCCGTCGCGGCTCTCTCCGCGCTCGCTCAGGACAACCGTCTCGACGTCTATCGTCTGCTGGTGCAGGCCGGGCCCAAGGGCATGGCGGCCGGCGAGGTGGCAGTGAGCCTCGGCATCGCGCCCAACACCCTGTCGTTTCACTTCGACCGGCTGCGGCATGCGGGTCTGGTCAGCGTGGCGCGCAACGGCCGCTCGCTGATCTACGCGGCCCGCTACGAAACCATGAACAACCTGCTCGGCTACCTCACAGAGAACTGTTGCGGAGGCAGGCCCGAGCTGTGCCAGCCCGCAGCGTGCGCACCCGCCGGGCCGACCCGGAAACGCAAGAAGGAGATCGCGCGATGAAGCGGATGCACGTCCCTGTCGCCGTCGGCGATCTGGAGAAGGCGGTCGCGTTCTACTCGACGCTGTTCGCCGCGGCCCCCGTACGAGTGGCCGCCGTGCCATGCTGTGAGGGCGCCCGGTCATGAATGCGTTGAACGTCCTTTTCCTGTGCACGGGAAACTCGGCTCGCTCGATCATGGCCGAGTCCATCCTGCGCAAGGACGGTGCCGAGCGGTTTCGCGCTTTTTCCGCCGGCAGCATGCCGAAAGGTGCCGTCAACCCGTTTGCGCTCAAGGTGCTCGGAAGCTTCGGCTATCCCACCGACGGACTCGCTTCCAAAAGCTGGATCGTGTTTGCGGAACCCGACGTACCCAAGATGGATTTCGTGCTGACCGTCTGCGACAACGCCGCCGGCGAAGCCTGCCCGCTGTGGCCCGGACAGCCGATTACCGCTCATTGGGGCATCGAGGACCCCGCGGCCGTCGAAGGCAGCGAGATCGACAGGGAGCGGGCTTTCGTCACGGCGTTCCGATACCTCAAGAACCGCGTCTCGCTGCTGGTCAACCTGCCCGTGGAGTCGCTGACCCGCCTCGCACTCACACGCCAATTGCAAGACATCGGGCGGACCGCGGGAAGCACGTCGCCAAATCCGAAAGTCGCATGAGGGCGCAGAAACTTGCGGCCGAGGCCCTGGGCACGGGACTTCTGCTCGCGACCGTCATCGGCTCCGGCATCATGGGCGAGCGCCTTGCGGGCGGCAATGTCGCCCTGGCGCTTCTCGCCAACACCCTAGCGACAGGGGCAATCCTGGTGGTGCTGATCACCGCGATCGGGCCGATCTCGGGTGCCCACTTCAACCCCGCCGTGACGGGAGTGTTTGCGCTCCGGAAGGACCTATCGCCGCTCGAGGCGGCAGGCTATGCCGCCGCCCAAATCGGAGGCGCGCTTGGCGGTGTGATCCTTGCGCACGCCATGTTCGACGAGAGTCTGCTGCAGGTCTCGATCAAGATGCGCTCGGGTCCGGGCCAATGGCTGTCGGAGGCGGTCGCAGCCTTTGGCCTGGTGCTGACCATCGTGTTGACGCTCCGTGCCAACCCGAGCGCGGTGGCAGCCTCGGTCGGACTTTACATCACGGCCGCCTACTGGTTCACGGCGTCGACCTCCTTCGCCAATCCGGCCGTGACGATTGCGCGAGGGTTCTCCAACACATTCGCCGGGATCCGGCCCGCGGATGTCGCGCCGTTCATCGTTGCGCAGCTCGTCGGCGCGGTTACCGCGCTGCTGGTTTGCCGCCTGCTCGCTCCCACGCGAACATCGGCGTGACTTTGCGGGGCGCGCGGTGTTTCGTGTCGCGCGCAGCAGGAGCGTACCGCCATGAATAGCCGCGACCCCGAGATCGCGCGCGCCATCGAGGTCTTCGTGCGCGGGCACAGCGCGGTCAAGAGCCGCACCTTTCCCTACGAGGCCACCCGCGTCCAATCCCTCTGGGTGATGCGGGACGCGCCCCGCAGACATTCGCGCGACTATCGCAAGGAGGAGTGGATTGCGCACGGCATCGACGCGCGGGAGGTCGATGCGATCGCGCGACGGGAGACCCGGGGGCGGTTCTTCGTCTGCGCGATCGTCGGAACGAGCGAGCCCGACGCGCCGGTCCGCGCCGCCTACAAGGCCCTGGGCTACCGGCTGCTCGCGACGGAAGGCTTTTTCGTGCAGCGCCTGAAACGGATTCCCAATCCCGCCTCCCCGGTGCCGATCGAGCGGGTGCGCACGCCAGATCTTGCGGCGCGGCTCGGAGCCGTCACGCGGACGCGGCCGATCCCGGGCGATCTGCTCGGAGCGGATGCGCCGTTCCGCCAGTACGTGGCGCTTGACAGGGAGCAGATCGTGGGACGGGTGCGGAGCATGGACGCGGTAGGGGCGACGTGGTGCGCCGACATGTACGTTGCCCCCTCACACCGGCGCCGCGGGATCGGGCGGGCGCTGCTCTGCCGGATGCTGCGGGACGACCGGACCCGCGGCTCGACGTGCTCGGTGCTGACGGCGAGCCACTCGGGCGCGCTCCTTTATCCGCACGCGGGCTACGCGCGGATCGGAACCTTGCTCATCCTGGCGCCGCGCCGGCGCGGGGCCGCGCCCTAGCGGCGAGCGCGGCTTGACATGCAGTAAAATTACTGCATGTTGACGTGCGTGGACGACGACCAGCTCGACAATGTCTTCAAGGCGCTCGGCGATCCGATACGTCGCCGCATCCTTGATCGCCTGGCGAAGCGTTCCGGGCAGTCCTTGTTCGAGATCTGCGCCTGGTCGGTTGCGGAGGATGGCAGAAGTCTGTCGCGGCAAACGATCTCGCAGCATCTCGACATGCTGGAGAGGGCGGGGCTGGTCCGCACGCATTGGAAAGGGCGCACCAAGGTGCATGACGTCGATCATGCGCCGCTGCGCAAGGCCGTCGATGCCTGGCTCAACAAGCATCTTAAAAAAGGGAACCCTCCATGAAAATCTATGTCATGAGCGTCTTTGTCGACGATCAGGCCAAGGCCTTGAGTTTCTACACGGAGAAGCTGGGCTTCGTCGTCAAGCACGATATCCCGCTTGGTGCGCATCGCTGGCTGACCGTTGTGTCGAAGGAGCAGCCGGACGGAACCGAGCTCCTGCTCGAGCCGGGCGAGCACCCTGCCGTCGGGCCATACAAATCGGCACTTGTGAACGACGGAATTCCCGCCGCGTCCTTCAAGGTCGATGATCTTCAAAAGGAGTTCGAGAGGTTACGCGATCTTGGCGTCGCATTCACGGTCGAGCCGATGAATGCGGGCACCGTCAGAATGGCTGTCTTGGATGATACCTGCGGCAATCTCATTCAGCTCATCGAGATGATCGAAGGAACGTGAAAAACCCCAACGTCAATCGCACTGCCTCGCTCCCATGCCCCCATTGCCGACCCGCGGCGCCGAGCGCATGCTCCGGCCTCGATGGCGCCGCGCACGTGTACAGCGAGACTGCCGGAATGACACAGAACGCCCTGTTCGAGCGACTTTGGGCCGGCACCGCTGCCATGGAGGAGTGGACGGCGGCGGTGTCGGACGGGGCGATCACGCCGATCGGCGACGACATCATCAGCGTCCACACTACCTACTTCTGCGGCAACGTCACGGCCATTCGCAGCGAGGCCGGCCTCATCCTCATCGATACGGCGAAGCCCGAGACCGCGCGGCGAACCCTCGAGCTGGTGAGGACTTGGGACGCGAGCCCGATCCACACCGTGATCTACACGCACGGGCATATCGATCACACCAGCGGCATCACGGTGATCGACGCGGAGGCCGATGCGACGGGTGCTCCGCGGCCGCGCATCGTCGCGCATCGGAACGTGCAGCGTCGCATGGAGCGCTACGAGGCGTCGCACGGGTACAACAGCCTCGCTCAGGGCCAGCAGTTCAACAAGCCGGGCTACGTCTACCCGATCGGCCAGCGGCGACCCGACACGATCTATGACGATCGCCTTTCGCTCACAATCGGCGGTGTTGCGCTCGAGCTCATCCATGGGCGCGGCGAGACGGACGATGCGACGTTCGTGTGGATGCCTGAGGCCCGCGTCCTGGCGAGCGGCGATTTCGTGATCTGGATGTTTCCCAATGCCGGCAATCCCCGCAAGGTCCAGCGCTACGCCGCGGAGTGGGCGGTGGCGCTGCGCACGATGGCGCGGCTGGAGCCGGCCGTTCTCATTCCCGGTCACGGCCCAGTCATCTTCGGCGAGGCGCGCGCGGCGCAAGTGCTGGGCGACGGCGCGGACGCGCTCGAGCATCTGGTGGGCGAGACGCTGCGCCTGATGAACCAGGGCGCGACCCTCGATCAGATCCTGGACGCGGTGAAGGTGCCGGCCCGATTCCTTCAGAAACCGTATCTGGCGGCGAAATACGACGATCCGGAGTTCCTCGCGCGCGGCATCTATCACTTCTATGCGGGATGGTTCGACGGCAATGCCGCGCACCTCAAACCCGCCCGGACGGCCGACGTGGCGTCGGAGCTGGCGCAACTGGCCGGCGGCGCCGACAAGCTGGCGGCCCGTGCCGCGCAGTTGTCCGACGATGGCCGGACACGGCTTGCGGTGCACCTGGCCGAGCTCGCGGGCGCAGCGGCTCCGGAGGATGCGCACATTCAGGCGATCCGTGCCACGGTCCTCAAGGCCGCCATCGACGGGGAGACGTCGCTCATGGCCAAGGCGTTCCTCGGCGTCTATCTGCGCGATGCCGAGCGGCGGTCGAACGGCTGAGCGGGCCGGCCAGCTTGGGCCGACATGAGCTGGACGGACCTCGGGCGCGAGGCAAGAGCAACTTTGGTTCCATCTATTCATCGTCGGTGATGATGGCGTGACATGGTAGCGTCGTGCGGCTCTTGGCATCGGAGGGGCTGGATGAGTGAACGCAGCGGCAATGTCCTCCGGACCAGGCACCGGCACGAGTTGAAGCCGGATGTGCAGCTCCTTGGCCGCGACCTCGATCTCGTTCACGGCGATAACCAGAGAGCAAGCCGAGGCGCTCACTGTTACCCCCAGTCCCATGTTGTTCAGCCAGTATCCGCGTATCGCGAGCATGGCGGCGAGCGGCCGATTGCCGGCGATGGGGGCGGCCAGGGAGTTCGCGGACTTCGGCGGGCTGATGTCCTACGGCGCGAACCAGCCGGCCGTTGCGCGACAGACCGCCGCCTACGTGGACAAGATCCTGAAAGGGGCCAAGCCGGCGGAGCTGCCTGTCGAGCAAACATCCCGGTACGAGCTGGTTGTCAATCTCAAGGCCGCCAAGGCCCTCGGCCTCACCGTGCCGCCAACGCTGCTCGCCCAGGCTGACGAGTTGATCGAATAGAGACCAGGCTAGTCCCCCTACCCGTCCCGCGACACCATCAGCGCGTGCGAAAGCACGATCGGCGGGTTGGGCGTGCCATCGAGTTGCGACGCGTGCTCCGGGTAGGTGTCCAGCCCTGCGGGGAGCACCACGCCCCGCTGCGCCGAGCGGGTGAAGATGTGGCGGCATTTGCCCTGGCTGCGATCGAACCAGTTGGGGTCGTCGAATGTGCCGCCGCACAGCCCCAGAATGTCCGGGAAGCGCTCCAGGTCCAAGTAAAGGGTCGTGCCGCACCGGCCGCAGAACTTGAGGGAGACGCGCTTGTGGCTGCCGTCCGATCGGTGGTCGTAGGTCCTCGGCGCGGCTCCGGAGAGACTGACGTCCTGTCGCCTGAAGATCGGCTCGACCAGGAATGCCGAGCCGGTGAGCCGCTGGCAGAAGGTGCAATGGCAGATGGTGACGCGCAGGGGTTCGGCAGTCGTCGCGTAGCGAACATCGCCGCACAAGCAACCGCCCTCGTGAATCGTCATGCGGGAAATGCCTCCATGGGGAGAGCGCTGGACCCGGCCGGACCGGGCGTGCGGGCGACGTTCATGATCCAGCACACCATCACGAAGTATCCCACCAAGGCCGTCAGCTCGACAATGCCGGGCGCGCCAAAGCGGCGGACCGCCTCGGCGTAGGTCGGGTCGCTCGCCCCATGCCGGCGCATGAGCTCGGCGACGAAGTCGCAAGCGATCTCCTCGTCGGCGGTCAGCTCGCGTGGCCGGGCGCCGGCCGCCACCGCGTCGATGGCGCCCGGTGCAACACCGGCCGCGAGAGCGTTTGCAGCGTGGATTTGCCACTCGAACTGGTTGCTGGTTTCGCGGGCAACCACACAGATCGCCAGCTCGCGGACCCGCCCCGGCAAGCTGCCAGCAAAGCGCAGTGTCTCGCCGGTCTTGCCGATCCATTCCATGAGGGCCGGCGTCTGGAGCAACGGAACGAACGGGCCGAAAACCGCCTTGCGCGGGCCGGCGATGATCGCGTCGGCCGCGGCCTTCTGTGCATCGGTCATGACGTCGCGTGCCGGCAGCGGCAGGCGCTCGCCGCCGGCGGCACTGAAGCCCTGGCGCGCAGCGCGCGTACTTGACTGGATCACTGTCTTTCTCCTTTGCCCGAGATGGGATTCAATCCGGAGCGCGACTGGCGCCACAGGTAGGCTGCGCTCACCGCCAGTGCAAAAGCGGCAAGCTGCAGGGCGTGGCCGAGGGCGGCACGATGCCCGTCCGGCGAGAGGTCGAGGATACCCGAGACGACGGGGCCCGCCAGTTGGCCGACGGCAAAGGCGGTGGTCATGAGACCGAGCAGCGCGGTGGGATCGCCCGGGGCCCGCGCGCGCGCCTCCTGCATGCCGAGCATCGTCACGACCATGAAGGTGCTGCCGACCAGCAGCGCTGCCAGCGCGATGGTCGCCGGGGCGAGCCACATGCTGGGCAGGACGACGCCGGCGGCCATGAGCAGATGGCTGACAGCCCAAACGCGAAGCCGGTTGACGCGACCGAGGAGCCGAGCGGCTGCGATGGTCGAGAAAGCAGCCGCCGCACCGAAGATGGGCCAGGCCAGGCCGAACAACCGCGGATCGTCCACCACCTCGCGCGCCAGAACGGGAAGGAACGTCGCCGGCAGGATGTAGCCGAAGCCGGCCACGCCGTACGAGATCACGAGACCAGTGCACGGGCCGGGCGTGGCGCTGGCGGTCGAAAGCGAAACCGGAGAGACCGAACCCTCAAGGGGTCGCCCCATGAACAGGCTGGGAACGGCGACCGAGAGGGCGGCCAGCGCCCCGAGCTCCAGCCAGAGCTGGGTCGCCGGTACACCGGGCCGCGCGGCGGCGAGACAGAACAGGCCGGTACCGGCAATTCCGAAGCCGACGCCGGCGTAGACCACTCCGGAGAGGTCCGCGCGTCGCGCCTGTGCCAGGTGCTGCAATGCCCACGCGCTGGTCGAGACGAGCGCCCAGGCGCTGAATACCCCCGCCGCAAAGCGCAGCGCGGCCCACGCGGACAATCCGTCGAGTGCGCCCATGGCGGCGGTGGCCACGACGATGCCGGCGAGACTGACGCGCATCAGCGCCGGTGGGGCAAGGCCGAGCCTGCTGCGGCTCGCGATCAGGGCGCCGGCCAAGTAGCCCAGATAGTTGCTGGCCGCCAGCCAGGCGCCCGTGCCCTGTGTCAGCGCGCCGTCACGCACCATCAGCGGCAGGAGCGGGGTGAAGGCGAACCGGCCAATTCCCATCGCCACCGCGAGAGCCGTGGCTGCGATGGCGCAAGCGGCCACTACGGAAAGCCCGGGCTTATGGGCGGGGATGTCGAGTCCGGATGTCATGCACCCGCACTTGGCCCGCCCGAGCCGCTTGCACAAATGAATAATTCTGCACTATCGTTCTTCTCATGAGAACGATCGACCTCGAGTCGCTGAAGATCTTCCGGACCGTCGTGAACGAGGGCGGCGTCGTTCGGGCCGCCAACAAGCTCAATCGCGTCCAGTCCAACGTGACGACGCGCATCCGCCAGCTCGAGGAGCATCTCGGCACGCGGCTGTTCCGCCGCGAGGGGCGGTCCATCCGCCTCTCCGCGGAGGGTCATACCCTGCTCGTCTATGCCGATCGCCTGCTGCGTCTGGCCGACGAGGCGGTCAGCGAGATGCGCAGCGGCAAGCCCAAAGGCGCGTTCCGGCTAGGCTCGCTCGAAAGCACGGCCGGCAGTCGCCTGGCTCCCATCCTGTCGCGCTATCACACGCTCTATCCCGACGTCGTCGTGGAGCTTGCGACGGGCACGGCCGGGGGGTTGATCACACGCGTGATGAACTTCGAGCTCGAGGCCGCCTTCGTGTCCGAGCCCTTTACGGCGCCGGGCCTCGAGGCACGCCCGGTTTTCGAGGAGCGGCTGGTGCTGGTGACGTCCAAGGCAATCCCGAGGGTATCGGGTCCAGCCGACATCGGCCGCTCGACGCTCATCGCCTTCACGCAAGGGTGCTCCTACCGCAAGCGCGTCGAGGAATGGCTAGGGAGCGCCAATGTGATGCCCGAGCGGGTCCTGGAATTCGCGTCGTACCAGGCGATGATTGCCTGCGTGGCGGCCGGCACCGGATTTGCCGTGGCGCCCAAGTCGGTGCTGGAGGCGCTCAGAGCGACCAAGAGCATCCGCCAGCACGCGCTCCCGAAACGGTTCTCGCACAACCGGACCTACATCGTGTGGAACGGCAATCCTTCGCCATCGCTGCACGGCTTGCTGTCGCTCTTGGCCGGCTCGGGGGCTACTGCACCCGGTTCGAAGCCGAGGTGAGCTGCTCGCCGCTGAAGCCCGCCGGGGCGGGATCGACGACGGCCGAGCCGATCTTGCGCACCTCCAGGATCGCCAGCCCGCGCTCGGCGGTGCCGTTGGCGCGCAGGCGGACCGGGCCGTCGACACCGGCAAAGCCCGAGGGACGCGTCAGGTTGGCCGGCGTGAAGCGGGCGCCGGCCGGCCCGGCCGACAGCGCAATCGCCAGCGTCGTCGCATCGAAGGCGAGGCTCGCGATCCGCGGCGGCGCCGAGCCGAAGGTGCGCGCGAACTTGTCCGTGAACTGGCGCCAACCCTTGGGATCGGGCGCGGGATACCAGCCGCCGACGAAGGTGGCATCGCGGCCGAGGTTGGGATCGTCCCAGCCGCCGGTGCCCATCAGCTTGGTGCCGTGCGCATTGATCTCGGCGTAGGCCAGCAGCGGTCCGAGGTTCATCAGGACCTCGGGGCCGCCCGGCACGAAGACGGCGTCGATCGGCGCACCGGCGTCGGCGGCCTCCTTGATCAGCGCGACGAGGCGCTCGGCCGGCTCCACCATGCGGTTGGTCTCGGCCGGATAGGTCTCGGCGGCAAGGAGCGTGGCGCCGGACCGGGTCACGGCCTCGCGGAAGGCGGCGCCGATCAGCTTGCCGTAGGCGTCGTCGGCGATCATCGCGGCGAACCGGCGTTTGCCCTGAGCGGTCGCGTAGGAGACGATGCGGTCGGCGTCCTGCTCGGGCAGGAAGCCCAGCACATAGACGCCATCGCCGGCCACGCTGCGATCGTTGGAGAACGAGACCACCGGGATGCGCGCCGGCCGCGCGACGGCGGCGACCGCCGGCACGGACTTGGCAAACAGCGGCCCGAGGATGATCTCGGCGCCATCCTTCACCGCCTCCTCGGCCGCCAAGCGGGCGCCCTCGGGCGTGCCCTTGTCGTCCTTGACGACGAGCTGGAAGCCCGGGTTGTTGAGCTCGAACAGGGCCAGCTCGCCGGCCTGTTTCATGCCCTTGGCGATGGCCGCGGTCTGGCCCGATGCGGTGAGCGGCAGCAGCATCACGACCTTGACGGCGGCGGCCTTCTCGGGCCGGGCGGCGGGCGGCTGGCCGTCAGGAGCCGCACCGATGGTCGGGGCGTTGGGGCCCTGCACGGCGCAGGCGGCGAGGGCCAGCGCGCAGGCAGCGGCTCCGCTCCAGCGGACAGTCGATGTCACAAGCCTGCGCAAACGCGCCAGATGCGCCAATCGATCCCCCAATCCCCGCCGGCGGCCCAAAACCCTTGCACCCGAGCGCCGTGGTTAGACGCTGCCAGGACCCCAGGCCAGCTCTATTGTGCAACAACGGCATCAATTCGACTAGGCTGACGCAATCTTTGTGTGAGCCTTTAAGCGGGATGGCGGACGGACGCATGACCAAGGAACCGGGCGAAGGCGGCGGACGGCTCGCACACCGGCTGGCGGAGGCTGTGCGCGGGCTGATCGCGACGCCGCTCGCGCCGGGGCTCCATCTCGTCGCGACCCCGATCGGCAACCTCGGCGACATCACGGTGCGGGCGCTGGCGGCACTGGCGCAGGTCGATCTCGTCTATTGCGAGGACACCCGCCACAGCCGCACGCTGCTCGCGCACTACGGGATCGACCGGGCGCTGGCGCCCTACCACGAGCATAACGCGGAGCGGGAGCGGCCGCGCATCCTGGCGGCGCTGGCCGAGGGGCGCTCGGTGGCGCTGATCTCGGATGCCGGCACGCCGCTGGTGTCGGACCCCGGCTACAAGCTGGTGCGGGCGGCGCTGGAGGCCGGGCACGCGGTCACCAGCCTGCCCGGCGCGTCGGCGGTGCTGGCCGGCCTGGTGGCGTCCGGGCTGCCGACGGATGCGTTTCTGTTCGCGGGCTTCCTGCCGCCCAAGTCGGCGGCGCGACGAACGCGCATCGGCGAGCTGTCGGGCGTGCCGGCGACGCTGGTGCTGTTCGAGGCGCCGTCGCGGGTCGCGGCCGCGCTCGATGACCTGGCCGCAGTGCTGGGCCCGCGGCCGGCGGCGGTGGCGCGGGAGCTGACCAAGCGGTTCGAGGAGGTGCGCCGGGGCACGCTGGCTGAGCTCGCCGAGTGGGCGCGCGGTGACGAACTGCGCGGGGAGTTCGTCCTGCTCATCGCGCCGGGTGCGGCGGAGGCGGTCACCGACGAGGCGATCCAGGCGGCGGTGGCCGCCGCGCTCGGGACGGACAGCGTGCGCGACGCGGTGCGCCGGGTGGCGCAGTCGCTGGACGTGCCGCGCAGCCGCGTCTACGCGATCGCCCTCGCGCTCGACGGCGACGGCGACGGCGAATGAGGGGCGGCGAGCGATGAAACGCGCGTCGCGACATCCGGCCCGAGAGGCGCGACGGCGCAGCGAGCGGCGGGGCCGCAGCGCGGAGCTGCTGGCCGCCGGGCTGCTCATGCTCAAGGGCTACCGCATCCTGGCGCGGCGGCAGCGCACACCATGGGGCGAGATCGATCTCATCGCGGTGCGCGGGCGGCGCCTCGCCTTTGTCGAGGTCAAGCAGCGTCCAACGCGAGCGGAGGCCCAGGAGGCGCTGTCGCCGCAGCAGGCCGAGCGGCTCGCACGGGCGGCCGAGCAGTGGGTGTGGCGGCACGCGGCCTACCGCGACCACGAGATCGGGTTCGATGCGGTGCTGCTCGGCGGCGGCCTTCCCCGCCATCACCCGAACGTGTTGCAGCCAGAGTAACTGGCAGCTCTTGCGGCCGGCGCGCGGGTGGTGCATGGCAGTGGCCGACCCATATTTCCCCTGTCAGGAAACACCCATGCCGCTGAAGATCGCCTGCCAGATGGACCCGATCGACCGCATCGACATCCGCGGCGATTCCACCTTCGCCCTGCTGCTCGAAGCGCAAAGGCGCGGTCACGAGATCTTCTACTACCTGCCGCAGCACCTGGCGCTGGCGGGGCCGAAGCTGATCGCGCGCGGCTCGACGCTGACGGTCGAGGACACGGCAGGGCGGCACTACGCGACGTCCAACCCGCGGATGGAGACGCTGTCCGACTGGAACGTGGTGCTGCTCAGGCAGGATCCGCCGTTCGACATGGCCTACATCACCTCGACGCACCTGCTCGAGCGCATCCATCCCAAGACGCTGGTGGTCAACGATCCGGCGCACGTGCGCAATGCGCCCGAGAAGGTGTTCGTGCTCGACTTCCAGGACCTGATGCCGCCGACGCTGGTCACCCGCAACCCGGAGGACGTGAAGGCGTTCCGCGCCGAGTTCAAGGACATCATCCTCAAGCCGCTCTACGGCAACGGCGGCGCCGGCGTGTTCCGCCTGCGCGAGGACGACACCAACCTCAACGCGCTGATCGAGCTGTTCCAGACGGTGTTCCGCGAGCCGTTCATGGTGCAGCAGTACCGGCCCGAGGTGCGCGAGGGCGACAAGCGCATCATCCTGGTCGACGGCGAGGTGGCCGGCGCGATCAACCGAGTGCCGGCGGCGGACGAGGCGCGCTCCAACATGCACGTCGGCGGGCAGGCGACGCGGACGGAGCTCACGACGCGCGACCGCGAGATCTGCGCGCGGCTCGGGCCCGAGCTCAAGAAGCGGGGCTTGCTGTTCACCGGCATCGACGTGATCGGGCCGTACCTGACCGAGATCAACGTGACCTCGCCGACCGGCATCCGGCAGGTGAAGGCGTTCGGCGGGGCGGACATCGCGGAGCTGATCTGGGACGCGATCGAGAGTAAGGTCGCCAAGCGGTAAGTTTGTTTTTGTCGTGCTTCCTATCGGAAAACCGCTTCGCCCTTTTCCGGAAGCACTCTGGCCGTGTGGGGCACGACGGACTGCAACGGAGCTTATCCTCGATGCTCCCTGCCCTGATCCGCGCTTTGGCCTGTCTCGCCGTCATCGGCACAGCGACGCCGGCGTTGTCGCAAAGTGCCGCTACCGTTGAGCAGCTCCTGAAAGACGGCTGGGAAGTAGCCGGCTACATCTCCGCCTGGGAAAACCGCAGCCTGATCCTGTTCAAGCACAAGGATCACAAATACCTGGTGCAGTGCTCGGTGCTGATCGACGTGATGCGCACGCCGCGGGTGGCGACCTATTGCTACGAGATCCGGTGAGGCGGGTACGCTCGTTCCTGCGTGTATGTTCCTCTTTTGTTCTTGACGCGCTAAGGGCATATTGAACTTGACGGACCCAATAGATTGATGTACTAGTGGGACCCAGAAACGCGAGGGTTCCGATGCTGTCCGCTGTCAACGACGAAGCGTTGCACGACGAAGCCAAGGCATACGAGCTGGTTGAGTCCGTGCTCTGGCCTGACGGCCCGGTTTGCCCGCACTGCGGCTGCCTTGATCGCTCATCCAAGATGCAGGGCAAGAGCACGCGTGTTGGCACCTACAAGTGCTACGCCTGCCGCAAGAAGTTCACGGTCAAGATCGGGACCATCTTCGAGGACAGCCACATCCCGATGCGGTTCTGGCTGCAAGCCATCTTCCTGATGGCATCGAGCAAGAAGGGCATTTCGAGCAATCAGATTCACCGGACGTTCGGCATCAGCCTGCGCAGCGCGTGGTTCATGAGCCACCGCTTGCGTGAGGCGATGCGCTCCGGCCCGCTCAAGCCGATGGGCGGCGGCGGTGGTGGCGTCGTCGAGATCGACGAGACGATCTACGGCCGTGCCTCGACGCATCCCAAGGGCCGCCGCGAGAAGGCAACGTGGAAGACCAACAAGATCACCAACTCCGCGCACAAGAACGTCATCCTGTCGCTGGTCGAGCGCGGCGGGAGCGTCCGCAGCTATCACGTGTCCGGCAGCACAGTCAGTGAAGTCATCCCGATCGTTCAGGCTAATGTGTCGAAGGAAGCGGCGGTGATGACGGATAGCGCCCAACTCTACAAGTATCGGCTGGGCGACTATGCCAGCCATGATCGCGTGGATCACGGCAAGGAAGAGTATGTACGCTACGAGGACGGGCGCCCGCCGATCCATACCAACACGGTCGAAGGGTACTTCTCGGTCTTCAAGCGCGGCATGCGCGGTGTCTACCAGCACTGCAAGGAGCGGCACCTGCACCGCTACCTCGCCGAGTTCGATTTCAGGTACAATGAGCGCGTCGCCCTTGGCGTCGACGACCAAGAACGCGCTGAGAAGCTGTTGCGTGGCGTCAAGGGCAAGAGGCTCACGTACAGATAGATGCAGGAGGCATATGCCCCGAAAAAAAGATCCGCCACTCAGCGCGGAAGAGCAAAAAAAACGGTTTGAAGCGCTTGCGCGGGATATAGGCTCCCACCCACCAAAGCCGGAGCAGCTCAAGCGCTTAATCGGCCGAATCGCTTCCGGCAAGCGGGCGTCCCAACCAAAGTCGCCCAAATAACTCAACTCGGCTCTTGGAAGAAGCTGGGCTCGATGGCAAATTGATTATTGCCAAATGATTGCGGAGCATACTTGGCGTATTGTTTTTTGAAATACGCCTTTCCTTCTGGCTGCAAAAGTTCGAAGCGACCATCGCGGTGAAACACTGCGATATGCGTCCAGTCGTTCACGCTTGATACTCGCTCCGCATAACACTTTGCTTCGTACACGCAATATAGTGTCCGTTCGAGGCCATAAATGTCTGAGTGCTGACGGTGGATCAGGCCTGACTGCGCCAAATACCCGCCCTCGCCAGCAACACAAAATTCTTCCTCGATGTACGCCCTACCGGAGCCATCGATCTTCAGCAGAATCGGAAAGCCATCGTCGAGAAATCCTGCGATGATGCAATCCACATCCAAAACGATTTGCGATATTGAAAACATGTCAGAGCGGAACTGATCTTCTGGAAGCGTAGCTTTTCCATCGCGTAGGAATTCGGCATAGGTCATGCCATAGCGGCCTTGAGTGAACTCATCGCTTCTTTGCAATTTCCGGTCTGTCAGAGCTTTGCGCAATGCGCCTTGAATGTTCGTCTCATCGACGACGCTCATCTCAAGCAGTCGGTGCCGCAGGAGGGATATAAGCGCGTTCAGATCGTGGTCTCCTCCGGCGGTCAAGCATCGCCAACGAGTGCTAAGCCAGCGGTCTTTCAGCACGTATTCCTTGCTGCCTAGCGGCCCGCTACCCTTTCCATCGGTACAAAGAACGATTTTAGGCTCCTTGTCAGCGACAAGATCACAAACCGCAGCAATACAAACGGTCACCGGATTTCTCCGCTTCGAAGGAAATGACGACGGGGGCCTCATGGCGTGCCCCCATTAACCGTTAACGGGTAGCAATTACCCATGGGTCCGTCAAGTTCAATATGCCCCGCGCTAAATGGGTTTGCCTACTCTGAGCCCAGTGCTCAGGGGGCTGACCATGTACGGCCGCATGGCAACGGTGGCATTTGTGGGGATCGAGGCGCGCCCCGTGCAGGTCGAGGTCCGCATCACCTCGGGGCGCCACGCCTTCGCGATTGTCGGTTTGCCGGACAAGGCGGTGGCGGAGAGCCAGGAGCGGGTGCGCAATGCGCTGCACGCGATCGGGCTCGGGCTGCCGTGGACTAGAATCACCGTCAATCTCGCCCCCGCCGACCTGCCGAAGGAGGGGAGCCACTTCGACCTGCCGATCGCGCTGACGCTGATGGTCGCCATGGGGGCGATCGCGCCCGACGCGATCGAGGGCTTTGCTGCGATCGGCGAGCTGGCGCTCGACGGCCAGATCCGCTCGGTGCCGGGCGCACTGCCGGCGGCGATCGGAGCCAATACCATCGGCAAGGGGCTGATCTGCCCGGAGGCGACCGGCGCGGAAGCGGCGTGGGCGGCCGAGGACATGGACATCCTGGCGGCGCCGCACCTGCTGTCGCTGGTCAACCACTTCAAGGGCTTGCAGACGCTGCGGCGGCCGGTGCCCAACCTCGAGCGCGGCGAGGAAGAGCTGCCCGATCTCGCCGACATCCGCGGTCAGGAGAGCGCCAAGCGGGTGCTCGAGATCGCAGCCGCCGGCGGACACAATCTGCTGATGGTCGGGCCGCCCGGCTCGGGCAAGTCGATGCTGGCGATGCGGCTGCCGTCGATCCTGCCGCCGCTCGATCCGCAAGAGATGCTGGAAGTGTCGATGGTGCATTCGCTGGCCGGCGAGTTGATGGGCGGCAAGCTCCGGACGCTGCGGCCGTTCCGGGCGCCGCACCATTCCGCGAGCATGGCCTCGCTGGTCGGCGGCGGCAGCCGGCCGAAGCCCGGCGAAGCTTCGCTTGCGCATCTCGGCGTGCTGTTCCTCGACGAGCTCCCCGAATTCGCGCCGCAGGTGCTCGACTCGCTGCGCCAGCCGCTCGAGACCGGCGAGACGGTGATCGCGCGCGCCAACCACCGCATCGCGTATCCCTCGCGCATCCAGCTCGTCGCGGCGATGAACCCGTGCCGGTGCGGCGGTGGGCCGGGGCAGGCGTGCAAGCGCGGCCCGCGCTGCGCGGCCGACTACCAGGCGCGCATCTCGGGGCCGCTGATCGACCGCATCGACCTGCAGATCGAGGTGCCCGCGGTGTCGGCGGGCGATCTGGTGCTGCCGCCGCCGGCGGAGGGCAGCACTCAGGTGCGGGCGCGGGTGGCGGCGGCGCGCGAGCGCCAGCGCGCCCGGCTCGTCGAGCGCGGCATCAAGACGGTGCGGACCAACGCCGAGGTGTCGGGGCGGCTGCTCGACGATATCGCGATGCCGGACGCGGACGGGCTAGCGCTGATGCGGCAGGCCGCCGACACGCTTTCTTTGTCGGCGCGGGGCTTTCACCGCACGCTGCGGGTGGCGCGCACGCTCGCCGATCTCGACGGCGCCGAGGGAGTCACCCGCCCGCATATCGCGGAGGCGCTCAGCTACCGCGGCGAGGCGATGCGGCAGCGGCAGGCGGCGTGATCCTCATCCCCCCGCGATCTGGGGAAGGACGTGGACCTCGGCGCCCGGGGCGATCTCCTGGAACAGGGCGTCCTGGTAGATCTGGCCGTCGATGGCCACCGCGAGGCCCTTCTCGAGATGCGGGGCGAGGGCCGGAAACCGCTCGGCCAGCCGCACGAAGAGCTGGCGCACCGTGGCCGCGTCGAGCTCCAGCTCGGCGACGCCGCCGGTGAACTGGCGCAGGTTGCCGATCAGGGTAACGTGGGCCATGGCTGCACCTTCAGCGCCGCGCGCTCAACAGCAAGAACATCGGCCGGTCGCGCTCCTCGCGCCATTCGGGGTGCTCCACGATCTGGGCGTCGCTCGGCTGCCACTCCTCGACATGGGCGATCGCGAACCCGGCGCCAACCAGCGCGTTGAGATAGGTCGCAAGAGTCCGGTGCTGCTTGACCACGCCCTTGGCGAGCCAGTCGGTGACGCGGGGGCCTTCGTTTCCGTAGCTGTCGACCGGCCAGCGCTTGCGGCCCGCCGGATCGACCAACCACCCCGGCTCGGCCGGCGCCGTAAGAATCGGATGCTCGACCGACACGACAAGATGCCTGCCCGCGACGAGGGCCCGATGGACGGTCGCCAATAGGCGGGGCAGGTCGCTCAAGTAGTGCAGCGTGAGCGAGCTGAAGGCCAGGTCGAACGCGGCCGCGGGCAGCGTCAGGTGGTCGAGATCGGCCCTGGCATAGACGATTGCGGGATCGGACGTCATCGCCCGGGCGCGCGCCAGCATTTTTTCGGACACGTCGAAGCCCTGCACGTGCGCGGCTCCGTTCTCGCGCGCCCAGCGGCAGAACCAGCCGTAGCCGCAGCCGAGATCGACAATGCGCAGCCCGCGGACATCGGGCAGCAGCGCGCGCAGCGCCGGCCACTCCGCCGCGCCGGCGAGCCCCTCCACCGAGCGGGGCAGCCGACTGTAGGCCGCGAAGAACTCCGGCGTGTCGTAGATGTTCTGCGCCATCGCTCGCGGCGATCCTTCCGGTGCCCGCGGCCGTCAGCCCGGCCGGCGGCGCGCGGTCACCTCGATCTCGATCTTGATGCCCGGATTGATCAGCCGCGCCTCGATCATAGTGGCGGCCGGGCGGACATCGCCGAAGTAGCGCTTCAGGGTCGGCCAGCACGGCTCGAAGTCCTGGGCGTTCGGCAGGATGTAGTGCACGCGTACGACATCGGCCATCGTCGCGTCCGCCTCCTTCAGTGCCGCGTCGATGTTTCTCATCACCTGCTCGCACTGGGCGACGACGCCATCGGCCAGGGTCATCGTCTTGTAGTCGTAGCCGGTGGTGCCGGAGACGAAGATCCAGTCGCCGTCGACGACCGCGCGCGAGTAGCCGATCTCTGCCTCGAAGCGGGAGCCCGAGGAAATGAGCTTTCTGGCCATGTCACAACCTCCGGCGATGCTGGCCCCAAAGCGTGACGCTCAGGCGAGCGTCACCTTCAGGCTCTTGTCCTTGCGGGCGCGGGCCTCGTCGATCGCCTTCAAGACCTTCGGCGGCGACATCGGCAGCTCGGTGAAGCGCAGGCCGGTGGCGTCCGCGATGGCATTGGCGATGGCCGCCATCGGCGGCACGATCGGCGTCTCGCCGACACCGCGCACGCCGTAGGGGTGGTGCGGGTTCGGCACCTCGACGATCACCGTGTCGATCATCGGCAGGTCGGAGGCGACCGGCATCCGGTAGTCGAGGAAGCCCGGGTTCTGCAACCGGCCGTCGGCGCCGTAGACGTACTCCTCGTTCAGCGCCCAGCCGACGCCCTGTGCGGCGCCGCCCTGATACTGGCCCTCGACGTAGCTCGGGTGGACCGCCTTGCCGGCATCCTGGATGACGGTGTAGCGCACGATCGTGACGCGGCCGGTCTCGGGGTCGACCTCGACATCGACGACATGGGTGCCGAAGCTCGGTGCCGCTCCGTGGACGTTGAGGCTCGAGGTGCCGACGATCGGCCCGCCGGTCTTGCCGGCGATCTTGGCGATGTCGGGCAACGTCATCGGCGGGTGCTTGCCGGCGTTCTCGCCGGCGGGCTTGACGGCGCCGTCCTCGAAGGTCACGGCATCCAGCGGCAGCTCCCATAGCTTGGCGGCGCGGGCGCAGGCCTCCTTGATCATCTGCTTGGCCGCCCCGACGGTGGCGACGCCGCCCGAGAACGTCGAGCGGCTGCCGCCGGTCAGGAAGTTGTAACCGAGCGAGGCGGTGTCGGCGATGATCGGGCGCACCTTGTCGACGCCGAGGCCCAGCTCCTCGGCCGCCATCATGCACAGCGAGGCGCGCAGGCCGCCGATGTCGGGCGTGCCGGCCATCAGGTTGACGGTGCCGTCCTCGTTGAGCGCCAGCGACACCGTAGTTTCGCCGCCGATGTTGAACCAGAAGCCCGAGGCGATGCCGCGGCCCTGGTTGGCTTTCAGCGGCGCCTTCCAATGCGGATGAGCCTCGGCGGCCTTCAGCGTCTCGATGAGTCCGACGGGGCCGAACTTGGGGCCGTAAGCGGCCTTGGTGCCTTCCTTGGCCGCGTTCTTCAACCGCAGCGCGATCGGGTCGATGCGAAGCGCGCGGGCGAGCTCGTCGATGACGCTTTCGACCGCATACTCCGAGATCGGGGCGCCCGGCGCGCGGTAGGCGGCGACCTTGGGCCGGTTGCTCACGACGTCGTAGCCGACGGCCTTGACGTTGGCGAGGTCGTAGGGGGCGAAGGCGCACATCGCTCCGGGGCCAACGGGCGAGCCCTGGAAGGCGCCGGCCTGGTACTTGAGCAGCGCCTCGCCGGCGGTGATGGTGCCGTCCTTCTTGGCGCCGATCTTGACGTGCACGCGCGCGCCCGAGGTCGGTCCGGAAGCGCGGAACACCTCCTCGCGGGTCATCGCCATCTTGACCGGACGGCGCGCCTTGCGCGACAGCGCCAGCGCCAGCGGCTCGAGATAGACCACCGTCTTGCCGCCGAAGCCGCCCCCGATCTCGGCGGCGGTTACGCGGAGCTGAGACACCTCCAGGCCGAGCAGCTTGGCGCAGTAGGTGCGCACCACCCAGTGGCCCTGGGTCGACACCCACAGCTCGCCGTGGCCGTCCTCCGACATGCTCCCGATGCAGGCGTGCGGCTCGATGTAGCCCTGATGCACCGCCTTGGTGTCGAACTCGCGCTCGATCACCACGTCGGCCTCCTTGAAGCCCTTGGCGACGTCGCCCAGCGTGAACTCGACGCGCTTGGCGATGTTGGAGGCGGTCTTGGGCGCCGGGGTGATGCCGGCGGTGAACATGTTGTCGTGGAGGACCGGCGCGCCGGGCTTCATCGCCTCGACGACGTCGATGACGTGGGGGAGCACCTGGTAGTCGACCTTGATGAGGGCGAGCGCCTCCTTGGCGATGGCGGCCGAGGTGGCAGCGACGGCAGCGACGGCGTGGCCCTCGTAGAGCGCCTTCTCGCGCGCCATGACGTTGCGGGTCATGTCGTAGTAGTTGGTCGTCGTCTCGCCGGCATTCACGACCTCGATGCTCTGGTCGGGGAAATCGTCGCGAGTGACGACGGCCTTGACGCCGGGCAGCTTCTCGGCGGCGGAGGTGTCGATGCCGCGGATCACGGCATGGGGATGCGGCGAGCGCAGCACCTTGCCGACGAGCTGGCCGGCCATGTTGAGATCAGCGCCGAAGCGGGCGCGGCCGGTGACCTTGTCGACGCCGTCGGGGCGGATGGGGCGGGTGCCGACGACCTTGTACTCGGGCGCGTCCGGGGATTTGCGAACCTTCTCCTGCATGGCTTCAGGCTCCCCTCATCTCGGCGGCGGCGTCCTGCACGGCGCGCACGATCTTGTCATAGCCGGTACAGCGGCAGAGATTGCCGGCCAGCCAGTAGCGGATCTCGGTCTCGGTCGGATCCGGGTTGCGGTCGAGCAGCGCCTTGGCGGCGACCAGGAACCCGGGCGTACAGATGCCGCACTGGAGGGCGGCGTTCTCGAGGAATTTCTGCTGCAGGGGATGCAGGGTGTCGCCCTCGGCCAGGCCTTCGATGGTGGTGACCGCCCGACCGTTGGCCTCGACGCCCAGCATCAGGCACGAGCAGACGAGGCGGCCGTCGACGGTGACGCTGCAGGCGCCGCAGTCGCCGGTGGCGCAGCCTTCCTTGGTGCCAGTCAGCTCGAGCTCGTCGCGCAGCACGTCGAGCAGCGTCTGCTCCGGGCTGCACAGCACCTCAACGGGGTCGCCGTTGATGGTGAGTGAGATGTGATGCTTCGCCATTACCGCGCCCTCGCACGCTCATGAGCCAGAACCGCCGCGCGGCGCGCGATGACGCCGGCGACCTTGGTGCGGAACTCGACGGTTCCGCGTTTGTCGTCGATGGGCCGGCACGCAGCGCGGACCATCGCCTCGAACGTTTCCAGCGCGGCCTGATCGAGCGACGACCCGACCAGCGCCTTGGCGGCGTCGGCGACCAGCAGCGGGCGCGCAGCGACGGCGCCCAAGCCGACGCGGGCGGCCTCGACCTTGCCGGCCTTGTCCAACGCGATGCTGACGCCGGCGCCGACCACGGCGATGTCCATCTCGGTGCGCGGAATGAAGCGGAGGTAGGCATCGGCGGCGCGAGCGGGGCGCTTGGGCAGCAGGAACGAGACGACGATCTCGCCCTTGGCGAGCGCCAGCTTGCGGGGGCCGATCATCACGTCCTCGACGGGCAGATCGCGACGCCCTTTCGGTCCGGCGATGGTGGCGACGGCAGCCGCCGCGATGAGGGCCGGCACGCTGTCGGCGGCGGGCGAGCCGTTGCACAGATTGCCACCCATGGTGGCGCGGCCCTGGACCTGGGTCGAGCCGATCAAGTTGGCGGCCTCGACAACGCCCGGCCAGGCCGCCTTGAGCTCGGGATGCTCCTTGAGCTCGGCGCCGGTGACGGCGGCGCCGACGCGGTAGCCACCGCCTTCGGGCGCGATGCGGCGCGTCTCGGCGATGCGCTTGATATCGACGACGAGCGTGGGCGCGATCACATCGGTGCGGAGCTGGACGAGCAGGTCGGTGCCGCCCGCCAGCACCCGGGCCTCGCCCGACTCGGCGGCCAGCAGAGCAACCGCGGCGTCGAGCGTCTCCGGTGCCTCATATCGCATGCGTGTCCTCTTGGTGGTGGCCGGGTTCGCACCAGCAAACCACAGAAGTCGGTGCGACGCCAACTCGCCGGCCCCGCACATTTGCGTGCCCCAGCCTGGCGCACGACGCGGGCGCAACGCTGGATGCCGACCCACAAGGGTTTCATTTGCGAGGCCCGGGGCTCTGCGGTAAGGGTCAGGTGGTCTCAATATTGGTCACGGGGCGCGCTCGCGAAAGACCCCGACGCAGGAATCGCCAATTCTTCGCTGCCGGCCGCAGGTACACTGAAGACCTCGGTGGGCCAAGCCAAACACGCAAGGGAGGAAGCCCATGTCCGTTTCCCGTCGCCGCTTTCTGGCCGCCGCCGGCGCCAGCGTCGCCGCGCCTGCGGTGCTGCGCGTGACGCCGGCCAGCGCCGCCGACGTCACGCTCAAGTTGCATCACTTCCTGCCGGCGGTGTCGAACCCGCACACCAAGTTCCTGACCCCCTGGGCCAAGAAGGTCGAGGCGGAGTCGGGCGGGCGGATCAAGATCGACATTTTTCCCTCCATGCAGCTCGGCGGCGCCCCGCCGCAGCTCTTCGACCAGGCCAAGGACGGGGTGGCCGACATCGTGTGGACGCTGCCGGGCAACACGCCGGGGCGGTTTCCCTCGACGGAAGTATTCGAGCTGCCGTTCGTGGCGTCGCGCAAGTCGCTGACCAATTCGCAGGCGTGCTGGGAGTACGCGGAAACGAACCTCAAGGACGAGACCAAGGACGTGAAGCTGTTGTGCTTCTGGGCGCACGACCACGGCCTCATCCACTCCAACCGGCAGGTCAAGACGATGGAGGATCTCAAGGGCCTGAAGCTGCGCTTTCCGACGCGGCTCGCCGGCGAGGCCCTGAAAGCGCTCGGTGCGGGCGCCATCGGCATGCCGATCCCGCAGGTGCCCGAGAGCCTGGCGCAGAAGGTGATAGACGGGTGCGTGGTGCCATGGGAGGTGGTGCCGGCGATCAAGGTGCACGAGCTGTTGAAGTTCCACACCGACATTCCAGGCTCGCCGACCTTCTATACGGCGACATTCTTCCTGGCGATGAACAAGGCCAAGTACGACGGCCTGCCGACCGATCTCAAGAAGGTGATCGACGACAATTCGGGCATGGCCGCCGCCAAGATGGCCGGCACGGTGTGGGACGAGATGGGGCTGCCGGTCGCCGAGATGGTGAAGGCCCGCGGCAACACCATCACGGTGCTCGCCGAGGACGAGAAGAACAAGTGGAAGCAGGCGACCGCGCCGGTGGTCGAGGCCTGGGTGAAGCAGGCCAAGGACGGGTCCAAGCTGCTGGACGCCGCAAAGGCGGCGCTGGCGAAATACGAGAAGGCGTGAGGGCTAGGCCCTCAGGCGGTGACATCGCGTACAGGAGAGAGCTATGGCGAAGGGCTACTGGATCGGCCACGTGAGCGTGCACAACCCCGAGGGGTATAAAGACTACGTGGCGGCCAATGCGGCGCCGATCGCCAAGTACGGTGGCAAGTTCATCGTGCGCGGCGGCCAGTACGAGGTGCGCGGCGGCAAGGAGCGGCAGCGGCACGTGGTGCTCGAGTTCCCGAGCTACGCGGCGGCCAAGGCCTGCTACGACTCGCCCGAATATCAGGCGGCGGCCAAGATCCGCGACGCCCACGCCGAGGTCGATATCGTGATCGTGGAGGGCCACGCGGGGTAGGCGCCGAGTGACCTGCCCAAGTAGGCAACAATCGGGAGAGGTCACCCGCTGGGCTACGCGTTGGGCATCATGCGAAATTGCCAGCGCGGCACTAAACCATCGATGGCCTCTTTGAATGAGGCGCCGTCTTCACGCTTGCGCGCAAGAGCTTTCAGGTATGGTTTGTACGCTCCGCAAAACATGTCCAGCATCGCGCGTCGCACGTGATTGTAGGTGAAACTATCGCGTGTAATGAGAACCAAGATAGCCGCGAGCTCTCGCATTTGCGTGCGCGTAAGGGTGTATTTGACACATAGGTCCCCAAGCTCCCAAAGCGCGCTGCGCCTATTGAATTTTGTGCAGTCGCAGTACCCGATTTCCTCAACGGAATCGTCGCCCGGATCGTCCAGACCTCGCTCAGCATAGTATCCTTGGCGAGCTTCCTGCCTCATCCGGAAAGTCCGCCCGTGCTTGCAGGGCATTTGAACAAGCTCGCGCGCGCTCAGTAGAGGCTCTAGTAGGCACTCAACACAAGACCTGTACCGAGAGATTGAGCGCATAGCCTCAAGATCAGCGTCCATGTTCATGCTCATGCTCCGAGCGAATCGAGCGCATGGCTATTGCACGCTATTTTCGCAGGTTTGCAACATGTTGTGCACAGCTCGTGCTGCCTGCCCTAGCTTGCAGGAAACGGTCCCGGACGCAGGTGGAGTGCCCAGTTCTCTTCCGTCACAGCCGCCCGGATAGGGGTCCGAGTAAGCTGCGGCGGCCGTCCAGGGCACCATGCGAACCAGGTGTGGAGGCTTGCGTGGATGGCCGCCTCCGCGGCCATGACGACAGAGAGACGTGAACCTCATCTCAACCAAAGGCGAGATGGCAAACGCAGCGCTGGCGCGCCTTCCCTGTTGCGCGTTTAAGGGCTGGAGGCGAAGACGCGCACCGGCTCGCCGCTAGCGCGCCGCGACCGCGGCGGCGGCCCCTGCCATGACGATGCTGCTGCCGCGATTGATCCGTACGAGCGCGCGCGGCGAGGTGAACAGCCGGCGTGCACGCGCCGCAGCGGCCGCGTAGACGGCGAACACGGCCGACAGAAGTGCCGCCATCACGGCAGCCAACTCGGCAAAGCCGAGCAGCGTCAAGGCATCGAGATCGACGACCGTCGGCAGCAGGGCCAGGAAGAACACGATGGCTTTCGGGTTGCCGAGGTTGATGGCGAACCCGGCCAGAAAGAGGCGCATGCGGCCATCCGGCGAGACGTCGACGGCATCCATGGGCCGGACCGGCGCACGCCACAGCTTCCAAGCCAGGTAGATCAGATAGGCGGCACCGGCGTAGCGGACCGCGACGAAAAACCCGCCGAACGCCGCTGCCAGGGCCGCCAAACCGGTGGCCGCGATAGCGAACCAGACGAGGGAGCCGGCCACGAAGCCGGCAATGAAAGCGGGGGCGCCGTGCGTCCCCCGCGCCAGCACCCGCGCGACGAGCGCCGTCACGCCGGGGCCGGGAAGGGCGACGACGGCGAGATAGGCGGCAGCGAAGACGAGCAGGCTCGAGACGTCCATCGGCAGGCTCCTTCTTGCAAGGGGTTGAGACCGCGCGAGGGAGAGTGCTTCGGTGCGCGCCGGCCATGCGTCCGGGCCGGGTCACCGACCGCGGCGAGCTCGCATAGCGACAGGCTGGTGTCCGGTGTCACGCCACCACATCTCGCGATCATCCGGCCACCGTGGCGGTTGCCATCGATGGGCGGGGCATCGCGTTGATTGACGTGAACGCTTACGGCCGCCCGCGGCGCGAACGGCCAGTCAGCCTAGACCGCGGAGGCGCGGCGACGCAAGAGAACGTCCGCCGTCAATCCTCGAGCGGGCCGGAGGGCAGCGCGGCGATGGCGGCCTCCACCGTATTCTTCAGCAGGCACGCGATGGTCATCGGGCCGACGCCGCCCGGCACCGGCGTGATGGCGCCTGCCACCGCGGAGGCCTCCGCGGTCGCCACGTCGCCGACCAGGCGACCCTTGCCACCCGGCGCGGCAACCCGGTTGATGCCGACGTCGATGACGATGGCGCCGGGCTTGATCCAGTCTCCGCGCACCATTTCCGGGCGGCCGACGGCGGCGACCACGAGATCGGCGCGACGGACGACGGCCGGCAGATCGCGGGTGCGCGAGTGGGCGAGCGTCACCGTGCAGTCCTCGCGCAGCAGCAGGTGGGCGACCGGCTTGCCGACGATGTTGGAGCGGCCGACCACGACGGCCTCGAGGCCCTTGAGGTCGGGCCGCACCGACTTGGCGAGCACGAGGCAGCCGGCCGGCGTGCAGGGCACGAGCGCGCGCTCGCCGATGGCCAAGCGGCCGACGTTGACGGGGTGGAAGCCGTCGACGTCCTTGGCCGGATCGATGGCCTCGATGACCTTGCGGGAATCGATGTGGGCGGGCAGCGGGAGCTGAACCAGAATGCCGTGGACCTCGTCGGCGCGGTTCAGCGCGCCGATCAGCTCCAACAGCTCCGTCTCGCCGACCATGGCGGACAGCTTGTGCTCGAACGAGCGCATGCCGACCTCGACGGTCTGGCGGGCCTTGTTGCGGACGTAGACCTCGCTTGCCGGATCGTCGCCGACCAGCACCACGGCGAGGCCGGGGGTCAGGGCATATTCGCGCTTGAGACGCTGGACCTCGGCGGCGACGCCGGCGCGCAAGCCGGCCGCGATGGCCTTGCCGTCGATGAGGGTAGCGGCTGGCATGGGATCGCCGTCTCCTTGAGCAATAGTCCTTTCAGGCCGCACCCGGCTCGGCGAGCCGGGCCTGCACCCGGGCCGCCAGCTCGGCGGGCCGCCCGAGGATCGCAACGTTCTTCACCCGCGACTTTGCTCCGGCCGACACCTGGACGTTTCCTTTGGCCACGCCGAGCCAGCCGGCGATCAGCGCCTCGAGCGCGGCGTTGGCCTTGCCATCCGCCGGCACCGCCCGCACCCGCGCCTTGATCGCAGGGCCATCGGCGGTGCCCTCGACGCCTTCGATGGCATCGCGCGCGGCCTTGGGCGTCAACCGCACGCGCATGATCAAGCCGTCGTCGGTCAAACGCCAGGGCATGCTGGCGGCAGGGCGCATCAGGTGCCCTGCGCCGCCTCGATCAGCTTGCCGATGATCACGAAACGCACGAAGTAGCACAGCAACAGCAGAACGATGGGCGAGATGTCGAGGCCGCCGAGGTCCGGCATGAAACGGCGGATCGGGCGCAGCAACGGCTCGGTGACGGCGCCGAGCGCCTGCCACACCGAGCGAACGAACGGGTTGTAGCCGTTGATCACGTTGAAGGCGATAAGCCAGGAAAAGATGACGGAGGCGATGACAACGTATTCGTAGAGATGGATGACATAGTCGATGAACAGCAGCAGGCGAACCATCGAGCGAATCCCTTCTCCAGCGCTGGCGGCACATGTAACCGCCCCGACCGCGGGCAGCAAGGGCCGCGGCCAGCGTATGCTCCGGGTACGGTGCAGCGGCCTGCCGGTGCCGGCGGCGAGGGCGCGTGGCCGGCGGCGTGTGGCCGGGCTTGCTTGACAAGGGGGGGACCCCACCCCTAAATGCCGCCCACTCGAACAGACCTTCGGGAACCTTCGGGGCCGTAGCTCAGATGGGAGAGCGCTGCAATCGCACTGCAGAGGTCAGGGGTTCGATTCCCCTCGGCTCCACCAATTAGACCAATATCTTACTCTTCAAGACCCTTTGGTTGTGCTTTTCACGCCGGGCGACGGCTCGTGGGTGCGCGCTCACATATCCGCCGGGTCGAATCAACCCGGCGATGGGGCAGTGGCCGCCCCGATTGCCGGAAGCTCCCAGAAACCGACGGGGCCGCGAGAAGCGGCCGCGGGCGCCAGTCCGTATCCGTCACCGCGACGACGGCGGCAAGAAAAAGGTGAGCAGGCCCAGCACCGGTAGCCATGCGCACAGCTTGAAGACCGCGATGATGCCGATCTGATCGGCGAGCAGGCCAAGGGCCGCGGCCATCAGCCCGCCAAGGCCAAACGACAAGCCGTAGAACAGTCCGCCGACGAGCCCGATGCGGTGCGGCACCAGGTCGATCGCATAGATCAGGATCGAGGAGAACGCGCTCGCCATGACGAGGCTGATCAGGACGCTCAGCACGCCGGTCCAGAAGAGGTCCACGTACGGCAGCAGGACCGCAAACGGCAGCGACCCGAGGATCGAGATCCAGATGACGCGGCGGCGGCCGACCCGATCGCCGATCATGCCGCCGATAATGACGCCGAACGCGCCGACGACGAGATAGAGGAACAGCATCACCTGGGAGAGCTGCACCGTCACGCCGAATCGCTCGATGAGATAGAACGTGTAGTAGGATGTGAACGCTGCCGCATAGGCGCCCTTGGACAGCAGCAGAACCATAAGAACGATCATCGCCGTCAGGATGGGGCCACCCGTCACAATCGGGGCGGGTGCGCTCGTGGTATGCGCGCTCTTCTCGGCGGTCTGCGCGCTGCGCATCGCGACATAGCGCGCGCCCGTCCACGCCATCAGGACCATCGCCAGGAGAGCAACGACGGACATCCAGGCGAGGCTGGCCTGTCCGCGCGGAACCACCACCATCGCGGCGAGCAGCGGGCCCAGCGCGTACCCGGCATGCCCGCCGATCTGAAAGATGCCCTGGGCAAAGCCCTGGTGACCGGCCGCCGCATGACGCGCCATGCGCGTGGCCTCGGGGTGAAACACGGCCGAGCCGAACCCGACCAGGGTCACCGAGACGAGCACCATCGCGTAGTTGTTTGCGGTTGCGAGCACGACGACCCCGATCAGAGTCGAGATCATGCCCGCGACCATCGCATAGGCCCATGGCTTGTGGTCGGTCACGTAGCCCAGCACGGGCTGCAACAACGATGACGCCACGTAGAACGTCAGCGTGATCAACCCGATCTGCGTGAAGTCCAGCTTGTACGCCTCCTTGAGGAGCGGGTACATGGCCGGGATCATCGACGCGATGAGGTCGTTGAGAAGATGTGCCCCGCTCAACGCCACAAGAAGCGGCAGGAGCGGTCGGCGCGAGACATCCGCGATGGTGGTCATGGCGCACCTATGGTGCGCGCCCGTCGCGGCGTCAAGCATCGGCCGGGCGTTGAGGGCGCAACACAGTTTATCGGCTGAAACGCCGATGTGTCGGCCCCTTCCTCAAATGGGCGATCTAGGAGCCCGCGATGGCGGTTGCCAGCCAACAGGCCGACGTGAAGCGCACACGATCACCCACGCGAAAGGGATCGAACGCCGCAAGAACCGCGGCGTCCGCCCTCGTCCGTGTGGCCTGATCGAGCGTGTCGCGGACCCGCCCGTATGAACCCATCCGGGTGACATAGCCGGCGAGCTCGGCGGCCGGGAGACTGCAGGCGATGTCGACCGGACGCACCTCGATCGCGGACCAGCCGCTCGCCTCCGGGATTTCCTTCACCCGCGCGCCGGAGGCGAATGCGAACTGGCCGGGACCGTCCGTGGGCCCGGTCGCAAGCTCTGGCACGATCTTGACCGCGGCGCCTTCGGCCGTGGTCATGAACGGGTTCTCCTCGCGGCTCCGCCAGGCGAGAAACGCCAGATGCCCACCGGGCTGCGCTGCGCGCCGCAGATTGGCGAACGCCGCTACCGGATCATCGAAGAACATCACGCCGAAGCGCGATATGACGGTGTCGAAGCTGGCCGCCGGGAATGCGTGCGTCTGCGCGTCGGCTCTGATGAAGGTGATGTTGGTCGCGCCTTGCGCGACCGCGCGGGTGCTGGCCGTCGCGATGAGGGGCCCGGAAATGTCAATTCCGGTGCATCGGCTCTCCGGTCCCAGCGCACGGGCGACCGCGAGCGTCGTGGCACCGGCGCCGCATCCGACGTCCAGCACGCGCCGTCCGCCTGCCGCCACCGCCGCGTCGGTGAGACGCGCTTCAAACGGTTGCAGCAGCCGGTCCAGCATCTCGTGCAGGTCCGCCCATGTCCGGCCGCCCGTGTCATTCCAAAGTGTTTCCTGCGCCTGATTTGGCGGGTCCATTTCGCTCATCGCGCCCTGCCTCGTGGTTGCCTGCGGGTTCATGCGCTGGCATCGTACAAGCTCAAGTCAACTTGAGGTCAAGGACATGCTTCTCGATATCGCAGAGGTCGCGCAGCGCGCCGGGCTGCCTGCCTCGACGCTGCGCTACTACGAGGAGAGGGGATTGATCGGCTCGGTCGGCCGGCGCGGTCTTCGCCGCCTCTTCGATGCGCGCGTGCTCGAGCAGCTCGCCCTTGTCCGGGTCGGCTGCGCGGCCGGCTTCAGCCTCGAGGAAATTGCGGGCATGTTCGGACCTCACGGACAGCCACGGATCGACCGCAACCGACTGCTGGCCAAGGCGAACGAGCTGGACCAGAGCATCGCCAGGCTGATCGCGGTCCGCGACGGCCTCCGTCACGCCGCGCGCTGCGCCGCGGCGAGTCACATGGAATGTCCGAAATTCCGGCGACTGCTCAAGCTAGGGGAGCGGGGCAAGCTGGGTCGGGCCGGCCGGGGAAAGCCGGAGAAACCGGCGCGCCGACCCTGAACCGCGCAGCCGAAGATCCAAAGGGCGTATATGCCGCTGCTATGAAATAGGCGGCGCGTCGATCTGGAAGCTCTATGCCGCCGTGTGCATGTTTGGATGCATGGTTCGATCCGAAAGGAGATCGTGTCATCCCGGCTCCTTGCTTTCCTCGCGCGAATGCCTAGCTGAGACTTGGGACCGTGAAATCTCGCGTCATGGACAACCTCTACCGCCGCGCCGCGCTCAAGTTCTTGCAGCTTCCGGTCATGGTGGGCGCCTTCGTATTCCTGCCGGCGGGAACGCTCGACTACTGGCAGGCCTGGCTGTTCACGGCGGTCTTTTTCGCCTGCACGCTCGCGATCACGGTGTATCTCGCCATCGTCGACCCGAAGCTTCTCGAAAGCCGCATGAATGCCGGGCCGGGCGCGGAAAAAGAGCGCGCGCAGAAGATCATCGTGCTGTTTGCGCTGCTGTGCTTCGCAGCGCTGCCCGTCCTCTCGGCGCTCGACTACCGTTTCGGCTGGTCTCACGTGCCGGCGTCGATCGTCCTACTGGGCAACGCTCTCATCGTGCTCAGCTACATCGGTCTCTATTTCGTGTTCCGCGCGAACCGGTACGGCGCAGCCACGATCCAAGTCACGGCAGACCAGCAGGTCGCCTCGACCGGGCCTTACCGCGTCGTGCGCCATCCGATGTACAGTTGGGCCCTGGTCATGATGGCGGGCATCCCGCTGGCGCTCGGCTCGTGGTGGGGGCTCGCGATGCTCGCGCCGTCCATCGCCGGGATTGTCGTGCGACTGCTCGACGAGGAGCGGTTCCTTGCGAAGAACCTGCCGGGCTATGCGGCATACATGGGGCGCGTTTCGCATCGCCTCGTGCCGCTCGTCTGGTGAAGCGGCGCGTGTGCGCTGTCGCGGCGACGGGCCATCCGAGCGATCAATCCCGCCAGTAGGCATCGTCGAGCTTGCGCCCGAGCGTCTCCGCGATCCGCAAGAGCGTGTTTCGCACGGCGTGCCCTTCCTCCTCGGAGACATTGCTAACCGGGAACGACACGCTGAGGGCAATCGGCCCACTCTCGCCCGGCGGATGAAAGGCGACGCCGATCGATTTGATACCGTCGATCACTTCCTGGCGCGCTTCCGCGCAACGGCTCTGCCTGACCTCGTTCAGCTCGGCAACCAGTTGCGGCAGGGTCCGCAACGTGCGGCTGGTGATGCCCTTGAGCTTGCCGCCCGGGTAGAGGGCGCGCACCTTGTCGTCGCTGAGCCGTGACAGCAGCGCCTTTCCGGCGGCCGTCGCATGCGCCGGCAGCCGGCTGCCGGGCTCGACGACGAGCCGGATCGGATAGCCGCCGTGAATGCTCTCCAGAACGACGATGTCGGATCCGGAGAGCGCCAGCATCCAGCACGAATGGCGCGTCTCGACGGCCAACTGGTGCATCGCCGCCCTGACGATTTCGCGGGATGACGACTTGGCCGTGTAGATCCTGCCGAGCCGCTGGGCCAGCGCCGCCGGCCGGTACTGCCGGCCGCGCGGGTCCTGCTCGATGATCCCCTCGTCCTTCATGGCCGCCAGCATTCTGGAGGCCGAGCTCTTGGGGATGCCGAGATGCTCGCTGACCCGCGAAACGCTGATCTCGGGCGCCTCATCGGAAAACAGCCCCAGCGCGCGAATGGCATTGCGAACGGATTTCATCGGCCAAGTTTTCCGCTTGACGCCCTCACCCTCTCGGGTTTCAAATAGTGAGACTAGTTGCTCAATGTGGAACGGTCAAGGGGGCGTGCGTGAACAAGAAGGAACCGGCAGGGACGTCCATGACGGTCGGCGCGTCCATCGCGAAAACGCTGAAAGAGTACGGGGTCACGTGCGTTTTCGGCATGGAAGACCCCGTTCACCTGACCCACGGCCTCGACGGCAATGCGGTCCGTACCGTCACGGTGCGCGACGAGAAGCACGGCGCCATCATGGCTCATGGCTACGCGAAGGCGACGAACAAGCCGGGCGTTTGCCTTGCGACCTGCGGGCCCGGCGCGACGAATTTGATCACCGGCCTGCTCGAGGCGCAGAAGTCATCGATGCCGGTGATTGCCTTCGTGCAGGAAATCGCTATGCGGAACCGCGGGCGCCATGCCGCCAGCGAAATCGATCACGAGGCCTGCCTCGCGCCCTATGTGAAGTGGGTCGGACGGATCGAGCTCGCCGAGCGCGCGCTCGAGATCACGCACCACGCGTTCCGCATCGCGACCTCCGGACGGCCTGGCCCGGTGGTGGTCCTGTGCCCGCCCGACGTCATGGCGCAGGAGATTGCGGGCGAGATCTACGCCGAGGGCGCCTACGCCACCTTCCCGGCCACGCGCATCCGCCCCGATCGGGCCAGCATCACGCGCGCCGCCGAGGTGCTGTTGAGCGCACGGCGGCCCGCGATACTCGCCGGCGGCGGCGTGATCATTTCACAGGCCTGGGAGGAAACCGTCGCCTTGGCCGAGCGTGTCAAAGCGCCCGTCGCGACGACGATGAATGGAAAGGGCGCGATCGCGGATGACCATCCGCTGAGCGCAGGCGTCGCGGGCACGTCGACGGGCGGCCGCTACGGGCGGGGGAAAATCGCCAATGACGTTCTGGCGGAATCCGACGTCGTTCTCATCATCGGCTCGCGGAATGGGCAGATCTGCTCGTCCAACTGGACGATTCCTCGCCCCGGCACGACGGTCATCCATATCGACATGGACCCTGTCGAGATCGGCCGCAACTTCCGGACTGCGGTTCCGCTGGTCGGTGACGCGCGTGAGACGCTGCGGGAGCTGATCTCGGAGATTTCCGGCCGGTCCGGCCAAGCGGCGAATCCTGAAACCCGCCTCGAGCCTCGGCGCGAGGAATGGCGCCGGTCAACGCATGAGGTGTTCACGTCCAACCAAGTCCCGGTGCGACCCGAGCGCCTGCTGCGGGAGATCTCGGCCCGCGTCGCCGACGGCACCATCGTGGTCACCGATGCGAGCTACGCCACCGGCTGGGCCACGAGCCATATCGATACCATCGGTGGCGGCAACGCGATGATCTCGCCGCGCGGGACCGGCGGAATCGGCTGGTCCTTGCCGGCGGCCATCGGCGCTAAAATGGCGCAGCCCGATCGCCGCGTGATGTGCATCACCGGCGACGGCGCCTTCGGGTACATCTTCAACGAGCTAGAGACGGCCGCGCGCTACCACGTGCCGCTCGTCGTGGTCGTCTTCAACAACGGCACGCTGGCCTTCCAGAAGCACTTCGAGCTGAAGCTGTTCGGATCGTATCGCGAATGCGATCTGCTGGACGTCGATTTCGCGGCCGTTGCGCGCAGCCTGCGCTGCGAAGGCGAGCGCATCACCAAGCCGGCCGAGATCGGACCGGCACTCGACCGCGCGCTCGCGTCCGGCAAGCCCTATGTCCTCGATGTGGTGATCGACCCCGAGGCCATGGCGCCGATTGTCGGGCTCGAACGCGAGCAAGTTCTCGAATCGCATTGAACCACTGGAGCTGCTGAGAGAAGGGGATGACGATGTTGAAGTTGCTCAAGCTCATGTGCCTCGCCGGCTCAGTCCTGCTGGCGGGTCTGGTCCCGGCGAATGCCGGCGAAACACTCGATCGCATTCTGGCGGAGAAAAAGATCAAGATCGGCCTCGTGCCGGGTTGGCCGAAGTTCATCGTGTTCGATCCGCAGACCAAGGCGTACACCGGCTTCCTCGCGGACGACCTGCAGAACTTCGAGCAGAAGATGGGCATCAAGGTCGAGTTCGTGACCAGCAACTGGGCCGGTATCGTCGCCGGACTGCAGGCCGGCACGTTCGATGTCATGGTCGGCGGCGGCATCACGCCGGAACGCGCATCCGCCGTCGCGTTCGGACAGCCCTATGCCTATTTTCACACCTCGGCGCTGACCAAGCCCGACAGCAAGGCAACCTCGCTCGCCGACCTCGACCAGGAGGGCAAGGTGATCAGCGTCGTCTCGGGCACCGCGATGCACACCTATGCGCGCCGGTACGTGAAGAAGGCCAAGATTACGCCGCTGGCCGATTCCTCGACCGCGGTGCTCGACGTCATGCAGGGCCGTTCCGATGCGTACATCGGCGACTCCTGGACGAACTACATCCGCGCCAAGGAGCGCCCAACCGAGCTGAAGCTGGTCCAGTTCAAGCCAAACGAGACGGAGTGGGGCGCGCTGGCCTTCGCCGTCCGCTACAAGGACGCGGACGTTCTCGCGCTGCTCAATGGCTACGTCGCCGCGATGAAGCTGCAGCGGTGGTACCACGAGCTGACCCTCAAGTACGATCTGCCTGCAGAAACGCCCGACGGCCCCAAGTGAGCCCTGGCTGAGCCTGCCGCGCCGCCGACCGTGGCGCGGCAGGCCGCCTCGCCGATAGGCCGTTCCCTTGCCATTCAGCGCCGGACTGCGCCATGAGCTATCGTTTCGATTTCGGCATTCTAGAGCGCTACGGCCCCTACATGATGGAGGGGCTTCTCTACACGCTGTGGGTCGCTGTGCCGTCGATTGCCCTGTCGACGATCATCGGCGCGGTGCTCGCCGGACTGCAGATGGTCCCCAACCGGATGGTGCGGGGCGCCACCGTGGTCTTCGTCGATATCTTCCGCACCATTCCGGTCATCTGCCTGCTGTTCTGGGTCCACTATGTGCTGCCGATCCTGTTCGGCATTCGCCTGACCTCGATCGAAAGCGCGGTCATCTCCCTGACGCTCAACGGTGCGGCCTTCACGTGCGAAGCCTTTCGCGGCGGATTGACCGCGATCCCGCTGACGCAGCGGCAAGCCTCGCACTCGCTGGGTTTCTCCAACTTCCAGACGCTGCGCTACGTCATCTTCCCGCAGGCGATTTTCTCCACCCTGCCGGCCATCACGAATGTCCACATCACGATCATCAAGACGGTGCCCATTGCCGTCGTCATCGCGGTGCCGGAGGTGATGTTTCGCGCGCAGGAGCTGACGGTGCAGTTTTTCCGTCCGCTCGAGCTCTATACCGGAGCGGCGTTGCTCTACGTTGCGCTCGTCATCGCCTACACCTTCCTGATGCGGCGCGTCGAGAAGCTCCAGAAGTGGGGCGCCGTATGACGGGGGGCGTGGCTCCGGCCGTCGTGGCGTCACACGTGGTGAAACGCTACGGCGAGCTTCAGGTTCTCAGAGACATCTCGCTCCGCGTGGAACCGGGTGAAGCCCTGGTGGTGCTCGGACCCAGCGGCTGCGGCAAGAGCACCCTGCTTCGATGCATCAACGGGCTGGAGCCCATCGACGAGGGCTCGATCGCCGTCGAGGGACGCGACGTGGGCAGCGCCGACAAGAAGACAATGCTCGCGATCCGGCTGTCTACGGGATTCGTCTTCCAGAGCTTCAATCTCTTCCCGCACATGACGGTGATGAAGAACCTGACGATCGCGCCCGAGAAACTGCTCGGCAAATCGAAGAAGGAGGCCGAGGCCACGGCGCGGCAACTTCTCGAGCGCGTCGGAATGCCGGAAAAGGCGGATGCCTACCCGAACGCACTTTCCGGCGGGCAGCGCCAGCGCGTCGCGATTGCCCGGGCGCTGGCCATGCGGCCGCGCTTGATGCTCTTCGACGAGCCGACGTCGGCGCTCGACCCGGAAATGCGGGAAGAGGTCCTCCATGTGATCCGCAAGCTGCGGGAGGAGGAGCGCATTACGATGATCGTCGTGACCCACGAGGTGGGGTTCGGACGCGAGGTTGCCGACCGTGCGGTGATGATGGAGGGCGGCCGTATCATCGAGGAGTCGCCGGCCGCGGCCTTCTTCCGTACGCCCCAGACGGAGCGCGCACAGAAGTTCCTACGCTCCATCCTCAACGCCTGATCGGAGAGACCGTTCATGCCGCGCCACGCAGAGATTGCAGGTGGTGGGTTCGCCGGCCTCGCGGCGGCCACGGCGCTCCGAAGGTACGGCTGGTCGGTGACGCTGCATGAGCGGGGTCCGGAGATCAGGGCCTTCGGCTCCGCCCTGGCGCTGTCCGAAAACGGCTTGAAGGTGCTCGAGATGCTCGGCGCCTACGACGAGGCCATTCACGGCGCCTTCCCGCTCAGCAACCGGGAGACGCGCGACGGCCACAACACGCTCGTCTCGAGCTACAACTGGAAGACCGAGAACGCGACGCTGCGCATGTTCATGCTGCTGCGGAGCCGGGTCATCGCGGCGCTGAAGTCGGCGGCCGTCGCGGCGGGCGTGGAGGTCCGGACGTCATCCGAGGTGACGGACGCCGACGCCCTGGGGACCATCACGCTTGCCGACGGCAGCCAGCGCTACGCCGACCTCGTGGTGATGGCGGACGGGGCCGGCTCCCGCGGCACGCTGCAGCGCTCCCTTCTCAAATCTCATCGCTGGTTCAAGGACGGCTCGATCCGCCTGCTGGCGCCGCTTCGGGATCGCCTGCCTTGGCCCGACGGCACGTTCGTCGAGTACTGGAGCGGCACGCGACGCGCGATGCTGGTCCCCTGCAGCGAGCAGCACTTCTACCTGGGACTGATCGCGCGGCAGGACGATTCGGCCGGCATCGCCGCACCGATCGACGCGGACAGTTGGAAAGCGACATTCCCGCATCTGGCTCCCATCATCGACGGCCTCGGCGAGCAGGAGCGCTGGAGCTGGGATCGCTATCAGACGATCCGCCTCAAGCGATGGCACGCCGGCCGAGTCGCGTTTATCGGTGACGCCGCCCACGCCATGTCGCCGAATTTCGGACAGGGTGCGGCCCTGGCCATGGTCAACGCGCTTTCGCTCGCGGCGACTTTGGGTGAGGATCGTCCGCTCGAGGACGCGCTGGCGCAGTGGGAGAGGACCGAGCGGCCGCTCGTCGAGCGCACGCAATTCCTGTCCGGCCTCTACAGCAGCCTGATGGGCTGGCCCGAGGCGCCGCGATCGAGGGCGCTGGCGATGATGGGGCGCTCCCGGTGGGTCATGAAGCAGCGCACGCTTGCCGCCTATCGCGCGCCGACAGGCTACCGACCGCCATCGGACATCCTCGTCGCCAAGAAATGAAGGAGATGGCGCGTGCCTTTCGAACTCCCCGATGAGCTTTCGGCGTTTGCCCGGTCGGTCGGCGATCTCGCGCGCGCGGAGCTGTCGCCTGGGGCGCTCCGGCGCGCGCACGCGCCGGGCTTTCCGCGCGATGTCGTGCAGCTTCTCGCACAGCGCAAGCTCACGGGTATCGTTGCGGCGCCAGCCGAGGGTCGGCCGCATGGCGTGCTCGCCGGCGCGCTCGTGGTGGAGACCGTTGCCCGCGTGTGCCCGCGTGGCGGCGACGCCATGCACCAGGGCAGCTTTGCCGCCGCCCTCCATCTGGCCCGCTACGGTAGCTCCGAACGGCAGCGCGATGTGTTGAATGCCGTCCTCACGGGGCAGCGGCTTCTCGCCATTGCAGTCAGTGAAGAAGGAGCCGGCTCGCAAGCGGCCGCGTTATCGACGCGGGCGACGCCCCGCCCTGACGGCGTGGTCGTCAAAGGCTCGAAGCGCTTCACCGCCAACTCGGCGGATGCGGATGGCTTCATCGTCTATGCCGCGTTCGGCGACAGCATCCTCGACATCGGTGCCGTGCTCATCGGCGCGGCCGATGACGGTCTCGTGCTCGGCCCCGAGACCAAATTCATGAGCGGCGAGACATGGCGCTCGCTGACGTTTCGCGATGTTGTCGTGCCCCCAGACGGCGTTGTGTTCCCCCGCGGCGGCTTCGGCGAGCATGCCGGTTTCTTCGATGTCGAGAAGATCGGCAATGCGGCCCGCGCCCTGGGAATCGGCTGGTGTGCGTTCGACATCGCCCGTGCCCACGCCGGGGAGCGCCGCCAGTTCGGCAAGACGCTCTCCGAATTCCAAGGGTTGCAGTGGCGCTTTGCCGACACCCGCCTGGCCCTGGAATCGGCGCAGCTCATGCTCTATCGCGCGGCGTCACGGGCGGATCGCGGTGCGCTGCGCGGGGAGGATTCCTCGTGCGCGAAACTGGCGTGCAACCGGGCCGCTTCCGTTGCCTGCGATTTGGCCGTGCAGGCTCTGGGCGGGTTGGGCTATTCGCAAGACGGCCTCGTCGAATATTGCTTCCGGAAAGCCCGCGGCCACCTCATCAACGGCGGCGTCGCCGAGCTGATGCTGACCCGCATTGCCGAGGGCATCTTCGACTGCAAGTTTCCGCAGCAGGCACGGTGATCGATCGGTTGCGATCCAAGGAGACAACGAATGAACAGTGATATCAGCCGCCTCGGAATTGGTGCTCGCATGAGCCAGGCGACCTTTTGGAATGGCCTGCTCATCACCTCGGCCCAGGTCGCCAAGGACTTCGATCTCGACGCGGCCGGGCAAACGACCCAGGTGCTCGAGAAGATCGATGCGCTTCTCTCCGAGGCGGGCTTGAGCAAGGAGCGCGTGCTCAGCGCGACGATCTGGCTCTCGGACATCAACGACTACGCGGCGATGAACTCCGTTTGGGATAGCTGGATACCAAAGGCGTCGCCGCCCGCACGGGCCTGCGTCGAAGCCCGCTTCTCCTCTCCGAGGATCAAGGTCGAGATCCAGATCACGGCGGCCCGCGCGACGTAGCGGGACCTGCGCCGCAGCCGTCGCCCGCCTCGCGGCTATGACGACAGCTTGGGAGGGTTCCCGCCCTTCCCGATCCGGCGGCGGAAGGCGTCGCCGATGGTCCGGGCGAAGGTTGCGAGCGTCGCCGCATCCGCACCATCGCGCGCCGCTGCCGACATGCCCGCCAGCGCGATCGTCACCAGCGCGGTCAGCTCCTCGGTTTGGCCCGGATACTCTGTCGCAATGAAATCGCGGATCGTTTCGCGGCTTGCCTGCTTGGCCGCCGCGGTGAGCGCACGCGCCTCGGGGTCGGCACTGTTGCGGGTGCCGTCGAGCACCAGGCAACCGGCGATCCCGTCCCGCTCCGGATAGGTGCGGGCCGCGCGGGCCAGCATGCGATCGATCACCTCGGCGACGCTGCCGCCCTCGGCATGGGCGCGCTCGAAGACGTTGGCCTCGCTCGCGCTGTAGCGGTCGAGGGCCTGCTTCAGCAGCCCCGCCTTGCTGCCGAAGGCGGCATAGAAGCTCGGCGGCTTGATCCCCAGCTCGGAGACGAGCTCGGCCACGCCCACCGTGTCGTAACCGCGGGCGTGGAACAGCCGGATCGCGGTGTCGATTGCCCCATCCCGATCGAAGGACCGCGGCCGTCCGCGCGGTGCCGATATTTTTTTAGCAGTCACTAAAAATTCCCCTTGCGGCTCTTGATGGCCTCATATATATAGTGATCACTAAATAAATGCAAGGAGGCCGCTATGGCTGATCTCACTGGGAAAAACATCCTCATTCTGGGCGGCAGCCGGGGCATCGGCGCCGCCATCGTTCGCCGCTTTGCCAAGGGCGGCGGCAAGGTCGCCTTCACCTACGCCGGCTCTCAGGACGCCGCCCAGGCGCTCGCCAAGGAGACCGGCGCGGAAGCGATCCGGACCGACAGCGCCGATCGCGACGCACTGATCGCAACGGTGGCCGGACGGGGGGCGCTCGACGTCCTCGTGGTCAACGCGGGCACGGCGATGCTGGGCGATCCGCTGACGTTCGAGGCGGACGCGGTCGATCGAATGATCGCCATCAACGTGAACGCGCCCTATCACGCCGCGGTCGAGGCGGGGCGCAAGATGCGCGACAATGGACGCATCATCGTGATTGGTTCGGTCAACGGCGACGTGATGCCGTTCGCTGGAGGTGCCGCCTACGCGCTGACCAAGTCGGCGGTCCAAGGCATGGTGCGCGGGCTCGCGCGCGACTTCGGCGCGCGGGGCATCACGGTCAATGCCATCCAGCCGGGCCCCGTCGACACCGACATGAACCCTGCCAACGGTCCGATGGCCGCCACGATGCACGGGTTCATGGCGATCAAGCGCCATATCCGCTCCGACGAGATCGCGGAGCTCGCGGCCTACGTCGCGGGTCCGCACGGCGCGATGATGACGGGCGCCATGCACACGATCGACGGCGGTTTCGGCGCCTAGTGCTGTGCTTGAGCCTGATCATCCATCGGGCCCGTCCAGCGCCGGCCGAGCAGAAGAAACACGATGTAGTGGGTGACGAGCAGGGCCGGCACCCAGAACGCCGGAATCCAGTAGGCGGGACCCATGTGTGGCGCGGCATTGTGGGCGGTGGCCAGCGTGATGGCTGCGATCAGATCGACCGTGCCCTCGATGTTGAACAGCGCGACCAGCGGGCGAGCGAGGTGCGACCTCGCCCGCACCGCCGCGAGCGCGATCAGGGCGAGGACAGCCGCCGTGAAATCTCCCCACGCGGCCGGTGTCGCGAACTGAACCGGAAGCCCCGGATAGATGGCGCCCGGCGCGAGGAACATCAGCCCCAGGTGACGCAGCGCGTGGAGAAGCAGAATCGGTATGACGACCGAAGACGGTTGCAGCTCAGCGAGCCGGGGCAGCAGGTAGATGCGCGCGGCGATCCAAAAGACGAGGGTGCTGAACACCAGGTTCGCGGTCAGAACGTTCATGGCCGGTCTGCCCTTCTGCTCGCGTCAAACGCTTCCATCAGCGTGCAAAGGAGTTGCGGCGGATTTCGGGTGCTCGTGCCGGCGCCCGACTCATCCAACGCGCGCTGAGGCGCTTGTCGTCGACCCCGAGTCAGAACTTGTAGGCGGCCGAGGCATACACGAAGTCCACGTCGTGGCCACCGGCCGCTTTCAACACGTCGGCGACGTCGACATGCACATAGCCGGTGGTGAGTTGGACATGGCGATCGAGCTGCCAGGTGAGATCAGCGGAGAGCTGGTGTGCGGTAAATCTTCCCGGCTGCCCGGCCGTGCCGGCAATCGGCACCCCCGCTCCGGTATAAATGGCGTCCTGGGTGTTGGCTCGCCATAGCGGGTTATATCCGACCGCGACCTTGAACCGTTCGTGGGGTTGAACCGACAAGGTCGGCTGGAGGTCGATCACGTTGGACGGGCCGAAGAGCGCCGCTTGGTTGAAGTACGCCAGCTTGGGAAAAAGCGGATTGAGCGTGCCGAGTGTGCGGTCGTGGATGTTGCGGTCGCCGCTGCCCGTGTCCGCCTTCAGGCCAACGCGAACCTTCCATTCACCGATGCCGATCGTGAAGCCTGTATCGGTGGACAGGCCCCAGGCCCGAATGTCTTGCTCCGCAAAATCGCCGAACTGGTAGAGCGCCTCCCAATCCCAGTCCCAACCCGCGGCACCGCCGAAGAACCGGGCCCCGATCGTCTGCCTTTGCTCTGCGCCGAGTCCCGCCGCGAAGCGGGCGCGATCGTTGTCGAACCCGAAATAGTAGAGATCAGCCTTCGTACCGGTCAGGAACCTGACAGGCGTCGTGGTGTAGAGCCCCCAGAACGCCTGCGCGTCGTTGGACACGTCATCGAAGGCGCCCTCTCGCAACAAGACCGGGCGAGTCAAGAAGGCGTCCACTCGGACCCCATCGATGGTGTCGCCCAGCCGGACGCCATCGAAGGCGCGGCGCACGTTGGGGGCATCCCGGATCGACACCAGGCGCTGCGAGCCGAACACCATCTCCTGACGTCCGACACGCAGAACCGGGTCGATGTCTTCAAGGGGACTAAGCGGCAGCCGCACGTCGACGAAAGCCTGTTGCAAATCCCAGCGGTCGAGATACGGCGGCGCTGCAGCGTCCTTCCACGGAGCAAAGTGGCCGCCCAGCTCGAAGAACGTCCGAAGATAGTCGCCGGCGTGGAGATCGGCATGCAGCAACATGCGATTCAGGAGATAGGCGTTCGCCGACTGCCCTTGGAGGCCGAAATTCGGCCTCGAATAGTATTCCAACCTCTCTCGAAGCTCGCCACCGAGGGTGAGGTACGATCCGCGGTCGGGGTCGAGCGGCATATACTTGACCACATCCCACACGTCCGTGCGCCTGGCCGGGTCGCGAAGGTAGCGGTAGTCCTCTTCGAAACGCAGAAGGCTGTACGCCGGCGCGGTCTCGCGGGGCGGCTGCTGCGCGTTGGCGACCACGGAAAAATGAACGGCTAGCAGCATCCAGCCGGCCCGGCACGCGACGCTGCGCAGCGACGCCGGTGCAGTGATCGACCTCAGGAAAGCGCAAGGGCCAAAGTCGCGCAAGGCAACCCCCACGGCTCGCTGCCGGCCGTGGCTCGTACTGCCGACGGCCGCTCCATCGCCGCATAGTTTGCGATTCGCCCCTCACGTCAAAGACGTTCATCGACTCTGACATGAGGGGCCAAGCGAGAGAGGCACCTCAGCACCGCCGTTACACGGAAGGGGCGGCGCTTGCCGGCGCCGGCTCATGCCTACTTGCGCATCGAGTCCAGCGTCTCGTGCTTCTGTTCGACCTGGCGGGCCTTCTGATAGCTCTCGATCAGCAACTGGTAGGGCGGGAAGATCTGCGTGTAGACCTTGGCCCACTCCTCAGCGTCCGGCCGGTTCCAGGTCCGTTGCAGCTCGGAAGCAACCGCCGCCATGTCCATCGGCACCACGCCGGCCTGCACGACGCGGGCCAGCGTGATCTCTTGCGCCATCTTGGAGTAGGTGCCGGACGCATCGACCACAGCGAACACCTGATAGCCCTCCTGAACCGCATCGATCGCAGGGAACGCCATGCACACGCTGGTGATCGTGGCGGCGATGATGAGCTGCTTCTTGCCGGTGGCTTTCACCGCCGCGACGAAGTCCGGATTGTCCCAGGAGTTGATCTGGCCCTTGCGCGCCACGTACTTGGCGTGCGGGGCGTTCTCGTGGATCTCCGGAATCAGCGGGCCGTTAGGGCCTTGCGGCACCGATGCGGTGGTGATGACCGGCATCTTGCAGAGTGTGGCCATCCTGGCGAGCGCGGCGGCGTGCCGCCGTAGCACCGGCATCGGCATGTCGGCGACGGTCTGGAACAGGCCGCTCTGATGATCGATCAGTAGCATGGCGGCGTTGTCGGGATCGATCTTGGGTGTCTTGCCGTTGAAGTTGGCAGGGAGTGCGACGTTGGTCATGGGGGACTCCTGTTGTTTCGCCGTTTTCAGGCCGCGGTCACTTCTTGCCCTTCGTCGTCGTGTAGGCGGTGATGAGGTTGCGATAGTCGGGGATGTGGTTTGAGAAGAGTGTGCCCAGGCCCTCGACGTCGTTGCGCCAGTCGCGGTGCAGCTCGCAAGCCAGGCCGAACCAGGTCATGAGCTGGGCGCCCGCTGCCGACATACGGTCCCACGCGGAATGGCGCGTGATCTCGTTGAACGTACCGGAGGCGTCGGTGACAACGAACACCTCGTACCCTTCGGCGATGGCCGACAGTGCGGGGAAGGCGACGCAAACCTCGGTAACGACGCCGGCAATGATGAGCTGCTTTTTGCCTGTCGCCTTCACCGCCTTCACGAAATCGGCGTGGTCCCATGCGTTGATCTGACCGGGACGCGGGATGAACGGCGCGTTGGGGAAGATCTGCTTGAGCTCCGGCACCAGCGGGCCGTTGGGACCGTCCTCGAAGCTCGTCGTGAGAATGGCCGGAAGCTTGAAGTATTTGGCGAGATCGGCAACGGCAAGCACGTTGTTCTTGAATTTGTCGGGGTCGATGTCGCGCACCAGCGATAGCAGGCCGACTTGGTGATCCACCAGCAGCACGGCGGCGTTGTTCTTGTCCAATCGAGTGTAGGGCTTGGTCATCGCGATCTCCTTGAGGCTGAGGGGTCCGCATGCGCGGCGGCGGACCGGCGCCGTTGGCAACATCGGGGGCTCCGGCTAATCGCCGGAGCCCCCGTCTTCAGGACGTTGCCATCTCGGTCAGCGTCCCGAACCTGCCGTTCTGGACATCGAGCATGGCCTGCTTGATCTCGCCGACCGTGTTCATGACGAACGGCCCGTGCGCGACGACCGGCTCGTTGATCGGCTGGCCGGTGAGCACCAGCAGCTTGGCTTCAGCGTTGGCTTCGATCGTGATGGCGCCGCCAGTGCGGTCGAGCAGCACGGTGTGGGCCGCGCGCGCGATCTCCTGGCCGTTCACCTCGACGGTTCCCGAGAGGACCAGCACGGACAGCGTGTGGCCTTCCGGCACATCGAGCGTCACGGTCTTGTCGCGACCCAACCGCACGTCCCAGACGTTGATCGGCGTGAACGTGCATGCCGGTCCGTTGCGGCCACCGAACGCGCCAGCGATGACGCGCAGCTTGCCGGCACCGTCGTCCAGCTCGACGGTTGGAACGTCGGCATCGAGCAGCGTCTGGTAGCCGGGCTTGGCGCTCTTGTCCTTGGCCGGCAGATTGACCCAGAGCTGCACCATCTCGAAGTTGCCTCCCTTCGCCGCGAATGCCGGCGAATGGTATTCCTCGTGGAGGATGCCGGCAGCGGCGGTCATCCACTGCACGTCGCCGGGTCCGATCAGGCCGCCGGCCCCCGTCGAGTCGCGGTGCTCGACCTCACCCTCGTAGACGATGGTGACGGTCTCGAAACCCTTGTGAGGATGCACCCCAACGCCGCGGCGCGCCGTGGTCGGCTCGAACGTGGCGGGCCCGGCGTAGTCGAGCATGATGAAGGGGCTGATGTGTGCGCCCTGATCGTGGTGCGACAGCATCGTGCGCACGGGAAAGCCGTCGCCGACCCAGTGGGGGCGGGGTGCGCTGTAGACTCCCAGGATCTGTCTCATGGTCTTTGTCTCCGTGTGGGGCTCGTCGGAGCCCTTGTTCGAGACAAGACTTAGTTCGCGGCCTAAAAGGCCAATAGTCCGTGAATCTTGACCGGATCGTCCTACCTGGTGGACGATGGGTTATGTTAGACCTCAACGATCTCTATTTCTACGTCCAAGTTGTTGACCATAAAGGCTTTGCGCCGGCCGCCCGCGCGCTGGGCCTGCCGAAATCGCGACTCAGCCGGCGCATCATCGAGCTCGAAGCCCGGCTCGGCGTGCGGCTGCTGCAGCGCTCGACCCGGCGCTTCGCCGTCACCGAGATCGGACAGGAGTACTACCGGCATTGCGTCGCCATGCTGGTCGAGGCGAACGCGGCGCAAGAGGCGATCGACCGATCGCGCTCGGGGCCACAGGGCCTGATCCGCGTGAGCTGCCCGCCGGCATTGGTGTGCTTCGCGATCGGGCGGATGGTGGCGCGCTACATGGCGGCCAACCCGCGCGTCACGATCGAGCTCGACAGCACCAGCCGGCGCGTCGACGTGATCGGCGAAGGCATCGACGTGGCCATCCGCGTGCGCTTTCCGCCGTTCGAGGAATCGGACCTCATCATGCGCGTGCTCGGCGACAGCCCGCAGCGGATCGTCGCCAGCCCCGGCCTGGTGGCCGCGATGCCCCAGCCCGTGCGCCCGGCCGATCTCGCGGCGCTGCCGAGCCTCGGCTTCGGCCCGTTGCACCGCGCGCACGTCTGGCAGCTCGACGGGCCCGAGGGAGCGAGCGTGCGCATCCCGTTCAAGCCGCGCCTGGTGACCGACGACATGGCGCAATTGCTTCAGGCGGCGCTCGAGGGCGTGGGCGTGGCGCAACTGCCGACGATCGTGGCCGACGAAGCCCTCGCATCCGGTGCGCTCGTCGATCTGCTGCCGGGCTGGGCGCCGGCGAGCGGGGTTGCGCAGGCAGTGTTTCCATCGCGGCGCGGGCTGCTGCCGTCGGTGCGCAGCTTCATCGACTTCCTGGCTGCGGAGTATGCGGCGCTGCCGGCGTCGCGGGCCGACCGGCCGGCACCGATGTGAACGACAGGATGGATTGACGCTCGAGCATACTCCGGCCGACACTTCCCTCGGGGCAGAGGACCCGCATGGGACGTACAACCGCCAAGCCGGGCCGTCTCACGCGCCCGATCAGCCCGATGCCGGACGACATCGCGGCGCTGCTGCGCGCGAGAAAGCTCGCGGACGCCTATGCCGCGCGCCCGCCCTATCAGCGCAACGACTATCTGCGCTGGATCGGCGCCGCCAAGCGCGACGAGACCCGCTGCAAGCGGATCGCTCAGATGCTGGCCGAGCTCAAGGCCGGCGACGCCTACATGCGGATGCCCTATCGCGGACCGACGGCGTAGGACCTGCCGCACCCCGGCCCCGGTGGACTCCGCTGCCAGTCCGAGCGCGAGAACACAGGCGAGGGTGCGGGCGAGAGGACGGGGAGTTGCCAATCTCATTCGCCAAATGCCGCGTCTATCGCGATCATGCAGGAGATGCAGGCGGCGAGAACCGCCACGCAGCCCAGAACGTCGGCCATGAACTCCATTGAGCTCCCAATCGCGAGGCGTCTCCGAGGTTCGAAAGAACCGACGGCCGGACTCTTGTTCACGCCGGCCACGGCACGAAGACCCAGGCCCGTACGGCGAATATGGCGACGACGGCCGTCACAAGGCCGATGATCATTGCGACCTTCTTCACCAGAGTCTCCAGGGCGTGGCGCCTGGGGAGGGCGATGGCCGCAGGTTTGGCGTGCGCGGGTACGTCGGCAGGGTGCGTGAGGGTCAGCATTTCAATCATCTCCAGTCGATGGCGGCGTCCGCCTTCGAGGCAGGAGATATTCAAAAGCCCATAGTGTTTCGAGAGCAGGCCGAGCGGCATTTCGTTAAAGCCGCATATACGCCATGCAGCGCCCGCCGGACTGGACCAAAGGCCCGGCGGCGCGCCCGAGATTTATATGACTTTTCTATAAAATAGCGTCCGGCGTTACCTCGAAAACATACGCGCCGGGTGTTACCTCGACCGGTGTCCGGCAAGGCGCCGCCGGCACCCGTATCAAGCGTTCCGGTTCAAGGCCGGCGACTGAGGCTCAACCGAAAGATCCCCCACATGCTCGACGTCATCATGCTGGGCCTGGGCCTGGCTTTTTTTGCGGTGGCCGTCGGCTACACGCTGCTCTGCGACCGGCTGTAAGGAGACCCGTCCCATGACCCTCGACTATTGGTTGGGAGTCCTCGTCACGATCGCTCTCCTCGGCTACCTCGCGTACGCGCTGCTGCGCCCCGAGCGGTTCTGAGAGGCATTTGCACCCATGACTGTCATCGGCTGGATTCAGATCCTTCTTTTCTGTGCGGTGGTCGTTGCCCTCGTGAAGCCGCTCGGCTGGTACATGACGCGCGTGTTCGGCGGGGAGCGAACCGTCCTCTCGCCGGTGCTGCGGCCAGTCGAGATCGGCCTCTATCGCCTCGCCGGCGTCGATGAAAAGCGCGAGCAACATTGGCTGACCTACGCCGTTGCCATGCTGCTGTTCAACGCGACAGGGTTCCTCACGCTCTACGCGCTGATGCGCCTGCAGGCCGGACTGCCGTTCAACCCGCTGGGCATGTCGGCGGTGCCGGAGGACCTGGCGTTCAACACCGCCGTCAGCTTCATGACCAATACCAATTGGCAGAACTACGGCGGCGAGACCACGATGTCGTATCTCGTGCAGATGCTCGGCCTGACGACGCAGAACTTCGTGTCGGCGGCGACCGGCATCGCGCTGGCGCTCGCGCTGATCCGCGGCTTTGCGCGCGCGTCGGCCCAGACCGTGGGCAATTTCTGGGTCGACCTGACCCGCTGCACGCTCTACATCCTGCTGCCGATCTGCATCGTCTTCACGCTGTTCCTGGTCGGGCAGGGCATGCCGCAGACACTCGGCGCTTCCGTCGACGCAACGACGCTCGAGGGCGCCAAGCAGACGATTGCGGTGGGCCCGGTGGCCTCGCAGGTCGCGATCAAGATGCTGGGGACCAACGGCGGCGGCTTCTTCAATGTCAACGCCGCGCATCCGTTCGAGAATCCAACCCCGCTGTCGAACCTCGTGCAGATGGTCTCGATCTTCGCCCTCGGCGCCGCGCTGACCAACGTGTTCGGCCGCATGATCGGCAACGAGCGCCAGGGCTGGGCGATCCTGGCCGCGATGGGCGTGCTGTTCATCGCGGGTGTCACGGTCGCCTACTGGGCGGAGGCCGTCGGCAACGATGCGTTCACGGCGCTCGGGCTCACCGGCGGCAACATGGAAGGCAAGGAGGTTCGCTTCGGCATCGTGGCGTCGGCGCTGTTCGCGGTCGCCACCACGGCGGCGTCCTGCGGCGCGGTCAACGCGATGCACGACTCGTTCACCGCGCTCGGCGGCATGATCCCGCTGATCAACATGCAGCTCGGCGAGATCATCGTCGGCGGTGTCGGCGCGGGCCTCTACGGCATGCTGATCTTCGTGATCATCTCGATGTTCATCGCCGGCCTGATGGTCGGGCGGACGCCCGAGTATGTGGGCAAGAAGATCGAGGCGCGGGAGGTCAAGATGGCGATGCTCGCGATCCTGATCCTGCCGCTCATGTATCTGGGCTTCACCGCGATCGCCACTGTGCTGCCGTCGGCGGTGGCGTCGGTCGCCAATGCCGGCCCGCACGGGTTCTCGGAGATCCTCTACCTCTACACGTCGAGCACCGCCAACAACGGATCGGCGTTCGGCGGCATCACCGGCAACACGCCGTTCTACAACGTGACCGGCGGCATCGCGATGCTGGTAGGCCGCTTCTTCGTGATCATTCCAGCGCTCGCCATCGCGGGCTCGCTGGCGGCCAAGAAGACGGTTCCGGCGTCGGCGGGCACGTTCCCGACGACGGGCGGCCTCTTCGTCGGCCTGCTGGTCGGCGTGATCGTGATCGTCGGCGGCCTCACGTTCTTCCCCGCGCTGGCGCTCGGCCCGGTCGTCGAGCATTTCGCCATGCGCGCCAACACTCTCTTCTGACCGGCATTCCTCGGAGCAGGACCATGGAACGTTCCTCAACGCGCAAGGGCTCGACCGTGTCGACGCTGGTCGACCCGAAGATCGTCTGGCCGGCGGTGGGCGCCGCCTTCGCCAAGCTCGATCCGCGACTCATGATCAAGAACCCGGTCATGTTCGTGGTCGAGGTGGTGGCCGCGCTCACGACCGTGCTGTTCGTGCGCGACGTGCTGTTTGGCGGCGAGAACCTGGCCTTCAGCTTCCAGATCATCCTGTGGCTGTGGATCACGGTGCTGTTTGCCAACTTCTCGGAAGCGGTCGCCGAGGGGCGCGGCAAGGCCCAGGCAGCCTCCTTGCGGCAGACGCGGACGGAGACGCAGGCCAAGCTGCTCGAGGACGACCGGTCGAAGGCCTATCGGCTCGTTGCGGGTAACAGCCTCGAGGTCGGCGACGTGGTGCTTGTCGAGGCCGGCGACATCATTCCCTCGGACGGCGAGATCATCGAGGGCATCGCGTCGGTGAACGAAGCCGCCATCACGGGCGAGTCGGCGCCGGTGATCCGGGAGTCCGGAGGCGACCGGTCGGCGGTGACCGGCGGCACCCAGGTGCTGTCCGATTGGATCCGGGTGCGCATCACGGCGGCGCAGGGCGCCACCTTCATCGACCGTATGATCGCTCTGGTCGAGGGGGCGGAGCGCCAGAAGACCCCGAACGAGATCGCGCTCAACATCCTGCTCGCGGGCATGACGATCATCTTCGTCTTCGCGACGGCGACGATTCCGAGCTATGCGGCCTATGCCGGCGGCGCGATCCCCGTGATCGTTCTGGTGGCGCTGTTCGTGACGCTGATCCCGACAACGATCGGCGCACTGCTGTCGGCCATCGGCATCGCCGGCATGGATCGACTGGTGCGCTTCAACGTGCTCGCGATGTCGGGCCGCGCGGTCGAGGCGGCCGGCGACGTCGATACGCTGCTGCTCGACAAGACCGGCACCATCACGCTCGGCAACCGGCAGGCCACCGCCTTCCGGCCGGTCCGCGGCGTCACGGAACAGGAGCTCGCGGACGCGGCGCAGCTCGCCTCGCTCGCCGACGAGACCCCCGAAGGTCGGTCCATCGTCGTGCTCGCGAAAGAGAAGCACGGCATCCGCGCCCGCGACATGGGCGAGCTCAATGCCCGCTTCGTCCCATTTACCGCCCAGAGCCGCATGAGCGGCGTCGAGTTCGCCGGCACGTCGGTGCGCAAGGGCGCCGTGGACGCCGTCCTCGGCTACCTGCATGCCTCGACGACGCTGGTGGCGCCGACCGGCGCGGTGCGCTCGATCCAGGCGGCGGTCAGCACCGAGGCCGTGCGCGACGCGCAGGCGATCGCCGAGGAGATCGCCAAGGCGGGCGGCACGCCGCTGGCGGTCGCCCGCGACGGCCGGCTGCTCGGCATCGTGCACCTGAAAGACATCGTGAAGGGCGGCATCCGCGAACGCTTCAGCGAGCTCCGTCGCATGGGCATCCGCACCATCATGATCACCGGCGACAATCCGACCACGGCCGCCGCGATCGCCGCGGAAGCCGGCGTCGATGATTTCCTCGCCGAGGCGACGCCCGAGCACAAGCTCAAGCTCATCCGCGACGAGCAGGCCAAAGGCAAGCTGGTGGCGATGTGCGGGGACGGAACCAACGACGCGCCGGCCCTGGCGCAGGCTGACGTCGGCGTCGCCATGAACACCGGCACGGTGGCGGCGCGCGAGGCCGGCAACATGGTGGACCTCGATTCCAACCCGACCAAGCTGATCGAGATCGTCGAGATCGGCAAGCAACTGCTGATGACACGCGGCGCATTGACGACGTTCTCGATCGCCAACGACGTGGCCAAGTATTTCGCGATCATCCCCGCGATGTTCCTCGCCTTCTATCCGCAGTTGCAGGCGCTGAACATCATGGGACTGGCGAGCCCGCAGAGCGCGATCCTCTCGGCCATCATCTTCAACGCGCTGATCATCGTGGCCCTCATCCCGCTGGCGCTGAAGGGCGTGGCCTACCGCCCGATCGGCGCCGGCCCGCTGCTGCGCCGCAACGTGCTGATCTACGGGCTCGGCGGCGTCGTCATCCCGTTTATCGGCATCAAGGCGATCGACCTCGTCGTCACCGCCCTGAACCTTGCCTAAGGAGCATCCGTCATGTTGAAGGAAATCCGCCCTGCCATCGTCCTGCTCGTGGGTCTCGGGCTCATCACGGGTCTCGCCTATCCGCTGGCGATGACCGGGCTGGCGGGCATCCTCTTCCCGTATCAGGCGGAAGGCAGTCTCATCACGCGGGACGGCAAGGTCGTCGGATCGCAGCTGATCGGCCAGGCCTTCACGGGGGATCGCTATTTCCAGGGCCGGCTGTCGGCGACGACGGCGCCTGATCCCGCAGATTCGTCCAAGACCGTGCCGGCGCCCTACAACGCCGCGAGCTCCTTGGCCTCGAACCTCGGCCCGACCAACAAGGCCCTGGTGGATCGGGTTAAGGATGATGTCGAAAAGCTGCGCAAGGAGAACGGACAGGCCGCGGTCCCGATCGAGCTGGTGACGACCTCGGGCAGCGGGCTTGACCCGCACCTCTCGCCGGAGGCAGCCTACTTCCAGGTGCCCCGCGTTGCACGCGCGCGCAAGCTGACGGAAGATCAGGTGCGCCAGCTCGTCGATCAGCATATCGAGAGCCGTACCTTCGGCGTGCTCGGCGAGCCGCGGGTCAATGTCCTGGCGCTCAACCTGGCGCTGGACCGGGCCAAGGCACCGTGATGGGCGTCGAGGTTCGCCTATCCTAGCGAGAGTTCAACCCACGATGGCCGATCCCCGGCGCGACCCTGAGCAACGCCCCTCGCCCGAAGCCCTGCTCGAGGCCGCCCGCCGGGAGGAGACTCGCTCGGGACGGTTGAAGATCTTCGTCGGCGCCGCTCCCGGCGTCGGCAAGACGTACGAGATGCTGCAGACGGCGCGCGCCAAGCTGAAGGGCGGCGCCGATGTCGTCGTCGGCGTCGTCGAGACCCACGGCCGCGCCGAGACCCAGGCCCTGCTCGATGGCCTGGAGGTGCTGCCCCGCCGGCGCCTCGACTACAAGGGGCGCACGCTCGAGGAGATGGATCTCGACGCGCTGATCGCGCGCCGCCCCCAGATCGCACTCGTCGACGAGCTTGCCCACACCAATGCGCCAGGAAGCCGGCATCCCAAGCGCTATCAGGATGTCGAGGAGCTCCTGGCCCGCGGCATCACCGTCTACACCACGCTCAACATCCAGCACATCGAGAGCCTGAACGACGTCGTGGCCCAGATCACCCGCATCCGGGTGCGGGAGACAGTGCCCGATTCCATCCTCGATCGCGCCGACGAGATCGAGCTCGTCGACCTCACGCCCAACGACCTGATCCAGCGGCTCAAGGACGGCAAGGTCTACGTGCCGAAACAGGCCAAGCGGGCGCTCGATCACTACTTTTCGCCCGGCAACCTGACCGCGCTGCGCGAGCTGGCGCTCCGGCGTACCGCCGAGCGGGTCGACGACCAGTTGCTCAGCCATATGCAGGCCAATGCCATTCCGGGGCCCTGGCCGGCGGGCGACCGCATCCTCGTCTGCGTCAGCGAGGACCCGAGATCGGCCGGCCTGGTGCGCTACGCCAAGCGCGTCGCCGACCGGTTGCACGCGTCGTGGACGGCCATCAGCATCGAAACGCGCCGCAGCCTGCAATTGACCGAGGAGGAGCGCGACCGCATCGCCGACACGCTGCGCCTCGTCGAACGGCTGGGCGGGGAAGCCATCACGCTGCCGACGGCGGGCCGGCGCATCGCCGACGACCTCCTGGCGTTCGCGCACGCGAACAACGTCACGCAGATCATCATCGGCAAGTCGACGCGCCCGCGCTGGTTCGAGATGCTGCACGGCTCCATCGTTCACGACCTGGTTCGGCGATCCGGCAGCATCAGCGTCAATGTTGTCGCGGGCAGCGACATGGCCACGGAAGCGATCCCGCGGAAAACAGTGCGGACCGCGGCCGAGCCGCACCCCGTCGATGTCGTGGCGCTGTGCATGTCGGCGCTCGCGGTCGCCTTGGCGACCGTGATCGGCATCGCCATCTACCCGGTGTTCGGTATCGAGAACGTCGATCTCGTCTTCCTGACCGCGGTCATGGTGGTGGCGGTGCGCTACGGATTGCTGCCGTCGCTGTTCACCAGCGTCGCCGCGGCGCTCGCCTACAATTTCTTCTTTCTGCCGCCCGTCTATACCTTCACGATCGCCGACCCGACCAACATCGCGGCCTTCCTGTTCTTCATGCTGGTGGCGGTGCTGGTCTCCAACCTGGCGGCACGCGTGCGCACCTATGCGCTGGCGGCGCTCGGGCGCGTCAAGGCCACCGAGTCGCTGCATGCGTTCAGCCGCAAGCTGGCGGGAACGGGCACGCTCGACGACGTGCTGTGGGCCTCGGCGTACCAGATCGCCTCGATGCTCAAGGTGCGGGTGGTCGTCCTGCTTCCCGAGAATGGCTCGATCGTATTGCGGGGCGGCTATCCCCCTGAAGATACCCTCGAGAGCTCCGATCTGGCGGCGGCCAACTGGGCGTGGGGCCACAACCGGCCCGCCGGCCGGGGCGCGGACACGCTGCCCGGCGCGCATCGCCTGTTTCTGCCCATGCGAACCGGCCGCGGCACTATCGGCGTGGTCGGGATCGACAGCGACAAACAGGGGCCGCTGCTGACCGCGGAGCAGCGCCGCCTGCTCGATGCGCTGATCGATCAGGCGGCGCTGGCCATCGAGCGGGTCCACCTCGTCGAGGAAGCCGATCGGGTCAAGCGGGCGGTCGAAACCGAAAAGCTGCGCGGGGCCATTTTCACGTCGCTGTCCCACGACCTGCGAACGCCGCTGGCGAGCATCCTCGGAGCGGCGAGCGGCCTGCGGGACCTGTCGGAGGCGCTGAGCGACGCCGACAAGGCGGACTTGCTGGCGACGATCATCGAGGAAGCCGAGAGGCTGAACCGCTTCATCGCCAACCTGCTCGACATGACGAAGCTGGAAGCCGGCGCGGTGGCGCCGAATACGGCGCCGCACGAGCTGCCGGAGCTGATCGCCACGGCTTTGCTCCGCGCGAGCAAGGTTCTTGCTCATCACCAGGTCGAGATGGATCTGGCCGCCGACCTGCCGATGCTCAATGTCGACGGCGTTCTATTCGAGCAGGTCCTGTTCAATGTCCTGGACAACGCCGCCAAGTACGCCCCGGCAGGCTCGGCGATCCGCATTCAAAGCTGGAAGGACAGCGACGCCGTCCGCATCCAGGTTCTCGACGAGGGCCCGGGCATTCCCGAGGGCGCGCTCGAGCGGATCTTCGATCGGTTCTACCGTGTGCGAAAGGAGGACAGTGTGCGGGCCGGAACGGGTCTCGGCCTCGCTGTATCGCGAGGCTTCATCGAGGCAATGAATGGGACCATTGTGGCGGGCAACCGCTCCGACCGGCGGGGGGCGGTCTTCACCATCAGCGTGCCGGTGGCACCGGCCGCTCAAACACTGGACACCGCCGCATGACCGCGTCCCCACTGCGTGTGCTCGTCATCGACGACGAGCCGGCGATCCGTAAGCTTCTGCGCATGGGTCTTGCGACACAGGGCCACCAGGTGCTCGAGGCGTCCAACGCGCGCAGCGCCTTGCAGCATCTGGCCACCAATCCCGACCTGGTGGTGCTCGATCTCGGCTTGCCGGACATGGAGGGCCTCGACCTTCTACGCGAGATGCGCGAGCGTAACGACACCATCCCGATCGTGGTGCTGACCAGCCGGGACGACGAGGCGGCGAAAGTGCAGGCGCTCGACGCCGGCGCTGACGACTATGTGACGAAACCGTTCGGCATGAACGAATTCCTGGCGCGCATCCGCGCCGCGCTGCGCCATCAACTGCAAGTCCAGGGCGAGCGACCCCTCTTCCGGGTCGGCGATCTGTCCGTGGACCTGGTGCGCCGCGTGGTCAAGATCGCCGACAAGGAGATCAAGCTCTCGCCGAAGGAGTACGACCTGCTGCGCGTGCTCGTTCAGCATGCCGGCAAGGTGCTGACCCACAAATTCCTGCTGGATGAATTGTGGGACGATTCGGCCGATACGCAGTATTTGCGGGTCTACGTTCGCCATCTTCGGCAAAAGATCGAGCCTGATCCCGAGCGCCCGATCTACGTTCTGACCGAGACCGGGGTCGGCTATCGGCTGCGGACCGCCGATTGACCGCATTGGCCGCGAGATCCCGCATTGTGTTGAAACGGACCTGACATGGACATCGCCGACATTCTTTCGCGGGAGCGCATCCTGGTCGATGCGGCGCCAGCCGATAAGCCCAGCCTCCTCAAACAGATGGCGCACCGGGCCGCGGCCGGGACCAAGCTGCCGCCCGACGCAACCCTGTCCGCGCTTCTGAAGCGGGAGGAGCTCGGATCGACGGGCATGGGGGAGGGCATTGCCATTCCGCATGCGCGGCTCGACGGCCTTGCCGCCCCGTTCGGGATGCTGGCGCGGCTCAAGCACCCGATCGACTTCGACGCGGTCGACGGGGCGCCGGTCGACTTGGTGTTCCTGCTGCTGCTGCCCATGTCAGCGCGCGGCGACCACCTCGAAGCGCTGGCGGCGGTTTCGCGCGCGCTCAGGGACGCCGAACGCGTCGGTCGCATCCGCCGCGCGCCGGACGCGGCGTCGGTGTTTCAGGCGATCAGCGCGCCTTAGGGTCTATCCGCTCTTCGTTGAACCTCGGAATGACCCTAGGATTATTCTTTGCTGTGCGTTTTGCCGGAAAACCGCGGCACGCTTTTCGGAAGCACTCTAGCTCGCGCCGCCCTGTCGCAGCGATCGCCGCATCGTGCCAAACGACACCAGCCGCCGGTCTTTCTCGTCCCAGAGGACGAGCGGCACGCAGGCCAGACTCTGCAGCAGCGTGAGCCGTCCCACCTCCTTCAGCTCGGGGTGGTCGCGCAGCACCTGCGGCAGCCGATAGTAGGGAATCCGGCTGCACAAGTGATGCACGTGGTGCACGCCGATGTTGGCCGTGAACCAGCGCAGGACACCGGGCAGGTCATAGTGGGAACTGCCGTGAAACGCCGCCTCGTGCACGGTCCAGGCAGGCGCTTCCGCCCAGAATGTATCCTCGAACTGGTGCTGGACGTAGAACAGCCATACGCCGATCGAGGCCGCGAGCAGCGTGATCGGCAGATGCACGAGCAGGAACGGGCCGACGCCGACCAGCCACATCATCGCAATCACGATGACGACGATCGCGCCGTTGGTGGCCATCGTGCTGAGCCACGGTTGCCAGCCCGCCTTCAAGAACCCTGGCGGCCAGCGGTGCTGCACGATGAACAGGTAAGCCGGGCCCACGCCGAACATGACAATCGGGTTGCGATAGAGCCGGTAGCCGAGGCGCCGCCACCAGGGCAGAGCGATGTACTCCTTGACGGTCAAGGTGGTGATGTCGCCGATGCCGCGGCGATCGAGATTGCCGGCGTTGGCGTGATGGACGGCATGACTGCGGCGCCATGCATCGTACGGCGTCAAGGTCAGCACGCCGATCGCGCGTCCGATCCAGTCATTGGTGTGGCGGCGGCGGAAGAAGGTGCCGTGCCCGCAGTCGTGCTGGATGAGGAACAGGCGGACCAGGAACCCCGCCGCCGGGATGGTGATCGCCAGCGTCAGCCAGTAGCTGACCGACAGCATGAGCCAGGCGAAGACCCACAGCAGGGCGAACGGCACCACGGACATCGCGATTTCGAGGAAGCTGCGGCGCGGACTG